>Ga0073934_10007365_pt1 | contig 15370 bp, 9 predicted proteins | sample LarsenN4metaG_FD_76834 | JGI IMG/M metagenome (GOLD analysis project Ga0073934, IMG submission 76834) | Hot spring sediment bacterial and archeal communities from British Columbia, Canada, to study Microbial Dark Matter (Phase II) - Larsen... ...
GCATTATCCAGGGCAATCGAAGCCAGCGCAGCGAACCGACTCAAGAGCGCGACCTCATCGCTTCCGAAGGTCCGGCCCTCCTCCAGGTGGCACAACCCTATGACGCCCACCACCTCCGAGCCCGATTTAAGCGGCACCCCCACTACGGCACGGAAAGTGTCGAACTCAGAGCCCGGCACGCGACCCGGCCAGGTGCAATAATCCTCCACGGCCAGGGGTTGCCCGGTCTGCCAGACCTTCCCGGAAACCCCCTGGCCGGGTTTCAGTCGGTAGCCTACATGTGGACCGTAAGCCCCCACTCCCACTTTCATGGTGATCTCGGCCTCTCCGGCCTCGCTGAGGTAGATAAACCCATGAGAGGTTCCTATCAAGGCCCCGGCACGTAGAATCATGGCTTCGAGCAGGTTATCTATCTCCAGCCGATTCATCAACCCCAGGGTGGTTTCGTGCAAGGCGGTCAGGTATTCATTCTGTTGGCGGAGTTTCTCCTCGGCCCGCTTGCGCTCGGTAATATCCGTCAGGATGTGAACGGCCCCGATGGGGCGATTATCCGCGTCCAGCATTGGATCTATAATAGCCTGAAACCACTGCGCCCCCCTCGGAAAATCTATCGTTTTGCGATAGCAGCTCTGCACCAGGCGTGCAGGAAGATTTTCTTCGGTGATACCGTATATGACCTCGTGGCAGGTACGCCCGATGATCTCACCGGAAGGCTTCTTTAAAAGGCGTGCCAGAGCCCGGTTGCAGCGTAAGATCCTCCCTTCCGCGTCCAGTAAGCAGATGCCATCGCTGATGGCATCAAACGTAGCCCGCCATTGCTGGGCCGAAATCTGGGCCTTCTCTTCTGCCTGCCGTATCCGAAGCAGGGCTTTTACAGTAGCCACTAACTCCGCAGGCCCTGCAGTTTTCGTCAGGTAGGCGTCGGCGCCCTCCTCCAACCCCTGCGCCCTATCTTTACTTTGGGTATAAACAGCCGATCGATGAAGCACCGGGATCGAGGCCGTCGCAGGGTCCGCTTTGATCTGTCGGCAGACCTCGAACCCATTTATGTCCGGAAGATTTACGTCGAGGATGACCAGATCGGGTTTCTCCTTCACCAAACGTAAGGCTTCCCTGCCGTTAGCGGCCTCCTTGACCTCAAAGCCTGCTTCCGCAAGGATCTCACTGATAGAGCAGCGGACGGCGTCGTGGTCATCTACGTTTAAGATGGTGACCTTACATGTGTCAGATACTTCCCGTCCCCCCATAACCCCTCCTTAACCTATCCAGGCTAGAAACTAAAGAGATACTGGGACTACCCCCCCCTCGGGTACCGTGCTAAGGAGAGGATAGTATAAGAAAACAAAATTTAGGGCAAGAAAAAAAATATGTAACTGCGGGCCCTCACCCCCGGCCCCTCTCCCACGCTGTGGGAGAGGGGAGTAGCCGGAAGTTCCCCGGCTCCCGGGAGAGGATCCAGCCCTCTCCCACGCTGTGGGAGAGGGGAGTAGGGAAACCTGAAGAATTATAAAAATAGGATCGTAATTTTCCATTGACAGAGAAGGGTTCACAGGTGACTTATTAAAGATGATGACTTATCCGATCAGTATCATAGGAGCCGGGAGCTGGGGAACGACCCTGGCCATTTTGCTGAGTGAAAAGGGCCATCCCGTGACGCTTTGGGTGCGCAGGGAGGAGCTTCTCCGAACCATGGAAGCGTCCCGGGAAAATAAGGTTTATCTTCCCGGCTTTAAGATCCCGGAATCTGTTACCCTGACCGGCTCTTTAAAGGAGGCGGTAGCGGGACAGAGCTTGATTGTTTCAGCCGTTCCCTCCCACGTGACGCGAGAAGTTAGCCAGGCGTACGCGCCTTATCTCAAACCCCAGGCCACGGTCATCAGCGCCACCAAGGGCCTTGAGACCGAGACCCTCCTTCCCATGTCCAGGGTTCTGGCCGCGATGCTCCCACAGGTACGCGGCATTGCCGTCCTCTCGGGTCCCAGCTTTGCCAAAGAGGTTTGTCAAAAGCTGCCGACGGCTGTTGTGGCAGCTTCCTCCCGTAAAGAGGTCGCGGAGCTTGTCCAGAATCTCTTTACCACGTCCTACTTTCGGGTCTATACCAACCTGGATGTCATCGGGGTTGAGCTGGCAGGGGCTTTAAAAAATGTTATTGCGCTGGCGGCAGGTATTTCCGATGGATTGGGATTTGGGACTAACTCCCGGGCCGCCTTGATCACCCGTGGATTGGCCGAGGTCGCACGGCTCGGGATTGCCATGGGCGCACAACCCCTCACCTTTGCGGGCCTGGCCGGTATAGGAGATCTCATCCTGACCTGCACCGGAGAGCTCAGCAGAAATCGGCAGGTTGGCCTGGCTATTGGAAGAGGACAAAGGCTAGCCGAGGTGATCGCCCGGATGCAAATGGTCGCAGAGGGAGTTAAGACGACCCAGGCCGCCGTTCGCCTGGCTAACCAGCATCAGATAGAGATGCCTATCACCCAGCAGGTTTACGCCATGCTCTTCGAAGGCAAGAACCCGATGGATGCGGTGGCAGAGCTCATGGGGCGAACTTTAAAAGATGAACAGGCTGCCAGTTGACCGCAGGCCGCCAAGATATCCCTCCCGCGGCTCGTTCTAATAAACGCGGAGTAACCGTGATGGATCAAAATTTTTTGAAATTGAAGTACGTCTGCCTCAGAGGGTCGCTCGTAAGGAAGGGCTTCGGCTTCATTAAAAGGAAGTAAATTAATCTTGCATCGAAACCCTTGGAGGATTTTAGCCAGTTCTTTGGCATGAATCGGTCTATCGTTCACTCCTTTAAGTAAAACATACTCAAAGGTGATCCGACGCCGCTTGGGGAGGGGATATTCCCGACATGCGTTTAAGACCATTTCGAGGGGATATTTCTTGTTGATCGGCATCAACTGCGTTCTAAGGTCCTCGTAAGGGGCGTGGAGGGAGACGGCCAGGTTAACGATGAAGTCTTCCCGTCCTAGCTTTTGGATGCCCGGGACGATACCGGCGGTTGAGACGGTAATTTTCCGGTTAGAGAGATGGAGCCCTTTCTCAGAAAGCAGGACCCGGATGGCTTTGACGGTATTTTGGTAGTTGGCTAAGGGCTCTCCCATTCCCATAAAGACCACGTTGGAGATACGGTGGCTGGGCTGTAGCCACCTCTGGACAAAAAGAACCTGACCCACGATTTCTCCCACGGTTAGATTCCGGGTATAACCCATGACCCCCGTCAGGCAGAATTTACAATCCAGGGGACACCCGACCTGTGTGGAGATACACAGGGTTAAGTTGGAGTCCATGGGAATCAGAACCGATTCGATTTTTTTATGATCCGATAAGTCAAATAAAAACTTAACCGTCCCATCCACCGATGTTTGATAATCCGCCAGCTTCAGGGGATCTATCTCATAATGGGTGCCCAGAAATTCTCGTAATGCCACGGGTAGATTCGTCATTTCTGCGAAATCTGCCACTTTCTTTTGATAGACCCAGTCCAGAATCTGCGCCGCGCGGTACTCCGGTTCACCGGCGGACCGGACAGCTTCTCTAAGGACGGACTCTTCCAGATTTAAAAGGCTTTCTTTCATGACATCTGGGTTCGTTGTCTGGGGTCCGTTGCAAAGGTACCCATTCGTACGCCCTCACAAAGGATAACGGATGACAGACAACGAACTATTCTGTAATATACTCCGTCCTAAAGAACCTCCTGTCAAGAGTTTATCCCCCCTCCCTCGCAATTTTTCCTTGACGGGAGCCCCACCCCTCATATAACTTATCTTAGGAGATTTGTGTAAGTTATAGGAAAATGGGGATGGTTGAAAGGCTGCTGGGGTCGTCGGTTGAGGGGCTGGAAGGCTACAGGGACGGGTCGAAGTGGCAGAGTTTTCCCTCAACTCTCAATCCACAGTGGTCTTTTAAATATGAGATTACGCCAAGAGTATATTGATTTCATCGCGAACCTGCTGGTGGATAAGCTTATCAAAGAAGGTTACCTTGATCCGGTGGGAGACCCCAAGGCTATTAAAGCCCGGATTAGCCGGGCTATTACGGAAGATCTTAAAGTGGAAGATAAGTTGGACGAGGAAGTCAAGAGCCTGCTAGAAAATTATACGGAAGTTATGAGGAGGGAAAACATTCCTTACCATGAGATGTTCCGCAAAGTAAAGCAAAAGCTGGTAAAAGAACGAAACCTCGTTTTATAAGAGGTGGACCCTAAGGTTTCTAACCTCGCCCATACAAGGAGGACCAACGTGCGATTGAGTCGGGATAAAATTGTTCACTTATCTAATTTACTGGTAGAAGTTCTTCAAGACCCTACCCTGGTCAAGTTACAAAAAGATAAAAGTGAGCTGAGAGCTGCCATCATTAAGGTTTTTACGGACGAGCTTAAGGTGGAAGAAGATGTAGATCGAGAGGTCAGAAAGATGTTGAGCTCCTACAGCCGGAAGATTGTGGAAGGATCCAGGGAATGGGATATTCTCTATCAAAAGACCTTTGATGATTTCATGAAAAAACGAGGTAGATATTTTTCGTAGCTCAGGTATTTTTCATAAACTTTAGTGCCAGGTCCCATGGCCTGGCCTTTTTTATGAGAAAGGCCTAACTTCTTTATTTATAAGAAACTTCTTCGCTTCCTCCCCTTTCTATCCTCTCTTTTTTGCCTTTCCGAGATCAAGATAACGTAAAATTAGGTGTTGACAAAGTCATAGGAGTGTGTTATCACCTCGGCGGTTAGTGTTTTGGGATTATTCGGTGGAGAATGGTAGCAGAGTTCCAACCTAAATCTAACTGACTCACAGGAGATGACCCCTATGTCTAGTATAGTTGTTAGATTAAAGTACAAGTTTTATGGGATGTTCTTATTTTCTATTTTATTCCTTTTCGGGTGCGGTTCCCATCCTAAAAAGAGCACGATTCGGGAGAAGGTTACAGGGCCTGAATCCCAGGTCAGTACGGAGAGCTCTCCTCAGTCTAGAATGGAAGAGGCCATTAAGCAAGCCGAGGCCCATTATGAAAAGGGGATTCAATATCACCGACAACAACATTGGGGTTTGGCTTCCAGGGAGTTTGACCTTTCCTTGAAGACCCTTCTGGATGCAGACGTAGATGCAGAAACCCATTATAAATTGGGGCGTATTTACAGCGAGTATTCGGAGAAAATTCATAAATTTCGGGAACAACAGCCTAACTCTCAACTAGCGCGGGTTCAGGAGTCAAAGACTTCCCCCGGGACGGGAGAAACCACCGGCACCAACCCCCCCCCTTCGCCCCAGGCGCCTTCACCGAACTCAACCCAGCCACCCGTCGGGAATCCGAATATGGAAAAAACGGCCAGTCTCAACGAAGGAACTCCTATAATCTTTAATTCCCCGGTGGAAATAGACGAAAAGATTCAGGAATGGATCTACCTTTATACCCGCAAAAAGGACTCAAAATTTTTAAGGGGGCTGGAACGGTCTACAAAATATCTCCCTATGATCAAAAAGATTTTTACTGCCGAGGACCTTCCTCTGGACCTCGCCTACGTCCCCTTGATAGAAAGCCATTTTTCTACAGATGCCGTATCCCCAAGTGGGGCCGTTGGGATGTGGCAATTTGTACGCTCCACGGCTCGGAACTATGGGCTGCGGGTAGATAAATGGGTCGATGAGCGAAAGGATCCGGAAAAATCTACCCGAGCGGCAGCTAAATACCTCAAGGATCTCTACCGCATGCTGGGGTCTTGGGATCTGGTCATCGCGGCCTATAACAGCGGTGAGTATAAAATCCACAATGCCATCGGTCGCTATCGAACCCGAGATTTTGAGGAGCTCTCCAGCACCGGTTACTTGAGCGAAGAAACCCAAAATTATGTTCCCATGCTAAAAGCGGCCATTATTGTGGCGAATAATCCCGGTAAGTACGGACTTAACCCTACGTACGAGTCTCCTTTAGTCTACAATGATGAGACCGCCCCAAGAAAAAATCCCCCTGTAAAAACTTTTGTAGCTAAAGGCTACGAGAGCTACCAATCTCTAAGGGAATTGAACTTGCGGTCCGTCCAGCGACCTGCGCAGCAAGGCGGTTATGGACCCTTTGGACCGGGCACTTCCAGATTAAAGAATCCATCGGACAGACAGATTCTAGCTACGGTACAATTCCCCAACGAGAAGGAGTCAACCTCTCATAAAGATCAGGCTTTTACGGCCATCTCCCAGCCAAACATAGACGAGTTCGGTTATGATCGATCCGGGACGTCGTCCGGCAGAAAACGTGAGTTTACCGTGTATCGAATCCAAAAAGGGGATGACTTATATAAAGTAGCTTCCAGGTTTAATGTGAGCATCCTCCAGCTCATCCTCTGGAATAAACTCAATACGGCTACCTTATCCCCCGACGATGAATTGAAGATATGGATTGAAAAATCGGTGAGGGGACCCGTCACACAAGCTCCCACGGATCAAAAGGGCCTGCAGGCTAGCCGTACAACCAAGCCTTCCAAAGAATACTCTCGAGTTAAAAGGATCACCTCTACGCGAACTCAACTGCCCAAGAGAAAGAAAATTATCTATTCCGTTAAGAAAGGGGACAACCTATGGCAGCTTTCTCAAAATTTCAACGTGGATTTGCAGCTCCTTAGAAAATGGAACCGGTTAAGTCCCAAGGAGCGATTGATGCCTGGGGATAAGCTCGTCATCCATCTTAACCAATCCGTCAATTAAACCCTCTAGGAAAGGGAGGCTGCTTTGAGTTTGGAGAGCAAGGTGAGATTTCAAGAATATCTATCCCAGATTCCTATAGAGCTGGCGCAAACCATTACTCTAAAGAATAACCTGGCATGTAATCTCTACTCCAAAGCCCGGCTCATAGAGCTACTCAACCTCAAGTTTAAGGATAAAAAATTCCTCGCGGACCTGTTTAATCGACTCAACGAGGTGCAACGGGCCGGGCTTATGTTGGTCCTTTTTTATAAAGATGAGGAAGGGATCCCTATCCCTGAATGCCACCACATCCTGACGAACCTGTTTCCCAAAGCCGACTGGAGCGCAGCCGAGCTCATGAATTCTCTGATTGAATACGGGCTCGTCCTGGTATGGCCCAACAAGCGTAAGACGTACTGTATTTCCAGGGATCTCAGGGATTCCCTGGTAGAGATTATAGCCCAGAAAGCCGTTAAGAGCCTGGAGGAATTGCCTGAAGAACCCCTCTCTCCACGCCTGGATCACCTGGCCATGATCCGGGATATCTTTACGTTCCTGGCCTTCCTGAAAAAAGGCCAGGTCAAGCTTACCCAAGGAAACCTTATATTTAAGAGAACTCAGCTCCGGCTCTTTGATGCCTTTGAGCTCCCGGAGCAGCCTCTGGAAGAGGACGAGAAGTCTACTAAAGGGGGGTATCCGGAACGGTTCGATTTCATTTATAAGTTTTGTGCGGAAAAGCAATTTATCAAACTGGGGGGCGATTACCTGACCCTCACGGAGATTGTTGAAGGTTGGCTGACTAAATCAGATTTCGAAAAAGTGAAGGAGGTCTTTAAGTTCTGGCAGACTACGTACTTATCCTCCCCTTCAGAGGCTTATCTGATTCTAAAACTCCTCCACCTGGCTCCTTCCAATAAGTGGGTTTTACAATCCTCTTTGTTGGGGGCCCTGGATCTCATTATCCCCAGGTGGCCTACGTTTAAGCCCTTTCCTGAAAGGGAGGGGGGTCATTTCCTTTCTATCTTGCTCTACTTGGGCTGCATCGAGCAAGGGATAGTCCGAGAGGCAGAGAAGGAACTTGTGGGGGTCAGGCTCAGTCCCCTCGGCCTGGCCCTCCTGGCCAACGATGAAAACCTGTTTCCTTATCGGAGCGAGAAAATTTTCTCTATCCAGCCTAACCTTGAGGTGATAGCTCCTAAAAATCTAGACCTCTCCGCCCGCTGGTACTTGACCCGAATCGCAGAATTGCTGAAAGTCAGCGAGGTTTTGACCTATAAACTATCCAGGTCTTCCATCTATAAGACCCTCCAGGAAGGGGAGACGTCAGATAAAATCCTGGGTTTTCTCTGGAAATGCTCGGAAAATCCCCTACCCGAAAAGGTTCACCAAACGGTTCTGGAATGGACCAACGCATACGGACAGATCAGTTTTGTCGATGCCCTCATGCTCAGATGTAAGAGTGAGGCCCTGGCCAGGGAGCTTAAGGGCTCGAAACGAATTAACAGGTTTATCGTGGGCGAACTCTCTCCAACTTATCTCATCGTGAGGCGGAAAGACTACGCTAAATTGCTGGAGGTTCTAGAGGAAGAAAACTATATGCCGAAGCCCGGCATCGAACGGCCTTCTAGATAATCGCGTCGTCGAGACAAGGCGTCAGGTTTTGCCATCCCTTCGACGCCTTGGGCGCCTTGACAGCAGTGCCTAACCTTTCGGACCGCGCCTCGCTCCTAGGCTTTGGCCTCCATGCCGGAGACTTAAACCCCCGGCTCTTCCTCGACCCCCCGAGTCTCTTTTTTAGGAACCTGACCCCCTGACCCCATGGGCGCCAGGATAAGAAAAAATCCCCCCCACCCCCCTTTCGTAAAGGCGGGACAGGCCACCAATTCCCTCCTTTCGTAAAGGCGGGGGGGATTTCTCCTGTATTTACAACCCCTCTCCTCCTTATCCTGGCGCCTATGCCTCCTGACCCCTTTCCCGACGCGGGAAGGGGGAGCCCGGGGAGAGCCTTAACGCTCCCTTTCCCGACGCGGGAAGGGGCGCCAGAGGCATACGCGCCAGGTTAAAAACCGAACTGCCCGGTCCCCCTCGTTCCCAGGCTCTGCCTGGGAACGAGGGAATAGGGGACTTCCCCCTGATCCTGGCGCGTAGGGGAGTCGGAGGGGTTAGGTCCCAAGAATTTCTTGGAAAGGGGGCGGAGGGTCTTCCTTAAGTTCACAGCATGGAGGCTAAAGCCGGGGGAACGAGAAAACTAGGGTTACGGGCCAGGAGGCTAAGCTTTGTCCAGGCCGCTACCTTCGTAAAGCCTTCATTTCCCCCTTGACAAATCGAGGGGACTAAACTATTCTAAACTATATCTAAATCGGAGTTCCGCTAAGTTATCCCACATTCTTTTTGAAAATGGATCAGGGGGGGTAGGGGCGTATCGCAGCGTGTTCCTGCGGTGGTACTGTAGTTCGATCTGAAATTGAGATTCTTCTTCGTTTATCGAGGGCCGCTAGCTCAGTAGGTTAGAGCATCTGCCTTTTAAGCAGAGGGTGCCAGGTTCGAATCCTGGGCGGCTCACTCCTCTTTTCCTTCAGGACCCGGCTTTTAAGTATCGGACCATCTTATAAATCTCCTCCTCACTGACAAAGGCCCCATGAATCCGCTCCAGCCGGATGGCCCCCGGCGTTAAAAAGAGCATGTCCCCATTTCCCACAAGAGACTCTGCGCCTTTGCAATCCAGGATGGTCCTGGAATCTACCTGAGAGGCCGTTCGGAAGGCTATTCGGGCCGGGAAATTGGCCTTGATAAGGCCCGTAACGACGTTCACCGAAGGGCGCTGGGTGGCAACGATCATATGGATGCCGACCGCCCTGGCCATCTGGGCGATCCGCACGATGGGCTTCTCTACGCGCCTGGATGAAACCAGCATAAGATCTGCCAGCTCATCCACAACCACTACGACATAAGGTAACGGTTTGCCTTCTCGCCCTTTATTCCCGTTTATCTGTGCATTGTACTGCGCAAGATTTCGTGCCCCCCGTTGGGCCAGAAGTTTATACCGGTTCTCCATCTCTAGAAGGATCCAGTTTAAAGCTTCCAGGGCTTCCTCAGCTTCGGCTACGATGGGCCTTAGTAAATGGGGAAGCCCTGCGTAGATGCCTAACTCTAACCTTTTGGGATCAATAAAAATAAACCGGACCTCTTCGGAGGTCGCCTTAAACAAAAGGCTACAGATCAATCCGTTGAGGCAAACGCTCTTCCCGGAGCCGGTCGCTCCGGCGATGAGCAGGTGGGGCATCCAGGCCAAATCCGCTACGAACGGCCGGCCCCTGATATCCTTGCCCAGGGCAAGGGTTAACCTGGAGCGTTGTTTGCGAAACTCCGGAGAGTCTACGACCTCCCTTAAATAAACCACCTGCCTCGTTTCATTGGGGATTTCGATCCCCACGAGGGCTTCCCCGGGCACGGGGGCAACCACCCGAAGGGAGCTTGCTTTCAAGCCTAAAGCTAAATCATCGGCAAGATGCAGGATTCGGGTGACCCGAACCCCGGGGGCCGGGTCGAATTCGTACCGAGTGATAACGGGGCCGTGGTGGATGCCCGTGACCTTCCCTTCCACGCCGAACCCTTTTAATCGCTCCTCCAGAAGGGCCGCCTTTTCGGATAAGTCTTGCCTGACCTTCTCCAGTTCCCCTAAATTCGGCGCCCTTAGCAAAGAAAGAGGGGGTAAGCCGCCCCTGCAAGGAGGGTCACTTTCTGGAGACCCCTCGCTGGACCGCCTTTTCAAGCCGCCGGATATCGCGGCGCCTTTGGTATTTTTTTTTAAGCGATTCTTTATGGCCGCCCCGGTCCAGGAAAACCAGGGAAGCACAGAGGAATAGGGCACCTTCATCCCGAAGATGAGCAGACCCACCAGGATGACTAAAAGAGCTCCAAACGTATTGAAATAGGTCTCTAACATGACGGCGACCAGCTCTCCTGAAAGGCCTCCAACCGCAGGATCTTTCCCGGATAGGACGAAAAACAAAGTGGAAAGCAAGATGAGAAACAGAAAAGTGCTCAAACGCGCCTTTTTCTTTTCATCCGGTAGAGTTCCTTTCAAGCGCCGGATACCCCCTTGTAAAGCTATAAAAGGAATCAGGTACCCGGCTGTACCAAAAAGAACCGTAATGGTCCCGGCGATCAGGGTTCCCATAACTCCCGTCAGATTGTCGAGGGTATGCGGAAAGATATCGAGCAGGCCGCTGCTGTAGTAAGATGTCCCACGATCCGGGTTGGAAGTGGGATGGTAAGTCAAGAGGCTGATCAATATAAATATAGACAGGGCGATCAATCCGAATCCAGTTAATCCCCGAGAAGTCTTTGAAGAGGCCGCCCGGGAACTTCCCTGGAGGGATTTTGTCTTTAAGTGAGCCTTTTGCTGAGACCTGGTCCTCGAGGGTGGTTTTTTCGGGGACGCGATTTTTTTCTCTTTAAAAATGCCTACCATAACTAGCTCCTCATCATAGGGGGGAACCCAATCTCGAACAGTATACCGCTTTTTATTCGCCTGGCGTTTGAGTTCATGGACGGCCATAGACCGTCCGGCGCAACGAAGAGTTAGCACCCATCCCTTCTCTGCCCGCGCTACGCACCGTATTTTTCATTTGGGTTCTTTGTGCTCGGTTCCATGTAAATAAGTTCCCAGAGGTGCCCATCGAGATCCTGGAAACCGTGCCCATACATGAAACCATGGTCTTTTGCTTGATTGGGGGTCGTCCCTCCAGCCGCAACCGCCTTGCGGACCATCTCATCGACTTTTCTGCGGCTATCGAGAGACAAACATACGATCACTTCCGTGTTTTTTTTTGTGTCGCAAAGAGCTTTAGGGGTGAAAGTCTTGAAGAAACTCTCGACCAATAGCATGACGAATATGTTATCGCCGACGATCATGCAGGTGGTGTTCTGATCGGTGAAATTAGGATCGAACGTAAAGCCGAGTTTGGTGAAGAACTCGATGGACCTGTTGAGGTCTCGGACGGGGAAATTCACGAAGATTTGGGTTGCCATACTTTACTCCTTTCCAGATTGAATCATAGCGTACACGGTCTACAAAAGTTTTCAGGCCCAAAGCGCTCCAGAGGACCGCGCACGTGGACCGGTAAACCCGGTCATGGAGCATGCCGGGGAATGTGTGCCAGCTAGTTATACATAGGCGAAGAATAGACGAAAAGTCAAGGGGAAAATCAGGGTCCTGGAAAAAAATCTTATCAAGGGGGGCCAAACCTTTCATTTTACTATGCGTTTGGAGAAACAGATTTTAATTTAGTATCATTATGAAACGGTTCTTACCCAAGCCCTATGTAAAATGCATTTCGCACCTGATGGGAGAGGCTATGAATACGGAACGGATATGTAGTAGGCAAGGGTTTTGAAGGGACTGAAAGCCTGACGACCACCCAAAGCAAGATCCCCCTTATCCCCAAGGAGGCAACTTATGCAATGCCCGGCTTGTAGGGAAGTCTTCTCCGACCAGATCTTTCGCTGTATCCGCTGTGGAGCCCCCCTTAGCGAGAATAAACGTTCTAACCGGCCCTCCCGATTTAACTGGAACGCCATGGGAATCACTTGGCTGGCGGGTCTGTTCTTGGGCGCGATTGGGGGAGGCGAGTTATTTAGATGGGGTTTGATTGGGGGGATCCTGGCGGGGTTCATCTTCAAAAAGCCGCCCGGATCAACGATCCCCTTTCATCTAACAGAAACCGAAGAAATCGACCATCTCCGATATTTGCTCCGGGAAATGGAGGAATGGTACCATCAACAACTTATCGATCCGGAACTGTTCTCCCTTCTCAAAGGGAGATACGAAGCCAGGAGAGACGAGATTTTGTCCTCTATCCGGCCATCGGAGGACGTAGGGGGATTGCGACCCGGGGATGCAGAGGAGGGGCGAGGGGGAGAAGGGGAGGGCGGAGAAACGGGAGAACAGGCCCCCCCTCCCCCGCTCCCTCGTCCATCCGCTCCTCCACGCTCCCGGCCTGAGGAGCCCCTTGAAGTCGAGCTGGAGTTTCCGGCCCCCAGCTCGGGGAGCGAGCTGATCGACCTGTTGCAGAGCCCCGGACCCTCCCCCCTCACCGTGATCCTTGAAGAAAACGTACCGGAGACGGACCTCCGGGTCGAAAGGGAATCCGGCTGGATTCGTTTATTCCAGGCATTTTTAGATGAAAAAAATATAAAATGGTTGGGAGCCCTGGGCGCGCTCGGGATTGTAATCTCATCGATCGTACTGGTCACCCGGTACTGGAGCCAGTTCCCGAGCTTCCTGAAATACTTCCTCACCATCGCCTACACCGCAAGCTTCTATGGCATCAGCGGGGCAGCTATCCGAAAATTAAACTTGGAGAAAACCGGTCAGACGCTTCTGATCATAACCTCCCTCCTGCTCCCCCTCAATTTCGTCTACCTGGAGCGGTTAGGTCTATTAACCCGACCGGGCGGAGCCGGCATCTTTGTCCTCAGCGTCGCGATATTGGCCGTTCTCTCCTATCTGACCTTTAGAAGGCTCCTTCATCGGGTTCATCCCTATCATCTTTTTGCCTTTATGCTCTTATCTATGATGAACACGCTGCTTCCTGCGTTTAACCTTCATCGCCCCCCGGTGAGCACCTTCCTGGCTTTTTTTCTCTGGTTTATAACCTTCGCGGGGATACGAAGCGCGAGCAGGTTTCACCTGCAAGAGCAAATGACTCTACGAAAACGCGATACTTTCTTCGTCGCCTCCATCCTGCTCTATGTCTATCTGTTAGGGCTTATCATGACCCTCGAGGTCCCCTTCTCCTGGTATGGATTCGTCTTGATGTTGATCAGCCTCCCCCTTACCTATACTGCGCATGTCGTGCGAACGATCTCCCGGCAAGGCCAGGACCTCCCCAAGGTTCCCGCATCCAACGTTCTGATCGGATCGAACGTCCCGGTTTCCGTAGCCGCCCTAGTTCCTTATCTCATCGGGTATGGCCTTTCCCTGCTGGCCTTTATCGTTGCCCTACAAAATGAACGTGCGCTTTTCTTTACAGCATTAATGGGAATCATCCTTTACGGTGCCTCAGCTTATCAGTATAAACAAAGGCTTTTTGCTTACCTGGCCGTCGTTTCCCTGGGCATTGCCTATTTCTGCTCTCCGATTTTCTTCAGGGAAGTCGCCCTCAGATTTAGAGACGCCGCTGCCGATCAGCTAGGATATCGGCAGCTTCCCTATCCCTTCTACGGCTTGACGTTTATTCCGCTTAATATCGCTCTCGTTGGCATCGCCCGATGGTTGGGCCGAAGGGATGAGAAGATTCTGGCCGAATGCCTGTATCGAGCCGGCGCACTTCTTTCCATCGCGCTGATCTTCCTATCCTGCTTCGAGTTGAAAGCCATGGCAGGGGTCACCCTCCTTTACGCGGGTCTTTACGGAGCAGCGGTCTATCTCTTCAAGCAAAGGCTCTTATTTTACCCTTCCCTCTTCTCGGCGATCCTTTGGGTATTGGCCCTCGCCCCACTGCTCCCGATTCCTCCTGCGCTCCGAGGCGCTACCTTTGCCGCACTGGGACTGGTCTGGCTGGCCCTGGGATTTTTCTTACAGAGGGGGGGTGGGGATTTAGAATTCAGAGCCCCTGGCCTGACGACCTCTTGGGGGCCGGCCTTACTCTCCAGGGTGAGCCCCTTCCCGGTCATGGCCCTGGTCACCTCCCTGCTGGCCATCTTCTTCCAGAGTTTGAGCCTGTTTCAATTCCCTCGATTTGGCGCCCCGGAACTCACCATCACCGCTCTCCTGCTGTCGGCTCTGTACGGTGTGACTTCCCATATCTTTAAGGAAATCTCCCTTATCTACCTCTCTATCCTATCCCTGACCCTCGCGTTCTTTTCCACCCTTTCTGGGTTGGGAGTTTCTGACCCGGCCTTTGGCTTATCTTCTGCCCTCTTCAGCCTGCTCCTCTGGAGTGGAGGTTATGGATTAGCCCATAGATTTCAGAGGGCTCCGGCGGGTTCTTTTGTTCGCCCCGTGATCCTCGCCCTTTATCGTTCCGCCCTGGTTCTGTCTGCCATAACCATAGCCCTGTCCGTCCCTCAGGGAAGAAGCTCTTATCTATCTGTCCTGGCCCTATTCCTAACCGCTCTACTCTACCTGTTAGCGGCTGCCCGATTTGACCAGGGTTTATGGGGGTATCCTGCCCTGGCGACCGCGAGTCTGGCCGTTTATTTGGGAGCTATCCATCAACTTCCGGTGGCCTATCAGGCTTTGGGGTTCACAGCGCTGGGTATCGCTTGGGTCGTCGTCGGGCAAGGGCTCGCAAGGGTAAGACCTCTTTTAGGGAGACTTTCCCTGAACCAGGATTATTCACAGCCCCTGTTTCATACCGCCCTGGTTCTTGCGGGCTACGCGACCCTTTTATACTGGAATCAGACGCGCATCTACCTGTTTAATCAGGGGCCCTGGCTTCTCATCCCTCGCCCGACAATGGATAGCAACCTGGTAACGGCCCTTTCCCTGGCCTTTTGTTTTTTCCTCATGGCCATTTCCTTCCGTATCAGGGCCCTGCTCTATCCGGCCATCCTTACAGCCTCCGCGGGCGTTTACTTTGGAGGGATAGGCCGGCTCCCCACGGGGTATCATTTTCTGATGCTAACTCTGCTGGCCTGTTTCTGGGGCCTTGCCGGTTGGGGGGCTCAGGGAGGGGGGGCGGGAGAGC
>Ga0073934_10007366_pt1 | contig 15368 bp, 17 predicted proteins | sample LarsenN4metaG_FD_76834 | JGI IMG/M metagenome (GOLD analysis project Ga0073934, IMG submission 76834) | Hot spring sediment bacterial and archeal communities from British Columbia, Canada, to study Microbial Dark Matter (Phase II) - Larsen... ...
CACGGCAAGCCGCTCGCCGACCCCGAGGCGGCGATCGCCGAGCTGGGCGGGCTACGGAGCATCCAGATCGAGGTCGCGCGGCCGGAGCCGGCCCCTCCGCGCGCGCGCACGGGCGGGCCGCTCGAGCTGCCGCGCTACGAGGTCGGGAGCGAGGTCGCGACCCGCAAGGCGTACGGCGACGCGCTGGCCGCCCTCGGCTCGGCCCGAGGCGACGTCGTCTGCCTCGACGGGGAGGTCTCGAACTCGACCTTCGCGGAGGTCTTCGCGGCCGCCCATCCGGAGCGGTACTTCGAGATGTACATCGCCGAGCAGCAGCTCGTCGCCGCCGCGGTCGGCCTCCAGGCTCTCGGCTGGACGCCCTTCGCCTCCACCTTCGCCGCCTTCCTGACGCGGGCGTACGACTTCGTGCGCATGGCCGCCGTGAGCCGCGCGCGCCTGGCGCTGTGCGGCTCGCACGCCGGCGTCTCCATCGGGGAGGACGGCCCCTCGCAGATGGGCCTCGAGGACATCGCCGCCTTCCGCGCGGTGCACGGCAGCGTCGTCCTCCACCCCTGCGACGCCAACCAGACGGCGAAGCTGGTCGCGGCCATGGCCGACCTGGAGGGGATCGCGTACCTGCGCACGCTGCGCCCGGCTACGCCCGTCCTGTACGGCCCCGACGAGGAGTTCACCGTCGGCGGGAGCCGCGTGCTGCGCTCCTCGGACGAGGACGAGGTGGCGCTCGTGGGAGCGGGGATCACCGTCCACGAAGCGCTGAAGGCCGCCGAGCTGCTCGCGGAGGACGGGATCGCCGCCCGGGTGATCGACCTCTACTCGCTCAAGCCGCTCGACCTGGCGACGCTGCGCGCCGCCGCCGAGGCCACCGGAGGCCGGCTCGTGACCGTCGAGGACCACTGGCCCGAGGGAGGGCTGGGCGAGGCGGTCGCAGCGGCCCTGGCGAGCACGGACGACCCGCCGCGCGTCGTCCGCCTCGCCGTGCGCGGGATGCCCGGCTCGGGCACGCCGGCCGAGCTCCTGGCCGCCGCCGGGATCGACGCTGCTCACATCGCCGAGGCAGCGCGCACGCTGGTCGGCGCCCGCGTCGCGCGCTGACGCAGGATCAGAGCGAGCAGAGCGCGTAGGCGGTCACGGTCATCGTATTGCCGCCTCCGAGCGCGGACACGGCGACGACGCCGACCGCCGTCCACGTGTCCGCCGCGCTCGGGTAGGAGGAGACGAGCTGCGCCCGCTCCTTCTGGGACGCGGTCGTCTCCACGAGGGCGCCCCCGCCCAGGAGCAGCGACCCCCCCGGACAGGTGGCGGTCGCGGTCACGACCGTGTTGCGCGGCGCGTTCGCCGCCGAGGTGACGGGCGTCCCGGTGACGAGCTGGGCGCCCGCGGGTCCGGGCGGACCCTGCGGCCCCTGCGGCCCCTGCGGGCCTTGCGGGCCGGGGTCGCCCTGCGGCCCCTGCGGGCCCGGAGGGCCCTGCTGGCCGGGGTCGCCCTGCGGCCCTTGCGGACCCGGGGGGCCCTGCGGGCCGGGCTGTCCCGCCGGACCGTGCGGCCCCGGGGACCCCGGCGGGCCGGGAGGCCCTGCCGGCCCTGCCTCGCCCGACGGCCCCGGCGGTCCCTGGGGGCCGGCGGGGCCCGGCGGGCCCGTCCGGCTGAGGAGGATGCGGCGCTCCAGCGCGCTGCAGCGCTCGCGCGGCCCGACGAGGCGGAGCGCGCCCGTGCGGGCGTGGACGCACGCGACGAGCGAGCCCGAACGGACCTTGCCGGCGGCTCCCTGCGCCGCCGGAAGCAGGAGCGCGAGCCCAGCCAGCGGCACCGCCACGAGCACGCGGGTGAGAGCAGTCGTCGCCATCGCCACAGTCGGTGGCCGTGGTACGGGCTCGCCTCGCTGCCTCCTCCCGCCGAACGTAGCCGAGCGACACGAGCTGTAGCCCTGGCCGACACCATCTGCTCAGTGGGCCGCGCGCCTGGGGCACTACCCTTCGCGAGATCCCCCGAACCCGACCTCGTGCCCGACCAGATCGCATCCGGCCTCCGCGCGAAGCGCGACGCGGTGACGCAGGCGGAGGCCGGCGCCGTACAGGGTGCGTGCACGCGATGAGCCTCGATGCCCCCCGCCCGCAGGTCGCGGCCGCGCCCTCGTTCGCGGCCGTCGCCGAGGAGCTCCTGGACGACGTGTACGGCTACCTCCTCTACCTGACCAGGGATTGGGCGCTGGCCGAGGACCTCACCGGGGAGACCTTCGAGACCGCGCTCCGGCGCTGGGGACGGTTCGACCCCCGCCGCGGGACCCCCCGCGCCTGGCTGCTCGCCATCGCCCGCTCGACCGCGCTCGATCGCTTCCGTGCGGAGGCGCGGCGACGGCGGCGCGAGCTGCGGGCGGAGGCGGAGCAGCCGCGGGAGGCCACCGACGACCAGCCGCGGGGCGAAGGCTTCTCTCCCCGCCTCGAGGAGGCATTGCGGGCCCTGACCGCCGGCGAGCGGGAGGTCGTCGCCCTCCGCGTCGTGCTCGAGCTGGACGGCGAGGAGACGGCCCGGCTGCTCGGCCTCACCTCGACCGCCGTCTCCACGCGCCTGCACCGCGCGCTCGCCAAGCTCGAAGAGAGGATGAGAGACCATGACCTCGTCGCCTGACCCGATCCAGGAGCTGCGCGCGTCGCGCCCGGCCGCACCGCCGGAGCTGCGCGCCAGGATCCGCGCGCTCGCCGCCGGAGAGGCGGCGCCGGCCTCGCGCCCTGCGTGGCTGCGGCTCCCCGGCCGCCGTGCCGCGCTCGTCGCCCTCCCCGCCGCAGCCGCCCTCCTGCTCGCGAGCGCGGGCATCCTCGGGCTCGCTCGCTCCGGCCCTCCCGGGGCGGTCGAGGCCGGCGAGCGCTCGAAAGCCGCGCCCGAGCTCGCCGATCAGGCTTCCCCGCAGCCGCTGCCGGCGGGTGTCGCCGGAGCCGGCGGGGCGCCGGCGCCGAGCCCGGTCGCCCCGGACGCGGGCCGCGCCCAGCGCGTGACCGCGACGCTCGCGGTCGAGGTGGCCGACTCGGATGCCGTCTCGCGCGCCGCCCAGCGGGCCCTCGACCTGACTCGGGCGCTCGGCGGCCACGTCGTCAGCGCGTCCGTGGCGACGGGCGAGGAGGGCAGCGCCAGCCTGATCGTGCGCGTCCCCGTCACCAAGGTGCAGGAGGCGATCGTGCGCCTCTCCGCCCTCGGCAAGATCGTCTCGCAGCAGATCACGATCGACGACCTCCAGGAGCGCCTGGACGCGCTCGAGCGGCGTCAGCGCTCGCTGCGCGCCCAGATCGCCGCGCTCGGGGCCCGGCTCGCCTCCGAGCCGCTCGACCCGGAGACACGGGCTCGGCTCGAGGCCCGCCTGCAGAACCTGCGCGCGGAGCTCGCGACCCTGCGCCGCGAAGCCGCCGGGACGCGGGCGGAGGCGCGGCTGGCGACGATCCAGCTCGAGGTGGTCACGCCGGGCGCGCGGGGAGTCGTCCCCGTGCCCTCGCGACTCGACCGGGCGCTCGACGAGGCGCTGAACGTGCTCGTCTGGGAGGGCGTCGTCGCGCTCGCCGCCGCCATCGTGGTGGCGCCGCTCGCCCTGCTCGCGCTCGTCGCCGGGCTCGGCCGCCGCCTCTACCGGCGGCGCGAGGAAGAGCGGCTCCTGGCGGCGCGGTAGCCCGCCGCAGGTCGTCGGCTGCGTGGTCCCGCCGCCCGCCGGCTTGTTGACGGCGCCGTGCCGAGATGATAGATAGGACTCCTATATGTCTGCCACCGCGTCCGCCGTCGACCCGGCCACGAGCGTCGCCGTCGGGCTCGCCAAGATCGGGCTCGCCCTCCGGCACCACGCCTGGGAGGAGCGGAGCCGGACGGGGCTGACCCCGACCCAGGCGCAGATCCTCGCGCTCCTTCGCGCCCGCGGCGCGAGCTCGGTGAGCGCGCTGGCCGGGTCGCTCGCCGTCTCCCAGCCGACCGTCAGCGACGCCGTCTCCGCGCTCGAGGCGAAAGGGCTCGTGACCAGGGAGCCCACACGCGACCGGCGCGCGCGGCTCGTCGCGCCGACGAGCCGCGGCCGAGAGGCGGCTGCGGCCGCGAGCGAGTGGCCGGATGCGCTCCTTGAGGCGGTGCACGCGCTCGACGACGCCGACCAGGCCGCCTTCCTGCGTGGGCTCTCGCGCATGATCCTGGAGCTCCAGCGCCGCGGCCGCATCCCCGTGCAGCGCATGTGCGTGAGCTGCCGCTTCTTCCGGCCCTACGTGCACGACGACCCGGCGCAGCCGCACCACTGCGCCTTCGTCGATGCCCCCTTCGGCGACCGCGAGCTCCGGCTCGACTGCGCAGACCACGAACCCGCGACCAGCAAGGAGGGAGCATGAGCACCACCCAGGAGAGCCCCGTCACGCTCGAGGACCTCGAGCTCCTGAAGCGGTCCACGCTCTTCGGCGAGGACGACGTCGCCGCGCTGCGCCGTTCCGGGGAGATCCTCGCCGACCAGATCGAGGACGTGCTCGACGTCTGGTACGGCTTCGTCGGCTCCAACGACCACCTCGTCTCGACCTTCGCCCGGCGCTCGGACGGCCAGCCCGACCCCGACTACCTGGCGGCCGTGCGGGTGCGCTTCGGGCAGTGGATCCGCGACACGGCGGCGGCGCGCTACGACGCGGACTGGCTCGCCTACCAGCTCGAGATCGGGCGCCGCCACCACCGCAGCGGGAAGAACCGGACGGACGGAGTCGATGCCGCCGACCACGTGCCGCTCCGGTACGTGATCGCGCTCGTCTACCCGATCACGGCGACGCTGCGTCCGTTCCTGGAGAAGGGCGGGGATCCGCCGGAGATGGTGGACAGGATGCAGGACGCCTGGCGCAAGTCCGTGCTCATGCAGGTCGCGCTCTGGGCGTACCCGTACTGCCGGGAGGGCGACTGGTAGCGCTCAGCGCTCGAGCGTCGCGATCAGGGCCTCCGCGACCACCTTCAGCGGGCGGCCGGAGATCTGGCTCGCCTTGCGCAGCCTGGCGAAGGCCTCCTGCTCCGAGAGTCCCTCGCGGCGCATGAGGATCCCCTTCGCCCGCTCGATCGCCTTCCGGGCGGCGAGCGCTTCGGCCAGCGAGTCCGCCTCCTCGCGCAGCGCGACGAGCTCGGCGTGGCGGGCGCGCGCGGTCTCGATCGCGGGCAGGAGGTCGGTCTCCTTGAACGGCTTGACGAGGTAGCCGAAGACGCCCGCCTCGACCGCCCGCGCGACCAGCTCGCGCTCCCCGTAAGCGGTCACGAGCACGATCGGCACCGGTCGCTCGTCGAGGATCCGCCGGGCGGCGTCGATCCCGTCCAGGCGCGGCATCTTCACGTCCAGGAGCGCGACGTCGGGCCGCGTCTCGCGCGCGAGCCGGACCGCCTCCTCCCCGTCGCGCGCCTCCGCGCACACCTCGAGCCCCGCCGCCTCGAGCAGCCCGCGCAGGTCGAGCCGGATCAGCGTCTCGTCCTCCGCGATCAGGACGCGAAGCGGAGTCTCGGTCATCGCTCGATCCAGACCACGCGGTACTCGCTCCCTGGCCCGTGCCGGCACTCCGAGTCGTCTCTTCTCATGCGGAGAAGGTGACCTCGACCCGCAGGCCTCCCTCGTCGGACAGCCGCAGCGTCCCCTGCAGCTCGTCCCGGACGAGCGCGCGCACGATCGAGAGGCCTGTGCCGTCCCGCGCGCCGGCCATGCCGGGGCCGTCGTCGGCGATCGTCAGCACCACCTCCCCGTTCCGCGGCGCGAGCCGGATGGAGACGTGCGCGCCACCGTGCTCGAGCGCATTCTGGAGGAGCTCCGTGAACACGAGCGCGAGCGCCGTCGCCCGCTGCCCGGCGAGCGAGACCGAGGCGAGCTCGGCGCTCACCTCCTTCCCCTCGGCAACCCCTTGGACGAGCATCGCGCGCAGCCGGTCGACCAGCTCGGCCAGATCGACGTCGTCCTCGCGGTGCTCGGTCAGGACCTCGTGGACCGCGGCGATGGCGAGGATCCGGTTGACCGAGTCCTGCAGCGCCTGGCGCGGGTCGACGCCCTCGGCGCGGGCCTGCAGCCTGAGCAGGGAGGCGACCGCCTGCAGGTTGTTCTTCACCCGGTGGTGGATCTCCTGGGCGAGGACGCCGCGCATGACCGCTCGTCCGTGCTCGAGCGCGACCGCCGCGTGGTGCGCGATCGCCTCCAGCAGGGCCTCGTCGTCCTCCGAGAAGGGGGTGTCGCGGTCGCAGACGAGCTCGCCGATCTGGCGCCGTTTCCAGCGCAGCGGCAGGCGGACGGCGAAGGCCCCCGCGCGCCCCTCCGGCCAGGCGATCTTGCCGTCCTCGAGCACGAGCGCCGCCCCCGTCGCGTGCAGCGACTCCATCGTCGTCTTGACGATCGCCTCCAGCGACTCCTCCAGGTAGAGCGACTCCGAGACGGCCTCCGAGATGCGGGCGAGCGCCTCCAGCTCGGCCACGCGGCGCTGGGCGGCCGCGTACAGCTTCGCGTGCTCGATCGTCTGCGCGACCTGGCTCGCGATCGCGACGAGCAGCTCGATCTCGGCGTCGGTGAAGGCACGCGGCTCCCGCGTGCGCACGTTGAGCGCGCCCTCGAGCTTGTCCCGAGCCAGGATGGGCACGGCCAGGATCGACTCGTACTCGTCCTCGGGCAGGTTCGGGAACTCCTTGAAGCGCGGATCGAGGTGCGCTTGCGCGGGGATCATGATCGGCGCGCGCTCGGCGGCGGCGGCGCCCGTGATCCCCTCGCCCGGGCGCATCCGCGGCGTCCGCGTCAGCTCCTCCACCCGGCTGCCGTGCGTCGCCCGCAGCACGAGCTCGCCGGCGACCTCGTCGTACAGGTAGACGAAGCAGGCGTCGGTGCCGAGGGCGTCCGCGACCTTGCTCGCGACCAGCTCGAGCACCTCCTGCAGGTCGAGCGAGGAGTTGACGGCGGCGATCGTCTCGGTCAGGAGCCGCAGATGGCGGGCGGTGACGTCCACTCCCGGCATTGTCGCGGCTAGGCTCACCGGCGATGAGCTACGAATGGCTGCTCTTCCTCCACCTCGCGGGGGCGTTCCTGTACGTCTCGGGAGCAGTCGCGGCCGCGGTGCTGCGGCTCGCGGCGTTGCAGCGCCGGCGGCCGAGCGAGGTCGCGCTCCTCCTGCGCGCCGTCCGTCCGGCAGTGCCCCTGCTCGGGCTCGGGCTGGCGCTCGTCCTCGTCTTCGGCTTCTGGCTCGCGTCCAGGCTCGACGTCTCCCTCGGCTCCACCTGGCTCTCGGCGACCTTCGCCCTGCTCGGCTGGAGCCTCGCCGTGGGCGTGCTCGCCGGCCGCCAGGACCGCCACACGCGGGAGCTGGCCGAGCAGCTGGCGGCCGCCGGCGACGAGCCGAGCGCGGAGCTGGCTCGACGGCTGCGCGACCCGCTCAACCTGGCGCTCAACGGGTCGGTCCTGGCCGCGACGGCGGCGATCGTCGCCCTCATGGTCTGGCAGCCGTAGATCGAGCGCAGAACGACCACGGGCTCCTCACCTGGGAGCCCGCGATCGGCCGTCAGATACAAGGCCCGCCGCTCGCCTTGCGGCGTGCCCTGCAACGCGCATCATGAAACACCGTGCGCCGGACTGCAAGTGCGAGTGTCCCCTACAGCGCACCCAGGTACTTGTCCTTCTCCCACTCGGTCACCTGGACCCGGTACTCGTCCCACTCGCGGCGCTTGAGCTCGACGTAGCGGGGGAAGATGTGCTCGCCCAGCGCCCGGCGCATCAGCTCCGAGCCGGCCAGCTCCTCGATCGCCTCGCCGAGCGACTCGGGCAGCGAGACGATGCCCCGCTCGCGCCGCTCGGCGGCCGTCAGCCGGTAGAGGTTGCGCTCCATCGGCTCGGGCAGCTCGTAGCCCCGCTCGATCCCCTCGAGCCCCGCGTGCAGCAGGACGGCGAAGGCGAGGTAGGGGTTGCAGGCGGGGTCCGGGCAGCGGATCTCGGCCCGCGTCGCCTGCTCGGAGCCCGGCTTGTAGAGCGGAATGCGAACGAGCGCCGAGCGGTTGCGCTGCGACCAGGCCACGTAGACGGGCGCCTCGTAGCCGGGCACGAGCCGCTTGTACGAGTTCACCCACTGGGCGAGCACCGCCGACATCTCGCGCGCGTGCACGAGCAGCCCGGCGATGAAGCCCTTCGCCGTCTTCGAGAGGTGGTAGGGGTCACGCCGGTCGAAGAAGGCGTTGCGGCCGTTGCGGAAGAGGGACATGTGCGTGTGCATGCCCGAGCCGTTCTCGCCGAAGAGCGGCTTCGGCATGAAGGTCGCGTAGTAGCCGTGCCAGGCGGCGACCTCCTTCACGATCAGCCGGTAGGTCATCGTGTAGTCGGCCATCGCGAGCGCGTCGGCGTAGCGCATGTCGATCTCGTGCTGCGAGGGTCCGACCTCGTGGTGGTGGTACTCGATCGGGATCCCGACCGCCTCGAGCGCGGCGATCGTGTCGTTGCGGACCTCCGTCGCCGCATCCTGGGCGGTCATCGCGAAGTAGCCGCCCTCGTCCAGGGTCTGCGTGCCCTGGTCGTCCTGGAAGAGGAAGTACTCGAGCTCGGGCCCGACGTTGAAGGCGTCCAAGCCGAGGCCGCGCATACGCTCCAGGGCCAGCCGGAGGACGTGGCGAGGGTCGCCCTCGTAGGGCGCGCCGTCGGGCGTGACCACGTCGCAGATCACCCGCGCGACCTTCGCCCCGATCGGCTCGCCGTGCTCGTCGAGCGGGCGGGGCATGACCTGGAAGGTGGCGGGGTCGGGGATCGCGACCATGTCCGACTCCTCGATCGCGTTGAAGCCCGTGATCGAGGAGCCGTCGAAGCCCATCCCGTCGTTCAGCGCCTCCTCCATCTCCGCCGGGGTGATCGCGAACGACTTCAGGTGCCCCTCGAGATCGGTGAACCAGAAGAGGACGTGCTCGATGCCCTCGTCCCGGATGCGCTTCAGCACCGCGCGCCGCGCGGCCAGGCTGGACGTCGCCCGGTGGCGGCTGCGCACCATCGCCGCCCCCGCCTGCGTCCTCGGTCGTGCCATCTCGTACCTCCCTCGGAAAACAAAAAGACCCCGGGCGGAAGCGCCCGAGGCCTCGTCGCCTCACACAGACGGCGGGAGTGTACACGCTCACGCAGCCGCGAAGCGGACGAGGACCGCAACGAAGCGGACCTGACCCCGTGTTGCACGGGCGCCCTCGCTCAGCCCGACCGCTTCAGCTTCCCGTGGCGCTTCGCGTACCGCTCGCCGCGCGAGAACACGAACAGGCCGAGCGGGATGGAGACGGCTCCGATCACGGCGAGCGGCCACAGCTCGTCCCCCATCGCCGTCAAGCCCTGGCCCTCGAGGATGGCCTCGCGGATCCCGTCGAGCGCGTACGTCGCCGGCGACACCGTCGCGATCCACTGCATCCACTGCGGGAGCACGTCCACCGGGTAGTAGACGCCGGAGACGACGAGCAGCGTGCCCTGGGCGACGAACCCGAGCTGGGTGCCCTTCTCCGGCGAGATGAGCGGGAGAACGGACATCATCATCCCGATCCCGATGAAGGAGACGGACGCGACCACGAGCACGACGAACGCCGGCAGGAACTGCGCGCTTCGCATCTCCAGGTCGAAGAAGAGGAACGCGCACACGGCGAAGAGGAAGACCGCCCGCAGGAGCCCGTACAGGATCGCGAACGCGCCCTGCCCGGCGAGGTGCATCGCCCGCGAGAGCGGCGCCATGAACGTGTACTCGATCGTCCCCTCCCAGCGCTCCCAGGCGACCGTCTCCATCAGGAACTCGAACAGGATCCCGAGGTAGGCCCAGACGACCGCGCCGATGAGGAGCGTCGTCATCGTCCGGTTGACGTCGAGCGAGCCGCCCGTCGCCTCGACGCCCTTGGCGATGAAGACGATCGTGAGGGTGTTCGCGACCGTCCACAAAAACCAGGCGACGTCCCACCAGATGTAGCGCTTGGTGAGGTAGATGTTGCGCTCGACGACACCGCCGGCGCCGACGAGCTCCGCACGCATCGTCCCGAGCAGGGCTCTCATGCGAGCACCTCGCGATCGTCGTCGTCCGCTCCCTCCGCCTCGAACTCGCGGCCGGTGGCGGCGAAGAACGCCTCCTCGAGCGTCGCCGCGCCGTAGCGGCGGCAGAGGTCGGCGGCGGGCTCGAGGGCGAGCAAGCAGCCGCGATCGAGGATCCCGACCCGGTCGGCGAGGATCTCCGCCTCGTTCAGGTCGTGCGTGCAGAGCAGGATCGTCGAGTCGTGCGTCGCCCGGATCTCGCGGATGAACTCCTGCACCTCGAGCTTCGAGCGCGGGTCGAGGCCGGTCGTCGGCTCGTCGAGCAGGAGGACGACCGGCGAGGTGAGCAGCGCCCGCGCGAGGGCGACCTTCTGCTGCATGCCGCGGGAGAGGTTCTCCATGGGCTCGTCGCGCCGGTCGGCGGGGAAGCCGACCCGCTCCAGGATCTCGGGGATCCGGCCGCGCGTCTGCCCGGCCGTCAGCCCGTAGTAGCGGGCGGCGTAGCTCAGGTTCTCGGCGGCGGACATCTTCTTGAAGAAGGACGCCTCCACCGAGACCCGGTTCACGAGCCGGCGCACGGCCCGCGCCTCGGCCACGACGTCGTGGCCGAGGATCCGCGCGGTGCCGCCGTCGGGCAGGAGGAGGGTCGAGAGCAGGCGGACGAGCGTCGACTTCCCCGAGCCGTTCTGGCCGAGGACGGCCACCGTCTCGCCCCGCTCGATCGCGAACGAGACGCCGTCGAGGGCGATCCGCCGGCGGCGGGCAAGACGGCCCCGCCGGCGGTCGCGCAGGCTGAACTCCTTGCGCAGGCGCTCGACCTCGACGGCCGCCTCCGGGCGCGGGCGTTCTGCCTCCATGAGCGCTGCGTGCTGTGCCTGGGTCATCCGATGCTCCTTCGTCGTGCTGCGTAGCGAGAAACGTGCAAGCCACTGCCCGGCCCTCTCGGTGGGGCCCGGCAAGGGGTGTCTCAGCTACGGCCGCGGAACATCAGGCGGCGCACGATAGCGACCGGAGCGGACGCGGTCAAGCCGTCCGCGATCGCTGCTATGGTTCGTTGTGGACGGAGCCGCCGCAGGCTCCACGCGAGGCGACGTGGCCTCGGGACTCGCGAGAGCCCCCGGGGCTTTTTGTTTGGACCGGAACGGAGGTGACCGAGATGACGGAGATCGTGGAACGGCACTACCTGCGGAACGGCGGCGAGGCGCTGCCCGACGCGCGGGACGCGCTCGAGTGGGCGACGGAGACCCGGGCGGCGATGGTCGACCTCAAGTTCTGCGACCTGCTCGGGACGTGGCAGCACGTGTCGCTGCCGCTCACGGCCTTCGACGAGGCCGCCTTCGACGACGGCCTCGGCTTCGACGGCTCCTCCATCCGCGGCTGGCAGGCGATCCAGGACTCGGACATGCTCCTCATCCCGGATCCCTCGAGCGCGATCCTCGACCCGGCGACCGAGGTGCCCACGCTCTCGCTCGTGTGCGAGATCGCCGACCCGATCACGCGCGAGCCCTACGAGAAGGACCCGCGCGGGGTGGCACGGCGCGCCGAGGAGCACCTCCGCTCGACCGGGATCGCCGACACGGCCTACTTCGGCCCCGAGTGCGAGTTCTTCGTCTTCGACGAGGTGCACTACGACCTCGCGCCGAACCGCTCCCACTACGCGGTCGACTCGGCGGAGGGCTACTGGAACTCGGGGCGCCCGGGGCTCGGCTACACGGCCCGGCCGAAGGAGGGCTACTTCCCGGCCGCTCCCTCGGACACGCTGCACGACCTGCGCACGGAGATGGTGCTCACCCTGGAGCGGATCGGCATCCCCTGCGAGTTCCACCACCACGAGGTGGCCTCGGGCGGGCAATGCGAGATCGACCTCCGCTACACGACCCTCACGCGCATGGCCGACCAGGTCATGACCTACAAGTACGTGGTCAAGAACATCGCCCGCCGGCACGGCAAGACCGTCACCTTCATGCCGAAGCCGCTCTTCGGCGACAACGGGTCCGGCATGCACACCCACCAGTCCCTGTGGAAGGAAGGGACGCCGCTGATGGCCGACCGCTCCGGCTACGCCGGGCTCTCGCAGCTGGGACGCGCGTACGTGGGTGGGCTGCTCGCCCACGCCCCGGCGCTGCTCGCCTTCTGCGCTCCGACGACCAACTCCTACCGGCGCCTCGTCCCCGGCTACGAGGCGCCCGTCAACCTCGTCTACTCGCAGCGAAACCGCTCTGCCTGCGTCCGCATCCCCATGTACTCGGACTCCGCGAAGGCGAAGCGGATCGAGTTCCGCCCCCCGGATGCGGCCGCAAACCCCTACCTCGCCTTCGCGGCCATGCTGATGGCGGGGATCGACGGGATCCAGCGCGGGCTCGACCCCGGCGCCCCTGCGGACTACGACCTCTTCGAGGAGGCCTCGGGCGACGTCCCGCAGGTGCCGGGCTCGCTCTCCGAGGCGCTCGACGCCCTCGAGGCCGACCACGAGTTCCTGCTCGCCGGAGGCGTCTTCTCGAAGGAGCTGATCGAGACCTGGATCGACTGGAAGCGGCGCAACGAGGTCGACCTCGTCCGCCTGCGCCCGCACCCGGCCGAGTTCGCGCTCTACTACGACTGTTGACGGGTGCAACAGGGGGGTCCGCAACAGGGGGTCAGGTCCCGTTTGTTGCACGCAAGCGCGTGCAACAAACGGGACCTGACCCCCTGTTGCACTGTTGCACCCCCCGGGGTCAGCGGAGGGCGAAGGTGACGCTGACCGTCGCGGCCGTCTCGAGCGTGCCCGGCTCGATCGGGGTTCCTCCGGAGGCCTCGGCGACGTCGCGGAAGAGCGGGACGGGGCCGGAGCCGCCGCCTTCGACCATGGCCGTGATCTCGCCCAGCGAGCGGCCGGCCGCCTTCGCCAGCACCTCGGCTCGGCCGCGCGCGTCCGCGACCGCCTTCGCGAGCGCCTCGCGGTAGAGCCTGTCCACGTCGCTCCGGCTCAGGCCCGGGCCTGAGATCTGGTTCGCCCCTGCCTCGGCGGCGGCGTCGATGACGGCTGGAGCATCCTCGACATCGGCGACCGCCGTCACCGAGTTCGAGGCTGCGTAGCCCTCGATCGCTCCGCTCTCGCCGCTCACCGGGTAGACGTTGACCCACTGGGTCGTGATCTCGCGAGCCCCCGCCCGCCGCAGCGCGTTGATGACCTTGCGCATCGCGTCTGCGTTCGCGGCGACGGCGGCCTTCGCCGTGGGGGCGCGGCTCTCGACTCCGAAGGACATGCGCGCCTCGTCCGGCACGGCCTCGACCGAGCCGACGCCCGTGACGGTGACGGTGTCCGGCTGGGCCTGCGGGGACTCCTGGGCGCCGGCCAGATCGGGAAGGCCGACGGCTCCGGCGAGGGCGAGGACGGCGAGGCCGGCGGCGGCGGCGAGGAGAAGTCGTCTCATGTGGGTACCTCCGAGGTTCGGTTTCTCCGGGATACGCCGCCGCCGGCCGCGGCGGTCACAGCTCAGGACGCGACCAGCGCCCGCTCGAAGGCGGCCCGCTCGGCTCCGCTGAGCGGACGAGAGCCGCCGCGGGCGCGATCGCGGGCGACGAGCACGGCCTCCGCCTCCGCCGCCAGCCAGCCAGCGCCGGCCCGGACCTCCTCGCGCAAGCTGAAGCTCGCCGTGCCGATCCGCTCGAGCCGGCAGGAGACGACGACGGCCTCGTCCTCGAGCCGAAGCTCCCGCCGGAAGTCGATCGCCACGCGAGCGAGGACGAAGTCCCAGAGGTCGCCCGCGCCAGCCAGCGCTCGCTCGAGCCACTCGTCGCGGCACTCCTCGAGGTAGGTCGCGTACACGGCGTTGTTGACGTGACCGTACGCGTCGACGTCCCGCCAGCGGATCTCGATGCGCTTCTCGTGCGTCACGGACGAACGATCCTACGGCGGGCTGCCGCCGGGCGCGCCGTCACCCGAGCAGCGCTCGGTGCAGCTCCTGCGTCGCCGGGCTCGGGGCCACGCCGAGCTCGTCCCGGAGCCGACGCCTGAGCTCGTCGTACACCCGCAGCGCCTCGGCGCGGCTGCCGCGCCGGTCGAGCGCCTCCATCAGGAGCCGGTGCCCGGACTCGCGGTACGGGGCGACCTCAACGAGCGTCCTCGCCGCCCGCTCCGCGGTCGCAAGCTCGCTCCCGCCGATCGCGAGGCACGCCTGCGCGGCGAGCTCGAGCGCACGCTGGTAGGCCTCGGCCAGCCGCCGGCGGGGCGGGGCGAGCCAGCCGGCCGTCTCGCCCGGCAGCAGCTCCCTGGCGGCGATGTGCTGCGCGACGCGCGCCGGCCCCCAGGCGCCGCGCCAGTCCCGCCGCGCCACGGCGCCCTCCGCCCGGTGCAGCGCTTCGCCCACCGCCTCGACGTCGATCCATGCCTCGGTGGGGAGGGCCACCCGCACCTCCGACCGGCCCTCGAGCGGCACCACGCGGCGGAGCTTCGACAGGAGGGCGGAGAGCGCGCTCGCCGCCGCGGCCGGAGGCTCGTCCTCCCAGAGGGCGCGCGCGAGCTCGTCGCGGCGCAGCGGCCGGTGACGGCCGAGCACGAGGTAGGCGAAGAGGAGGCGGCCTTGGCGCCCGGGCAGGAGCTGCTCCACCCGGCGGCCATCGACCTCGGCTACGAGCCGGCCGCAGAGATGGATGCGCGTCGCCAAGCTTCCGCCAAGAGTACGGCAACGGTGAGCCCGGATACTGCGGCGTATGGCGAACATCCTGGTCAACGTCACGAACGGCCCCGAGCACCCGACGAGGGCTGCGCTCGCGTTCCTCGTCGCCCGTGCGGCGCAGGACGCGGGGCACGAGGTCACCCTCTTCCTGGCGGGTGACGCAGTGCAGCTGCTGCGCGAGGCGGTGCTCGACTCGCTCGTCGGGCTCGGCACCGGCAGCCTGCGCGAGTCGTACGACGCCCTGCGTGCCGGCGGCTCCCGCTGGTACGTCTCCGGTCTGTCGAGCAAGGCGCGCGGCTTCGAGCCCGACGGCGTGGCGGAGGCGGCGCTGCCGTCGCGCCTCGTGGAGCTGTCGCTCGAGGCGGACTGTGTCCTCACCTACTAGCGAGGAGGTCGAGATGAAGGTGATCAACTGCGAGTGCGGCCAGGTCGTCCGCGGCGAGACCGAGGACGAGCTCCTCCGCAACGCCGAGGAGCACATCCGGCGCGATCACCCGGAGCTGGTCGGCAAGGTCACGCGCGAGGACCTGCTCGCGCTGGCCGAGAGCGCGTAGCTTCCGCTCCAGGTTGCGCCCGTCGGGGTCACCTGCACGGCGGGTGCACGGCGGCCAGCTTCGTCAGCGAGCTGAGAGGGCGGGGCCGCCGAGACGACGCCGGTCGCGCCGGCGGCGCCGTCAGTCCCAGCCGAGGTACGGCGCGGCGCCGCGCTTGAACACGCCGCGGGAGATGATCGA
>Ga0073934_10007367_pt1 | contig 15363 bp, 12 predicted proteins | sample LarsenN4metaG_FD_76834 | JGI IMG/M metagenome (GOLD analysis project Ga0073934, IMG submission 76834) | Hot spring sediment bacterial and archeal communities from British Columbia, Canada, to study Microbial Dark Matter (Phase II) - Larsen... ...
ACGGCGACAGGAAGGAGACGACGCCCGCCGCGAACGCGAAGACGATGCCGAACGGCCCCGTCAGGTAGTCGACCCAGCCCTCCGTGAACACACACCGATCTTAGCAAGGCCGTCGATAAGGCTCCTGCCCGCAGCCCGGACCTCCGCGCCGGCCCGTCCTCGGCCACGCTGCGCTAAACTGGGGCTGTCCATGGCCCAGCCCAAGTCCAAGCCCTCCTTCGAAGACCTCTACCGCCAGCTGGAGGACAAGGTCGCCCTGCTGGAGCAGGGAGGCCTCAGCCTGGACGACTCCCTTGCCGCCTTCGAAGAGGCGGTAACGCTCGCCCAGCGCTGTCAGGAGATGCTCGAGACGGCCGAACAGCGCATCACCCGTCTGCGCGAGACCATCGCCGCCAACGGCCGCTCCATCGCCGAGCCGGGGCCGGAATACGACGCCGGCGCCGGCGCGCAGGAGGCGCTCGACGAGGACGGCGTCCTTTGAAGCTCCGCGCCGATTTCCACAGCCACTCCCACTACTCGCGCGACTCCGTCCTCTCGCCGCAGGCGTTCATCGAACGCTGCCTGCGCAAGGGCATCGACTGCATCGCCGTGACCGACCACAACGAGATCGAGGGCGCCTTCGTCATCCAGAGGCTGGCGCCGTTCAAGGTCATCGTCGGCGAGGAGGTGAAGACCGCGGAGGGCGAGATCATCGGGCTGTTCCTCAAGGAGCTCGTGCCGCGGGGCATGTCGCCGGAGGACACCATCGACTGCATCCACGAGCAGGGCGGCCTGGCCGTCATCCCCCATCCCTACGACGTCTTCCGCCGCTCGGTGATCAAGCGCGACGCGCTCGAGCGCGTGAAGTCCAAGGTCGACGCCATCGAGGGCTTCAACTGCCGCAACATCCTCGCCCGCCACGACGAACGCGCCCGCGAGACGGCCGGCGGGGCCGGCAAGCCGCTGACCCTGGGGACGGACGCGCACTCCCCTTGGGAGCTGGGCGGCGCCCACCTCGAGATCGACGACTTCGAGACGCCCCAGGAGCTGCTGCAATCGCTGCGGGGCGGCCGTATCGTCGGCAGCCGTTCGCTGCCGTTCGTCCACTGGATCAGCACCTACGCCAAGGTCCGCTGGCGCCTGGGACTGCGGCCCCACTACCCGGACCGGCCGCGCCAGCCTGCCGGCCTGGAGGCTCCCGAATGATCGAGACGCGGGCGATCGGGCGGCCCGGCATTCGGGCAAGCGTTTGCTTACTTGTCGGCCTGCCCGTCTGCCCGTTTGCGGGTGGAAGGAGGCGGGGAGGCCGCCGGTGACCGTCCGCCTCGCCGTCCTCCTCTCCGGGGGAGGGCGTACCCTTCAGAACCTCCTCGACCGCATCGCCGATGGTCGCCTGGACGCGGAGGTGGCGGTCGTCGTCAGCAGCAACCCGACCGCGTTTGGGTTGGAACGAGCCCGCCAGGCGGGGGTCCCCACGGCCGTGGTCCGCCGCCGCGACTTCGAGACCGCCGAGGTCTTCAGCGAGGCGATCACGGCGGTCATCGGCCGATACGAAGTCGACCTCGTGGTCCTGGCCGGCTTCACGCAGAAGTACCTGTTCCCGGAGCGCTACCGGGGCCGCGTCCTCAACATCCACCCGGCCCTGCTGCCGAAATACGGCGGGCAGGGCATGTACGGCCACTACGTCCACGAGGCCGTGCTGGCCGCGGGCGACTCCGAGTCCGGCTGCACGGTCCACCTCGCCGACCACGAGTACGACAACGGCCCCATCCTGGTCCAGAAGCGCGTCCCCGTCCTACCCGGCGACACGCCGGAGACGCTGGCCGGCCGCGTTTTCGAGGCCGAGTGCGAGGCCTACCCGGAGGCGATCCGCATGATGGCGGAGCGTCTGGGCGTCAGGGCGTAGCCTCAAACGCCTCAGGCTTGGGCAGCGCCGTCGCCTCCGTCCACCGCCGCACGCGCCGGGCTAGTCGTCGGACTGCGCGGCCAGGACGTCGCCCGTCTCGGCGTCGACCTTTACGTCGGATTCGCCGACGTCGACGTTGAAGACCAGGCGTCCGCCGTAGAGCTCGAGGTCGACCTCTCCCACCGGGCCGGGCGCCGCGGCCTGGGCTGCGGCTATCGCCTCCGCCAAGCCGATCTTCGCCTGGCGTAGGTACTGCCTGCCGTCGTCCAGGACGCCTCCCTTGCCAGCGGACGCCCCCTTCGTGAGGAGCACGCCACCCAGGACTGCCGCGGCGGCGGCGCCCGCTAGGAGCGTCAGCCGCACCGGCTTGGAATTCAACATGGTCTGCTCCTTTCTCAGCTCCCTCTCGCCCTCGGCGGGCGGAATCGCGGCCGCAGCGCCAGGGTAGTTGCGGCGGCCGCGCCCCAGACGGCGGCGGCGATGAAAACGTCATCGTCCAGGCCCAGGGCTTCCGAGCCCGTCAGGGCGGGCGGCGAGGCGATGACGGCCAGCAGCCCAGCGCCGATGGCGGCCCGGCGCGCGGCGGGAAGCCCCCCAAGCCGTCTCAGGTTCGCGACGGCGACCGTCCGAAGGATGCCTCGCCGCCAGGCGGGACGTTGGGCCGGCTCCAGCCACGCCTCCTCAGCGAGGAGGGCGTCCACCCAGCGGCGCTCGCCGCCCGGACAGGCAGCTCTCAGCAGGCGGATGGCGAGCCCGCCGCGGCCGGCGTCAGCCTTCACTCCGTGCCTCCCGCTGCCAGCCGGGCCGGCGACGCCCGGCCCAGGGCCGCGTCGCCCGCCCGGCCGGCCTCCCGCAGCGCTCGCCGCGCTTCGGCCGCGCCTACCGCCGTCAGCTGGTACATATGGCGGGGCGGCCTTCCCGGGCGCTCCGCTGCTTCCCAGCGCGTCTCCAGCAGCCCCTGCTCCTCCAGGCGCATGAGGGCGGGGTACAGCGTCCCGGACTTGAGGCCGGTCTCGCGCGAGAGGTCGTAGCCGTAGCGCCACTCGCCCTGACGGGCGAGGAAGGCCTCGAACAAGGCGAGCGTCTGCTTCGACGTATTCGGCCGGCGTGCCATGAGGGCATTGTTCTACATATGTAGACTTTTGTCAACCCTTAAGGGTAAACCCCTAAGGGAGCCGCGAAAGCCGCCGATTAGTTAATCGAGGACGAAACGGCAAACCGCTCGAAAGGGCGGGACGCAAAGCCACGGGCCTACCGTCGCTCCGACCAGGGCAGCCGGGCTACCGACACTCGCGGAAGAGGTGCGGGCCACCGCACTCCACCCTTCTTTCCCGTTGGTCGTCAGCCGGACGTCTAGTCCTCCAGTTCCTGCACACACGGAGGAATACGGCATGAGCAACAGGACGCCCCCACCGGTCGTCTCTCGCACGCGGAAGCGCTTCGGCCCCCTGGCCGGCCTGCTTCTGCTACTCGGGCTCGGCGCGGGCATCGTCGGCCTTTCCACGGCCACCGCCGCGAGCAGCTCGATCACCACGCCGGAAGGCGTCACGATCAACGTCTCCACCTCGTCGGTGACGCCGCAGCAGGTGTACGGCTGGTTGCAAGGGGCCGGCCTGGACCCCGCCGTGGGGCTCAGTCAGGTGAACGTTGTCGATAGCGGCTATGACGTCGCCAGCACCGGCGGCTACCCGGGCTATGCCTACCCCGCGTCCATCCAGTTCAAGGCGGAGTCGCTGGTCAACCACCCGGACTTCACCGTCGGCCACGAATACGGCCACGTCTGGAGCAACTACTACCGCTGGACGTACTGGTCCGGCTCCTGGGACGCGTATCTCGCGGCGCGCGGCGTCCTCGGAGACTCGCGGGTCGGCTCCAGCCGTTGCTGGCAGCCCGACGAGATGATCGCCACCGACTACTGGCGCCTCTTCGGCGCCCCGGAGACGCAGGCTACGGTGGCCCGCTGCCCCTCCGACCTTCCCTGGGCCGAGGACGTTGCCGGCCTGCGCGAGTTCCTGGCCCAGACCTGGACTCAGGGCCACCCGCCTCCGGCCTACGGCTCCGCGCCCAGCCCTGCGCCTTCGCCTTCGCCGACCCCTTCGCCGTCGCCGACCCCTGCGCCCTCGCCCACCCCCTCGCCGACGCCGGCGCCTGATTCCTCCACGGTGACGTTGAGCTTCCCGAGCGGCTGGAACGAATTCGTCGCTCCCATGTCCGGGAAGACCAACAAGACCGTCTACGTGGGCTCCGGCAAGAAGCAGCAGCCCACCAACGACGTGGTGGCCGGCAAGCTCTACCGCGTCAAGGGCCCCGTCATCCTGGAAATCCGCGCCTGGTAAAGGCCCTTCGGTCCGGCCAAATGAGGAGGGCGGCATTTCTGCCGCCCTCCTCGTTATTGCGCTGCCGGCGTCCGCCAAACGCTAGTTCAAGGGACAGCCCAGCTCGTTAGCCGCCTGCAGTTTGGCGAGGGCCGACTGCACGGTCTCCGGACCGGCATCGGCGCCCACGCCGTCCCTGTAGAGGGCTCTGACCTGCGCGACGCTGTACGGGTAGTCGATGCCTGAGTCAGCGCTGGCCAGGGCTGCCGCGGCGTGCCGCGCCAGCGCCTTCTTGCCGCCGCCGTTCAGGTTCGTCGCATCCAGGAGCGTTACCGTGTCCGCCAGGCCGGACTGCGCGGACGTGACGCCGAAGGTGGCGTTGAACAGGTCCGTGGTCTGAACCGTGTTCGTCACGTCGTTGCCGCCCACGCCGTCCCAGAGTTGGGGGTGGGTCTTCCAGAAGCCAGGCGTGCAGCCTTCACCGGACGGGGTGTTGGTGAAGGTGACCACGTTGGCGCTGGCCGCCTCGCCCGACCTGACTTCGATGGTCTGGCACTGGTCGTCCACACTGTAGCCGGCAGGCACCGGGAACTCGCAGAGCGTGTACCAGCCCTCTTCCAGGCCGGTGACGTCCTCGGAGGAGTCCGCCGCGGTGAGGGTTACCACCGCCTCAGCTTCGCCCGCGCTGTCGCAGGACGTCAGCGGAAGCTCGGTGGAACTGGACCCGGGCGGCGTGCCGCCGTTGAGGCAGATGTAGATGGTCACGTCCGGCCCGTTCCAGGCGCCGCCTGTCGGACCCAACAGCTTCCGCACCCGGAGGTCGCCGGGGGCGAGGTCGTTGCTGAAGGTGCCGAGGTTGAAAGGCGTCGGCGACGAGCTGGCCTGCACGCACGTGCCCACGACGCCCGTGCAGTCCTCCGCGACCGTGAACGTGATGTTGGCGAGCTTCGAGTAGCCGGCCGGGACGGTCGTCTCTTCGATCGTGTAGGCGCCCGCCACCAGGTCGTCCCACTGGAACGTCAGCGGCGAGCCCGTCCCGCACTGCGTCGCCGAGTCGCTCGAAAGCGGCGGCGGCGGAGCCGGGACGCGGCTGAGCGTGAAGCACGCCTGGCCCAGGGGCGTGAGCGCCCCCGGTTCGAACGTCTTCGTGAACCTTACGGACGCAGCGATCCAGGTCTTCTCGGCCGGGTCGCTGTTGCCGTTGGCGCCGTCCGTCGAAACGGTGACGGTGTCGCCGTTGACCGGCACCTGCGCGGACGCACTGACGACCGTCACGCCTGTGGAAGTGGACGTGATGCTCAGCGTGCATTCGCCGTTCGAGTCCGTGACGCAGTCGTCGTCTCCGCCGACGAACGCCCCGGGCCCGCTATCGATGGCGCCCTCACAAGTCACGCCCGCAACGCCCGCGAAGCCGCTCCCGCTATCGAGCTCGACCTTGCAGGTGAAGTCGTGCGAGTCATGGATGAAGTTGGTGCCGTCCGGCGTGAGGCTTATCCGGACCGCCACCCACGTCTTGGTAGCGGGACCGCTGTTGGACTGCCCGCTCTCCACGCTCTGGCCGTCCGTGCAGCGGAACAGGGTTACGCCGCCGACGACCACGCCGCCGGTGTTGTCCTCCGCCGTGCAAGCCGAGACCGTCGTGGTGCCGGCCGTGTTCGACGTGATCGTGATGACGCAGTTGCCGTCACCGCCGCTCACCGTGCAGGAATCGCCCCCGACAAAGCTGCCGGGACCCGAGTCGATGTCCGCGTCACAGACGGTCCCGTCCGGGGCGTTCGCCCAGCCGGTGCCGTTGTTGACCTGGACGGTGCAAGTCAGCTCGTGGTTCGTGCCGACGGGGTTGGTTCCCGTCGCCGGCGTGAGCGAGATCTTGGCGTTCACCCACGTCTTCGTGGCTTCGTCGCTGTTCGAGAGGCCGCTCGGCGTGGTTGTGCCGTCCGTGGAACGGTTCACGACTGCGGTCTCCGACCCGGCGCTGAAGCCGACCTCCACGTCCGCGCCGATGCTGGCGGAGCCGGCGGCCGCCGAGTTCACGGTCACCGTACAGCTCGTAGCCGTGCTCGACTGGTTGTCGACGCAGGTGTCGGAGGTGATGAACGACGTGTCGCCCGTGGGCGTGATGTCGATGTAGTCGATCGTCACGCCGGCAGACGAGGCTGTCGTCACGGTGATCGTAAAGGTGTGCGACTCGTTGACCGCGTTGGTGTCGTCCGCCGCGATAGAGACGGAAGCGTCCACCCAGAATTTCTCGGCCTCTTCGCTGTTGCCGCTCGTCCCGTCCGTGCACTCCTGGGGGAGCGTCGTCCCGAGGACGGTGACGGTAGTGCAGGCCTCGACGACGGTCTCGCCGTCATCGTTGGACGTGAGGTCCACCTGGCACTCGCCGGTGCCGCCGCTCGTCGTGCAGCTCTCGTCGAAGCCGGTCGTGGGGCCGTCGCCGCCCGAAAGCGTACCGGGCCCGGAGACGATGCGAAGCTCGCATAACGTCCCGTCCGCAGCCGGCTGGAAGCCGCTGCCGGAGGTCACTACCTCGATGGTGCAGGTCAGCGCGTGTGGCACGCCGACTTCGTTGATGCCGCTGGGCGGATCGATGCTGATCCGCGCCTCCGGGACCGCGTTGCCGAAGTTCAAGCCTCCCTGAGGACCGGTCAGGTTACACGAGTAACCGACCGGCGCAACGCCCGTCGGAGGCGGGCTCACGGTCGCGTCGATGCACTGACCGACGGTCGTGCCGCTCTTCGGGAAGGTCTCGACGTAGTCCGTTTGGACAGGGACTTCCCTGTCGGACGCTTCCTTGACCAGCCAGACGCCGTCCGTCAGGTCGCTGAAGCAGTAGTTGCCGGACCCATCGGTGAGGGTGCTGAAGCTGACGTCGATGCCCTCCACGGTTGTGAAGGCGTGGATGCGCCAGCCGGAGAGCGTGCTCTCGCCGACGTCCTGCGTGCCGTCGAAATCGCTGTCCAGCCACTTGAGGCCGCAGATGTCGACGTCTGGTTCCGGAGGCAGCGGGATGGACACCTCCTTGTTGCCGACGTTGACGCTGCCGCCCACCGCCACGAGCTGGACGTGGCCGGACGAACCGGGCACGAAGCCCGAGCCCAGCCTATCGATGGACGCGAAGTCCGAATCGCTGTAGACGTAGCCGCCCCAAAGGTCGGTGGGCGACTGGTCGTACTCGTCCTGGAGGCTGTTGTCCCAGATGAAGGTCCGGGAAAGGTGGAGCTGGAAGTAGATGGTGAAGTCGTCTTCGCTGGAGGACAGGCCCGCGCCCGTGAGGTCCGCCGCCGTCACGATGAACGACGCCTCGGCGTCCTCGGGGTCCAAGGCGACGCCGCCGGGCCCCCTGTTCACCTGGGAAGTGGGGAGGTTCAGCGCAAAGCAGTCGCTCCAGAAGTACTCGTTGGGGTTGTTCTGGGCGGCGTTGATCTGCGTCTGATTGGTGAGGGGGAATGCCGTGCCGCCGGCGTTGGGGTAGGCATTAGTGCCCGTCCTGGCGCCGTCCGTGGACGCGGTCCCCGGACACACCTGGATGCTCCGGATGAGGTCGATGAACGTGGCATCGACGCCGCCTCCGCTCCGGAAGAAGTCATAGGAGATCTCGATCTCCAGGTTGGTCAGGCCCGGGAAGCTGCTTTGCACGTCTCCGAACCGCACCTGATAGGCGATCCACTCGCCTTCCTGGAACTGATCGCCGAGGTTTCCGGTGGTCCAGCCGAGATTGAATGAATTCCCGGTGGCGTTGATCCCGAAGCCCTCCACCGTCTCGCCGATTGCCGCTTCCGCGACGGGCGTGTGTTCGCGGCCTTCGAAGGCGGCCATTCCGGCCCAGGTCGCGACCACCAGTAAGAGAAGCCAAAGGGACGTCCGCATGCCCGCACCCATGCGCCAAAGGCCTGGCGCGGGCCGGCGTACGCCTTGACGTGACTCCTTCACGTGTGTCATCTCCATTTCTCAGCACCCGGCCGGGACGCCGGTCGTCCCTGCCGGGGTCTCTATGGGACGCAAACGCCGATCCCCGGCGCCGAGCGTCCTCCGGCCTAGCGGCTCTGATTGCCCGGATGGCCCTCATAGCCGGAGTTGCCTCCATGCTGGCCGCTGCTCTGGTTCCCGGGCTTTCCCTCGTAACCGCTGTTCCCCGCCATGGCAGGAACTGCCGTGCCGAGGACGAACACTGCTGCAGCGACAAGCGCGACCAATTGCTTCAATTTCAGGCCTCCTCGCTCGAAGCAACTACAGCCAGGCGCTCCTCTTCGCCGGGCAGACGAACGCGTCTCCACGTTGAGCGGATCAGGGATGTAACGTTTGGGAGCTGCGCGGGATTCCTGAAGTTGGTGGAGGGCCCAGGAAAGTGAGGGGTTGTGCAGGACCCCTTGCGCAGCCGTGGTTAGGCCATGGCAACTCCTATTGGCTCCACCAAGCTAAGCTCGGCGTCGCGCCGGGCTTAGCATTCGTGGGGTAACAGGGCGGGGTTGCGGGTGCCCCGCGATTGTTATCCTTATGTAATTACGTGTCAATGCTATACACGTTCCTTTTATAACCGTTCTTCCGAAATTTCTTTCCCCGATTTGGGCCGTTAGATCCGCCGTCCTCAGGCGGCTAGCGCCCGCGGCAAGAGCCGGCTGGCCTCGTCTGCGTTCGGGAGCCCGCCGTACTGCACCCAGCCAAAGGCGCCATCCGGGACCGGATGGCGCCTTTAGGGGTTGGCTTCCGCGCGGCTCAGGACGTCCGCTTGTCCTTCGACTTGTCGTACCAGTAGTTGATGTACGTCTCCTGCGGCGCGACGCCGCCGCCGGCGGTCTCGAAGTAGCCGATGTTGCCGAAGAACGGCTGCGCCAGCCCGAAGGCCGTCGCCTGGCCGGGGAAAGGCACCAGGAGCATCGCCTTCGCCATCGCGATCTGCCACTCCTTCGCGATCTCGACGCGCTTCTTCTCGTCCAGCTCGTTGCGGTAGCGCAGCATGATCTCCTTGATCTCGGGCGTGTCGTGGCCCACGTAGTCGTTGCGGCCGCCGGGCGTGAAGGTGTTGAACATCGGGATTTCCCAGTCCACCCACGACCCGAGCGGGTGGGTGCCGAGGTCCGGGTACTGGCCGCGGCCGAAGGTGTACTTCGGCGTGATCACGGTGGTGTAGTCCTGGGGGTTCTGGGTGATCTTGAAATGCCCGCCCTGGTTGAACATCTGCACCAGGACTTCGATCTGCTTGGGCGTGCCGAACTGGCCCTGCTGGGCGTAAGTCAGCGTGTCTTCCGCGCCAAACGCGTTTGCCGCCCGCAGCAGCTTCGCCGCCTCGTCCGGCTGATACTGCAGATACTTGGAGTTCTCGCCCAGCTCGCCTTTCTTCGGGTCCAGCCAGATCGTCGGCCAGCTGCACGGGACGTGGGTGTTGTGTCCGGCTTCGATGGGCAGGCCCTCCCGCTCGAAGCCGCTGACGTTGTAGAACGTGTCGATGTAGGCGTCGCGGTCGATGACCATCGAAAGCGCCTGGCGCAGGCGCACGTCCTTCTCCCACTTCGAGTCCGGAAGCTTGGACATGCCGATGTAGTTGATCGAGTTCTGACCGCGCAGCGGGCTGATGGCGATCATCTGCAGGGTCTGGTCATCGCGCTTCATCGGCAGCACCAGGTCCGCGGGCTGGATGCCCGTGGCCGGCACCAGGCCCAAGGACCAGAGCCGCTTCGCGGAGAACTGCGCCAGCGTCTGCGGCCCGTAGGACGTGAGGTCCGGCAGCACCAGGTAGTCGATGCCGTCCAGGAGGGGCCGCTCGCCGGCGCGGTACCAGTTGGGGTTGCGGCGGTATTCCCAGCCGACGCTCGGTTCGTATTTCGTCATCATCCAGGCGCCGGAGCCGCGCATCTCCTGGCGGAAATCGAACTTGCTCTCGGCTTCCACCGGCAGGATGGCGAAGTAGTAGATCGTGCCGAACATCTTGAGCAGGGCGCCGGAGCGGAACGCCTGCTTGATCACGATCGTGTTGGCGTCCGGGAACGTCATCGAGGCCACGGGCGCGTCCGGGTTGAGGCTGTTGACGAAGAAACGGCTGCCCGGCTGCAGGGCAACGAAACGCTCCCAGCTCCACTTCACGTCGTCGGTCGTCATGGCGCGGCTGTTCGTCGGCGGCCGCGGGTCGAACTTCGTATTCGGGCGGAGCTTCATCGTGACCGTGAGGCCGTCCGGCGTGTACTCCCAGGAGGAGACGGCGTCCGCTTCCGCTTCACCCGTGGGCGGCTCGTGGACCGTCCCGCCCTTGAGGCTGAAGAAGCGCTGATAGGCGTGGTGGGCGTGGTTGAACGTGAACTGCGAGCTGGAGCTCAGAGGGTCGTAGTTCAGCGGCTCGACGGCGAAGGCGCCGACCATGATGCCGCCTTTGGTCGCGTTCTTGGTGGTGTCCTCAGGAATGTGAAGGAGCCCGGACTTGTCCTTCGGGCCTTCATCGCCGCCGCCGCAGGCTGCCAAGAAAGCCGCCCCGAGGGCCCCGGCGCCCGTGGCCGCGAGCGCACGGCGGCGGCTCAGCCGCCGGGAGAACGCCTTCTGCCAGTAGTTGCCCTGCATCCCGTCCTCTCCTTTCAAGGAGCCCAACGCCTGCCCTTCAAAGGGCTCAAGCCCAAGGCGCCGCGATTGTGGCACCCGTTCTCGAAATCTGTCAACGATAGAACAAACCTGCCTCCTCGTCATAGTGAACCTATTAGCGCTTCGTTTCTAAGTACGTTGACGGGCCGTCCGCGGACGCGCGCGCCGCGCTCGCGCTCGAAACTGCCTTCGCCCCCGGGGCCGGCCGGAGGCGACCGCCTGCGGCGCCGCCGCGGCTAGCCGCGGGAATCGATGCGGACGATGCCTTTCGTCCCGTCGACGGTGACGATCATCCCGTCCTTGATCCGCTGCGTCCCCACCACCGTGCCCACCACGGCGGGCAGCCGGTGTTCCCGGGCAACGATGGCGCAGTGGCTGAGGATGCCGCCGGTATCGGCCACGAGGCCGCTTACGGTCGAGAACAGCGGCGTCCAGGGCGGCACCGTCATCTCGCAGACCATGATGTCGCCGCGCTGGAGCTTGCTGGCCTCCTCGAGGCGGCGCACGACTTTCGCCACGCCCTGCACGGTCCCCGGCGAAGCCGGCACGCCGTTGATGACGTCCGGGTCCCGGCTGGGCTCCACCGGGTCGACCAGGCCCAGCATTTTGCCGCCCATGGCGGAGATGAACGGGTCCTCCCGGTCCAGGCGCTCCGGCCGGCCCAGCAAAGGCGGCGGCACGATCTTCGCCATCGCGGCCACTTCGGCCTTCCGCCCGGCGGCGGTCCGGCGCATGTCCTCCCCCGAGACGAGGCCGGCCTTGACCTCATCGAAGTGCAGGTAGAAGACGTCGTCGGGGCCTTCCAGCTGGCCGCGGCGCGCCAGCCGCCGGCCGAACTCGAGGAAGGGCAAGCGTAGGACGGCCACGCCCATCTGGTCGATGTAGTAGTTGTGGTCCTCGGTGATGACCAGGTTGTCCTTCGCGGCTTCGTAAAGCTCCTCGAACCGCCGGAGCTTCTCCGGGTCGTGGGCGAGCCCGGCCCGCGCCTTCGCGAGCAACGTCTCCCGCCGCTCGACCGACCGCCGGAAGCTTACGTCCGGGTCCGAACCATCGTCGAGGCGCACGTAGCCCTGAAGCGTGTTCAGGGGGATGACCGGGCGCTCCCGCCAGGTGGGGTCCGCGAGCTCGAAGATGGCGTCGCTGCGCCAGCCCCACCGGTCCAGGTACTCGCCAAAGGCGGCCAGGAACCGGCGGCCGCGGCCCGATGCTTGCAGACGAGGCACGATGGCCCCCGGGTCGCCTGTCTCGAAAGCCTTGCGCAGGCCGGCGTCCGCCTTCACGGCCCGGCTCAGCTTCCAGAGGTCGCGGCCCGCCTGGACGGACAGGGTATCGAACCCCTGCAGGCACTCGTAGGCCTCCGCCTTGTCCGGAGGCGAAAAGACCTCGTCGTAGTAGTCCGCGAACCAGCTGGCGGCGACGAGGACGAAATTGATCCTGCCGTGCACTTCCCAGCGGTGGACGTGCTCCTCCTGCAGCTCGTCGACGAGGCTGACGAGGCCGGCATCGTCCAAGGAGGCGTAGTCGGTCTCGCGGGCCCGGGCGAGGCCCGGCTCGATCGATGGCAGCCACTCCTCCCGCCACAGCCTGCCGACGTGAGGGACGACGGTCGCGAGCGTGGTCTGCCGGTAACGTTCGCGCCGCTCCTCAGGGCCGAGGCCGGGGTACTCGAGCGGATAGAAGCGCGCGTAGGCGTAGTAATTGATGGCGCGAAAGGCGAGGCCGACGGAGCAGTAGAAGGCGCGCTGGGCGCGCGTGAAGCCCTCGGCGAGGGCGGGCGTGACGATGTCGCTGGAGAGAGGCGTCAGCGGGCGCGGCGCGTGGATCTTGTCCCACGCCCACAGGCCTTCGACCTCGTCAGGGGAAGGGAAGGCCGGCGCAGCGGATGCGTTCACTTTCGCCCTCCTGGGTGGCTACGTGCCCGGCGGCACCTCCTTCGCCGCCGCGATCCCGGCGGCTGCGGACATTATGCATGCCGCAGGAAAGCTGAGAAGCATCGAGTGCGGCGATGCGCGCTGCCGCCGGAGGCAGCGCCTGTAACCGTTTGGCCGCCGCCGCGTTCTTATCGGTGAAGGACCACGACAAAGTCCACGGATGGACGTCATAGTGCCGGATGGCAGCGAGCCGACGCCTTAACCTGGTCGCCCAGGCGTCGGGGAGCCCAGTGGCGAAACCGACCGGCCTGTCTCAGCAAGGTGCTGAAGGCAGGCTTTTTGTTTCCCCTCTAACCGGCAAGATCGGGCGGCCGCAGGCCGAAAGGAGTTGGACCAGTGAAGCACCTTACCACCGCCTTCCCGTTCTCCGCGGCGCTCCGGACGTTCGCGGCTGCCCGTGATTCCCTCCACGTCGCCGTCCAAGGACCGCGCAAGGACGAAGCCGGCCAGACCCTGATCGAGTACGGCCTCATCCTCACCCTGGTCTCGGTGACGCTGATCGCGCTGCTGCTGCTCATGGCCGGCGACCTGAACGACTTCTACAGCGGCTTCACGGACACCGTCCATGATGCGGTGACCTAGCGCCCTGAACGGCGCCTGCGTTTCGCCGCCACCCCGGCACGCGCTGGGGGCCGAGCCTTTCCCCCAGGCCCGGTCCCGGACGGCCCCCGCCTAACCGAACTCCGAGCTGAGCAGCTTGCGGACCTCGAGCAGCTTCTCGGCCGCCGCGGCGCCCGAGAGTCCGCGGCCCGGGAAGATCTCGATGTCCTCGATGCCCGCGTCGCGCAGGCGGCGTACGCGCTCGACCCAGTCCTTCGCCTCGCCCTGAGCGATGGCGAGGCGTCCGCTGACGCGGAACGTCTTCGGGTCGCGCCCCTCCTCCTCGACGAAGCGGCGCAGGCGTTGCAGCGGCTCCACGGGGTCCACGAGGGGAATCCAGCCATCGCCCAGGCGGGCGACGCGGCGCAGGAGGCGGTCCTCGGGACCGGCGCCGATGAGGATCGGGATCGGCGGCGGCACCTGGCTCACGCCGATGCCGTCCAGCCTGTGCCAGCGCCCTTCGAACGTCACCTGCGGCTCCGCCCACATCTTCCGCAGGAGGGCGATCTGCTCCTCCAGCCGCTTGCCGCGGGTGTGGAAGTCCTGCCCTAGCGCCTCATACTCCCGCGGGTTCCAGCTGATGCCGACGCCCATCTCGAAGCGGCCGCCGCTGATGATGCTCACGTCCGCGGCCTGCTTCGCCAGGAGGGCCGTGGGGTAGGCGGGGAGGATGAGAACCGCCGTCCTGAGGTGAATGCGGCGCGTCTGGCCCGCCAGGTAGGCGAAGAGGACCAGCGGCTCCCGGAAGGGGCCGTAGTAGTGGTGCAACGGCTGGTCCGGCATGCTGCCCAGGGCCATGCCCAGGACGTGGGTGGCGATCGACACGTAGTCCATGCCGCCCTCGTCCAGCGTCTGCGCGAACGCCCGCAGCGCCTCGATGTCCGGCCAGTCGCCGACCGGCAGGCTGCCGCCGTACTTCATGCGCTTACCCTACGCCGCGGGAGCTGTGCCCCCAAGACTGCAGACGGCCCGTGTTTCTGCCCTGCCTTCTCTTCCCTCTGCCCTCTGCACTCTGTACTCCGCACTCTCCCCTCACACCCCCGGCGTCTCCCTGACCGAGGCCTCCGGCGCGGGCCCCAGCCCCATGGCCGTGCGCCCGAAAGTCAACGCCGGCCCGTCCCACTGCAGGGCCGCGTGCGCGGCGGCGGCGTTGCTGTCCCGCCACAGCCGCTGGATCTCCGTGCCGTCGTAGATGTTGCTCGCGCCCGCGAACTCGAACAGCAGGTTCGCCGCCCGCCGGCACAGCTGCGCCCCGTAGGCCACGTTCATGCGCCCCATCGCCCGGTCCAGGGCAGAGGCCTCCGCTGCCGGCATGTTGCAGTAGCGCCGCGCCGTCTCCAGGAGCAGCGCCCGCCCCGCCTCCATCTGCGCCGCCGCCTCCGCGTACCGCGTCAGGCTCGCCGTCTGCGTCGCCACCTGCAGCGCCCGGCCGGACGCCAGCCGCCCCGAGATTCGCTCCCGCACGGCCCCGAGCAGCGCCCGGGCGATGCCTACCACCGGCCCCGCCAGCGGCAGCGTGTACGTGAACTCGAACGCCGCCTGGAACACCGCCGCCTTGTACAGGCGCGAGGCGCGGCTGCCCTCCGACAGGTCCCGGAAGCGGACGATGCGCTCGTCCGGGACGAACACGTCCTCCACGACGATCGTCTTGCTGCCCGTGCCCTTGAGGCCCATCGTGTACCAGTCGTCCACGATCTCGAACTCGGACCGCGGGATCAGGAACCAGCGCCGGTCGCCCAGAGGCGTGCCCTCGCTGTCCACGTCCAGGGCCGCCGTCAGCCACGTGCAGTGGTCGACGCCGCTGGAGAAGAAGCCGCGGCCCGTCCAGCGGTAGCCGCCATCGACGCGCACCGGCTTGCCTTCGGTGGCGACCACCGAAGAGATGAGCGTGTCCGGGTCGCCGAACACCATCTCCTGGACGGGCTCGGGGTAGTGGGCGATGAGCCACATGTGCGCTCCCCAGAGCGCGTACACCCAGCCCGTGGCGCTGCACGCCTCGGCGAGGGCGCCCGTGACCTCCAGCAGGGCGTCGAGGTTCAACTCGGAGCCGCCGTACGCTGCCGGC
>Ga0073934_10007369_pt1 | contig 15360 bp, 14 predicted proteins | sample LarsenN4metaG_FD_76834 | JGI IMG/M metagenome (GOLD analysis project Ga0073934, IMG submission 76834) | Hot spring sediment bacterial and archeal communities from British Columbia, Canada, to study Microbial Dark Matter (Phase II) - Larsen... ...
ACGATCAGCGCCCCACCCAACCGCAGGTGAACTGAACAGACCCAGCCACAGGATCGCCAACCAGACCCGCATGCCTTCGGTCCCGGATTTCTACACTCCCTGATGCTGTCAGTCTACCAGCCCCCTCGACGCCGTGCGCCGCATCCCGACCACAGAAATGCGACGCCCGACACCTGCCGCAATCGCCCGACGGCCGGCAGACGTCCCCAAGAGGTCATGTGGCGGACCGCTTGCCGCCGCAGGCCGATCATGCTGTAGTGCGGTGGCTGTGTGACACCGCCGAGTCAGCCGGGCGAAGCTTCAGCAGTTCGAATCTGCCCGCACCGCCGACACGGTCGTGACCCACAGGAGCTTTAGGTTTCGCGCCGTTCCCAAGACCCCGCCGCATGTCCGCCGCGCTGGCCGATTACGCCGCCCTTGTTGCCCGTTTGCAGTCGTCGCTGGCCGCGCTGGAGCGCTCGGCGCGGGGGCTCGAACTGCCGCCGCTCGCCGGGCGGGAATGGCACGACCTGCTGGTCCGCAAGCTGGTCCCGCAACTGGGGGATCAGGCGTTCCTGATCGTGGCGGTGACGGGGGGCACGAACGTCGGCAAGAGCATCGTGTTCAACCACCTCGCCGGTTTCGCCGCCAGCGAGGCCACGCCGCGGGCCGCCGGGACGAAGCACCCGGTCTGTCTGTTGCCGGAGGGCTTTGCTGCCGCGCACGATCTCGCGGCGCTGTTCCCGAGCTTCCATCTCGAACCGTGGACCGATCCGGCGCAGGCGCTTCGCGAGACCGGCGAACATCTGTTGTTCTGGCGGACCAGCGGTTCGGTCCCGGCAAACCTGTTGCTGCTCGACACGCCGGACATCGACAGCGACGCCGTCGTGAACTGGCAGCGGGCGGATGCGGTGCGGCAATCGGCCGACGTGCTGATCGCCGTGCTCACGCAGCAGAAGTACAACGACGCGGCGGTGAAGCAGTTCTTCCGCCAGGCGGCCGCGGAGCAGAAAGCTGTCGTCGTCGTGTTCAACCTGTGCGAACTGCCGGACGACGATGACGTCTGGCCGCTGTGGCTGGAGACGTTCACGGCCGAGACGGGCGTCGCGCCGCTGTTCGTGTATCTGGCCCCGAACGATCGGCCCGCGGCAAAGTCGCTGTCGCTCTGTTTTCACGAGCGCCGCTGGCCGGTCGACGCCGGGCACGCTGCGGACCCCGTTGCTTTGCAGGATGTGTTCGCCCGGCTGCGGTTCGGAGACATCAAACTGCAGACGCTGCGCGGATCGCTGGCTCTCATCGCCGATGAACAGCAGGGGCTGCCGAGCTACCTCCGCGAGGTCGCGCACCGCAGCGGGGAGTTTCGCACGGCGGCCGAGCTGCTGACGGCGAACCAGCTTGCCGAGGTGGACGACTGGCCCGCCCCGCCGACGCACGAAGTGATCCGGCAGGTTCGCGAGTGGTGGGCCCGGCAACGGCAGGGATGGTCGGCGACCGTGCACGGCGTGTACGACACCGTCGGGCAGACCATTCTCACGCCGTTTCGCTATGCCCGCGACTGGCTGCAGGGGCCGGTCACGCCGCCGTGGGAGCTGTATCGCGAGCAGGAATGGAACGCCATCGTCCGGGCGCTCGGCAAGGTGTACACCAAGCTGGAATGGCTCTGCGACCTGGGCCATCCGCTGCTCAAGGGGCGACTGGAGCCGCTGCTCGACGGCAACACGCGCGGCAACGTGCTGCGGGCGCTGGAGGCGGACCATCGGCAAGTGGACTTCGCTGCGCTGCTGGTCGACACCGTCGAACGCGAGTTGAAATCGTTCCGCAGCGAGAATCCGCAACTGTTCCAGTGGTTCAGGCGACTGGATGAGGCCACCGCGGCGGCCCGGCCGGCATTGACGATTGTCCTGGGCATCACCGGCGTCGGGTTGCCGCTGGGAGAGGCCGCGACCCACCTGGCGTCTCAGGGATTGTTGCAGGGGGCGATGCACGTCGCGGGAGACGTCGTCGGGGGAACGGCGGTCGCCACGGTGGGCGAGACGGCAATCAGCCAGACCGCCTCCGGCGGGGCCGGGTATCTGCAGGCCAGGTTCCACCGGCTGCAGGCGGCGTTCACGTCGCAACGGGCCGCGTGGCTGGCCGATCGGCTGCAGCGACTGGTCCTCGGCCAACTCGCCGCCGAACTGCAGTCCGCCGCAGGAGTCGGACAATCGGCGGAGTTCCGCGCAGTGACGACGGTGCTACGCGAGTGGCAGGAACATCTGGCTCGAACCGGGGGACGTCAATCCTCACGGTGACTCGCCTCCTGAAACCGTGACCAGATCCACTCCGGCAATTCGTTCGACCATTCACAGAACGTCCTGCACACGGCCGGCGGGATGCCGCCCTTCGCAGCTTCCTGGCCCGTACAGAGGCATCGCCGGCACGCACGACGACTCGACCCGACCGGAAGCTCCCATTGTCTCGGCAGTTCGCGCGAACCGCCCCGGCATCGCAGGGCCGATGTCGGACCGGGAGACGGTGTTCCCGATTGAGTTCGATGACAGTTCAGGAGCCGTAGGCGCAATCGGCTGAGCCGCCGGCGCATCGGCAGGAGTCTCGTGCTCCCTTGCCCGAACCGTCGCTTTCGGTCGGGGCTCCTCAAAGTCCGGCGATGCGCAGCGCCGCTTCGTAGTCTTCCGGGCGATTGAGGTTCATCAGTGTGTGCCGTTCCGGATCGACGTCCTCAAGATCGTCCACGGAAACGTCGCGCGTGGGCACGAGGTCGAACAGAAACCGCGGCCGCAACCGGTCCTCAGCCAACAACTGCTGCACCGCCGTCAACACCGACGGGCGGTACACCGCAGCCAGCGGATGGTGATACTCTCCGTCGCGCGGCACGGCGATGGCGGAGTCCCCCAGCAGATCGAACATCCGCCGCACGAACGCCGGCTCCAGCAGCGGGACATCGCAACTGGTGGCGTAGACGGCGTCCACGCGACCGGGCAGTGCGGCCAACCCGCTGGCCAACCCCTCCAGCGGGCCGCGCTCCGGCTGCAGGTCGCGGGCCACGACCACCTCGACCGGCAATGTCGGCAAAATCTGGTCCGCCGCGGCCACGACGACGATGTCGCCGGCATCGACCACCGTGCTCAACAAGCGTACGACCCGTTGCAGCAGGCTTTCCGGGCCGAACGGCAGCGTCGCCTTGTCCCGCCCCATGCGGGTCGAACGTCCGCCGCAGAGCACGATCGCGCCGGGGTGCATGGGGTGGTCTCTGGCGGGAAGGAATCAGGTCCCCATCACCCTATCACATTAGGGGATCACACCGAAGCGGTCTGTATTCCCCGCGGGCCAGTACAGGTAGGTCGCCACGCCGACGATCTCGCCGTGTGGCACCGCGTTGAACTTGCGGCTGTCGAGAGACTGCCCGCGATTGTCTCCCAACACGAAGTACGCACCGTCGGGCACCGTTTGTGGGGACATGTCGACCCCGTCGTCGTCGGGACCGATGAGGATCTGATAGCGCCGCCCGCCGTTCCATTCGTAGACCAACTGCTTGTCGCCGGTCGCAGACGGGCCGATCGGTTCGCGTTTGAGCGGCTGGCCGTTGAGGATCACTTCTCCATCACGGAGTTCGACGGTGTCGCCGGGGAGGCCGATGATCCGCTTGACGTACCGCTGCTGCCGGTTGGCCGAGTAACGGAAGATGACGAGTTCGCCCCGCTCGAGGTGACGGGCGCCGATCCCCAGCTTGTTGGCCAGCAGGCGGTCGCCGGGGATGAGCGTCGGGGCCATCGACGACGACGGGATAGCGAACGCCTCGACCACGTTGGCCCGCAGGAACAGCGCCAAGCCGAGGGCGTATGGCACCGTGACCAGCGCCATCAGCCAGTACACCGCCGGATGATTGTAGTCACGGGGTTCGTACGGTTGACCGGCCATCCGTTTGGCAATGCCGTGGGCGTCGAAGATCGACCACAGCGTCACGACGACCACCGCGGCCAGGTTGACCAGAAACACGACCAGCCAGATCACCGAACTTCCCGACAGTACCGTCGCGACCACCAGTGGCCCGAACATCATCGACAGGCTGTAGAGCACCAGCCCGCGACCAGCGCGGCCGCAGTAAATCTGACCGAGGCCGCAGCATAGCATCGACAGCGACGCCGCCACCCACGGCTTACGTTCGAGAGACAACGAGCTGCTCATTGGCCAGTTCCTGCGGTTCGGCTTCTTCGGACTGCATCACCACGGGCGAGACCAAAAGGCTCACCACGCTGTATACGCGGACGACGCACACCAGCGCCGCGGCGCACCACAGCACGTAAGGGATCAATCGCCCAAAGACGCCCCGTCGCGATGACGGGGCTGGCTGAGCGACGGCGGCGTCCGTTCCTTCCTTCTGCCAAGCGGACATGATCCGGTCGGCCATTCCCGTCCGTGGGCCATCGCGGCGTCGGGCCAGCCAGTCCTGCCAGGCTTCGTCCCGGTTCATGACGTTCTCCTCACGGGGACCGGGGACGGTTCTGGAAACCAGTCCTGCAGCACCTCCCGCAGCCGCGCCTTGGCCCGGCTGACGCGGCTCTTCACGGTCCCCAGTTCCACTCCTTCGATGAGCGCAATCTCGGCATGCGGCCGATCCTGAATCTCGGCCAGTACAAACGCCGTCCGTTGTTCCAACGGCAGATGCTCCAGGGCCCGGTCCAGTTCCTGCCAGACTTCGGCATCGGTCGCGTGCTCCTCTGGCGATGATCCGCCGTCCAAGGGATCCGCGTGCGGTTCTCCGGCAGGTTGTCGCTGCTGCACACGGTTGCAGCAGTGATTGCGGGCGATGGTCAACAACCACGTCGAGAACGCCGCCCGGTCGGGGTCGTACCGGTCCAACCGACGAAACGCCGTCAGAAAGACCTCCTGTGTCGCGTCCTCGGCATCCGCGGAGTGATGCAGCAGGTTGCGGCAGAACGTCCAGACGACGCCCTGATATCGTTCGACGAGCGCCCGGCACGCGTCGGACGCCCCTGTCTGCGCTCGTGCAATGATCAAATGGTCATCGTCCATACAACTCGCCGCGACACCGGAATCGTCACGTCATTGGTTATACAGTCGAAGGACGAGAAAGGTTCCCTGGAATTGTCCGCGCGTGCTCCCGCGGGTAGTGTGTGGTAGCAGTTTGTCCCTGCCATATAACGACATCCGGAAACCCGCGTCCATGGCGCTGCGGCTGACGTATCACGGCGAAACCTCCGTCCCCGTCGAAATCGAAGGGCTGACCCCCGACTGGGCGCGGGACAAGTCCGTCGCCGAGATCGAACGGTTCGAGATCTTCCACGGCAACCGCAAGATTCCCCTCGCGGAGATGTTCGCCGTCAGCGGCGACCCGGCCGATCTGCGGTGGGACTTCGAGGGCAACCTTGCCGGCGTGCATTGGATCGGGGCCCACATGACCGCCGGGCGGATCGTCATCCACGGACCGGCCGGCCGGCATGTCGGCAGCCAGATGCGCGGCGGCGAGATCGTCGTCGAGGGGCCCGTCGACGGCTGGGTCGGCGCGGAAATGCACGGCGGGTTGATTCACGTCCACGGCAACGCCGGGCATCTCGTCGGCGCGGCGTATCGGGGTTCGGCGAAGGGGATGACCGGCGGCACGATTCTCATCGACGGGAACGCCGGGAACGAAATCGGCCACACGATGCGCCGCGGGCTGGTTGCCATCGGCGGCCAGGCGGGGGATATGCTGGGCTTCAACCTGATCGCCGGCACCGTGCTGGTCTTCGGCGAATGCGGCATTCGCCCGGGTGCGGGGATGCGCCGCGGCACGCTGGGCCTGTTCGGTCCCAATCCGCCGCCGATGCTGCCGAGCTTCCGCTTTGGATCGACCTGCCAGTCGCCGATCGTGCCGATCCTGCTGCGCGAACTGCGGTCGCAGGGGATGACGTTCGACGACGCGCTGTTCGCTGCCGAGTTCGACCTGTACCACGGGGATCAGGTGTCGGTGGGGCGGGGGGAGGTGCTGATCCGGCACCGGGAAGACTGAATGAGATGTGTCACGGCGAGTGTGGCGCTTCCCGCAGATTGTTGACGACATCTGCCGCGACATCGGTTATTCTGAAAGCGTGCCGGCCACCGAATTCTCAGGCTCCCCGCATGTCCACGACTTCATTCCCCGCCAACGATTTGCGGCTTCCCGTTCCGTCATCTGATTGGACGGACAGGCTGCCCGATGGAGCCGTGTCGATCGAAACCGATGGCACCCATTGGGTGCTTAGGGCCAGCCATCCGCTTCAGGCTCGGTTCGAGGAACTTTTGGAACGTCGCAAAGCCGGGCAACTCACCGTGGATGAAGGGCGCGAATACGAGGCGATTTGCGATCTCGACCGGTTGCTGAGCGGTTTCAACCGTCTGGCTCGCCGCGTGCAGCAGGGATGAGCAATGCCCGTATCGGCGGCGACTCGTCGGGCCGTGCGCCAGCGGGCGAAGGGGTTGTGCGAGTATTGCCACGCCGACGAGCGCTGGCAGTTCGTGAGGTTCACCGTCGATCACGTGACACCACAATCAGCCGGTGGCAGCGACGATGCGGAAAATCTGGCCCTCGCCTGTCGCAACTGCAACAAGCGCCGAAGCAACCGTTGTGAGGCCACTGATAACGAAACGGGCAAGGTAGTCCCGCTCTTCGATCCCCGCCGGCAGGCATGGTCTGGGCACTTCATTTGGTCAGCTGACAAGATTTACATCGTCGGAGTAACTCCCATCGGGCGAGCCACAGTCGAACTGCTGGACATGAACGATGGTCGACACGATGGCTTGGTGCTGAGAATTCGCCAACGTGATGCCGATGATGGGTTTCATCCGCCGCCCGACGATCCGATTCTTGGCAGTTGAAGGGCCTGTTTCGCTCTGTTTCCCCCGATTTTCCCATCGCTTCGCGCCGCCGCGGTGATTATCTTGATGCGCAGTTCCAGTCACGGCTGACGCCAGGATCCGGCGCCAATTCGCGGAGTCTGCCATGGCCTCACAGTGGTTCTATCAGGTGATGGGGGCCGAACTCGGGCCGATTTCCTCGGCCGAGCTCAAGCGGAAGGCCCAGCAGGGGCAGATTCAGTTCGACACCCCGGTCCGCGCGGCCCCCGACGGGAAATGGCAGCCCGCCGAACGGATCAAGGGGCTGATCGACCCGCCGCCGGCCGCTCCCCCGCCGCCCGCAAAGCCGAAACCGGCCGCGGCGCCAACCGTGACCCAGGCGACGTCCGACACGGCGACGATCAAACTTCCCCCAACCGCTCCCAAACCGGCGACGACCGAACGCACCTACCACTTCGCCGGAGACAGCAGCACCGAAATTGCCGCTGTGACAGACGAACCGGCCTCGGGCGAGTACGACTTCTTCCAGATGGTGGGGTTCGAGCTGGCCCTCGGCACGCCGCTGCACCAGGCGCTGCTGGGATATTGCCGGGCGAAACACCTGACGATCACCGAAGTCACGCGGACGGCCATCGCCGAGCACATCGGCCGCAAAGACCTGCTGGAACGACCGGCAAACCCGGAACCGGTGGGACTGGGCTGACGCGTTGATCGCCCAAGCGCATCTGCGTTGTAGACGGTAACCCAAGGCCGTCAACACATGTCTGCTCGGCCCGCGTCTCCGGTCACGACTCCGACGGCAGCCATTGCCGCACCGCGAGTTTCGCCGCGGCGGCTGCTGCGGTTCTTCGTACTGTTCGCGCTGATCCCGTATCTGGCCGTCACGACGCTCTTTGTCTGTTGCCAGCGCGAGCTGATCTATCAGCCCACGAAGACCAGCCGATTGCTGGCGGCCGACGTCGCCACGCCGGACCTGGCCCTCGAGGACGTCGAAGTCGAGGCGACCGACGGCCGCGTGCTGCACGGCTGGCGGTTTCTCGCGAAACAGGAGGCGGACGACGGCTCGCCGTTCCTCGTGATCTATTTCCCGGGTAACGCGGGTTGCCGACGCGACCGTTACGCCGATTGCCGGGATTTCACCAACCTGGGCTGTGAGGTGCTGCTGTTCGACTACCGCGGCTACGGCGACAACGGCGGTTCGCCGAGCGAGGAGCATCTCGCCGCGGACGCCCAGCGGGTGTGGTCGCTGGCCACGAAACAACTGGGATTCTCGCCCGCCCGGATCGTGCTGTTCGGCGAATCGCTCGGCGGCGCGGTGGCCACGCGGTTGGCGGCGGAACGGGCACAGACCGGCGAACCCCCGGCCGCCTTGGTGCTCAACTCGACGTTCGCGTCGCTCGGCGAGACCGTCGCGTGGCACTACCCCGCGTTTCCGTTCCGGTATTTCCTGTGGGACCACTTCCCGTCGGTGGACCGCATCCCGCACGTCGGCTGCCCGGTGCTGCAATTCCACGGCACCGGCGACGACATCGTCCCGCTCGCCCACGGCCAGCGCCTGTTCGCCGCCGCCCCGACGAGGTCGCCGACAGGCATCGCCAGCCGGTTCGTCACCGTCCAGGACGGTCAGCACAACTTCATCGCAATGCCCGACATGCACACCGCGGTGGGAATGTTGTTGGCAGAGATTAGGAAGCGGACGATTCCTGAGCCATAGCGATGCGTCGTTATTCCACCCGAAGCCCCAACGCCACCAGCCGCGTGCGCATCTCCGGTTCGGACAGCAACGCCACGAACGCCTCCACCGCGGCACGATGGCGGCGGGACTTCGGCACGACGAAGTCGTACCGCTCCTCCTGATACGGCACGAACTCCAGGCCGTTCGCGACGGCGACCGATTCGATCGCCACGCCCCAGTCGGCCCGGCCTTGGACGACGGCGGCGGCGACGGCGTTGTGGCTCGTCGGTTGCACGGCGTAACCGGGCGGCCGCGCGCCGGCGAGCAGGCGGTCGATCAGAATCCGCGTGCCGCTCCCCTGATTGCGGTTCACCATCACGCACTGCGGATCGGTGGTGGCCTGCGCGACGATCTCGGCGAGCGACTTCCCCTCGAACCGTTCGTCGCCGCGACGATAGAGGATTCCCTGCAACCGTCCATAGCCGGGGATTAGCTCGACCGTGTCCGACAGGAACGGCCGGTTGTATTCGCCCGTCGCCGGGTCGAGCAGATGCACCCCCGCCAGGTCGCATTCCCCGCGCTTCGCCGCGGCGAGGCCGGCCGAGCTGCCGACGGTGAGCAGCTTCGCCGTCACGCCGCGCTGCTGCAGTTCGGTCAGCAGCTGGTCGAGCCCGACGCAGTGGCTGCCGATGACGACGAGATCGGCAACCGCCAGTCCGCGGCCGATCAGCGTCACCTCCACCGGCGTGCCGGCTTCGACGATCTCCGTGTGCCGGGGAATGGTGACGAACCCGTCGGCCCGGCTGAACGTCGTCACCGAGCCGGAGCCTTTGCCCATCGGATAGGCGGCGAGGCCGTTGTCGGTGTGCACCAGGCCGACGAGCAGATACTCCGTGCGGCCGATTTCGGAGTTCGTCTTCACGGCGAGCGTCGCAGGCACCGTTTCGTGCGATTCCGGCGGCCTCCCCCCGAGCAAACGGATCACCGGGGCGACGAACTCATGGAACGTGAAGATCGCCGACGTCGGGAAACCGGGCAGAATCACCACCGGCTTTCCCGCCGTGACCGCGAGACACAGCGGCTTGCCCGGCTTGAGGGCCACGCCGTGGACCACGATTCCGGGGTCGGAAAACCCGGCGACCACGCGGTAGCAGAGATCGCCCTCCCCCTTGCTGGTGCCGCCGGAGAGCAGCACGACATCGGACTCCGCGAGCGCGGCGTGCAGCATCGTCCGCAGCGCGGCAGTGTCGTCCCGCACGATCCCCCAGCAGCGCGGCTCGCCCCCGAGCTCGCGGACGGCGTCGGAGAGAATCTGCGCGTTGGAGTCGTACACCGCCGCTGGCCGCATCGGTTGTCCGGGCGCAATGATCTCATTGCCGGTGGAGAGGATCGCCACGCGCGGCTTGCGCCAGACGGAGACGCGGTCGGTGCCAATCGCCGCCAGCACGCCGGTCTCGCGGCTGGTGAGGACGGTCCCGGTCCGCAGGACGGTTTCGCCGGTGGCGATGTCGGTCCCGGCGAACGAGATGCCGAACCCCGGCGTCACCGCGCGGCGGATCAGCACCTCACCGCTGGTGACGTCGGCGTGTTCGATCATCAGGATCGCATCGGCCCCGCGCGGAACCATGCCGCCGGTGGCGATGCGGACCGCCTCGCCGGGCCGGACGGAGTGCGTCGCCGGCGTGCCCGCTTCGAGCGAGCCGGGCAGCAGCCGCAAAGACTTCGGCGTGAGCTCGCTGGCACCTACGGTGTCGGCGGCGCGAACGGCGAAACCGTCGAAGTTCGAGCGGTCAAACGACGGCACATCGACGGCGGCGATCACGCATTCGGCAAGCACCCGGCCCAGGGCGTCGGACAGGGGAACCCTTTCCGCCCCGAGCGGCCGCAAGGTGAGCGCCGCACGAAACCGCTGCTCCGCGGCGTCGCGGTCGATCACGTCGAGGAATTGGTCCTGGTCGGGCATGGGGAAGGTGGTAGGTGATCGTTGGTAGGTGGCAGGCAGGCGAAGAGAGTTGGTTGCCGACCAGCCCGTTCATCCATACAGAAAGACGTCCACATCCGCCCCCGCGGGGTAGCCTTCGCTGTCTGCGGGAACGATCACGAAGCCGTCGGCGCGGGTGGTGGAGCTGAGGATCGACGCGCCGCTGATGGCGATTGGTTCGACGCCCTCGTCGCGCAATTGCACGCGGGCGTAATCGACGCGACCCACCGTCGAAACCAGCTTCCGTGTCAACCGTACGCGAATGCGCGGATACGGCCAGTCGCGCAAGCGGCCGCCCAAGGCCCGGATCGCGCGGCCGGCGAAAAAGTCGTACGCGCACAAACAGGAGACAGGGTTGCCCGGCAGCAGGAACACCAGTTTCCCGCCGATGCGGCCCAGTCCCGTCGGGCTGCTGGGCCGCATCGCGATGCCGTGGATCGCCAGTTCCCCCAACTCAGCGACCAGCCGCGGCGCGTGGTCTTCCTGGCCGACGCTCGACCCGCCGGAGACGAGGACCACGTCCGCCGGTTCCAACAGGGCCTCGCGCAGTTGGACGGGATCATCCGGCACAATGCCCGGCACGATCGGTTCGCCTCCGTCGCGCGTCACGAGGGCGGACAGCATCGGCCCGTTGGCGTCCGCAATGCGATACCCTTCCGGCTTTGTTCCTGCGGGGAGCAGTTCATTTCCGGTGATCAGAATCCGCACGCGCGGTCGGCGGACGACGGTCGCACGGTCCACGCCGATGGACGAGAGCACGCCCAGGTCCTGCGGCCGCAACACCGATCCTGTGCTGCGAACGACGTCGCCCTGGCGGATGTCCTCGCCGATCTGGCCGACGTGCTTGCCAACGGTGACGGGATCGAGAACCGACACCTGGTCGCCATCCGGTTCGGTTTGCTCGACCGGCAGCACGGCGTCGGCGCCGTCGGGGAGCGGGGCGCCGGTCATGATGCGGACCGCCTCCCCGGCCGACACCCGACCCGGGAAGGGCGTTCCCGGCAGGCAGGTGCCGATGATCCGCAGCGGCAACCGGTTGTACGCCGTCGCCCCCTGCGTGTCGTCGGCCCGGACCCCGTAGCCGTCCATCATCGACCGGGCGAACCCCGGGACGTTGACGCCGCTGACCACGTCTTGGGCCAGCACACGCGTCGCCGCATCGAACAGGCCGACCATCTCCGTCGGCAATTCGGCGAACGACGGCAACACGCTGTTCAGCCAGGAGATCGCCTGTTCGACCGTCGCCCGCGCGGCGAACCCGCGCATGCGGACATCGGCGCTGGGATGAGTTGTTTGCGGCATCGACATCGGTGATTCCATGGATCCCCAGTGTAGCATAGTCGCCTTTCGCTTCGCGAAAGGCGACGATTGCTTCTTCCTCGACCACAAGACCAGGATTGACTGTCGGATTCCCGGCCAATCCCTCCATAATGGATTGTCTCAGAGGCTGCACCGAAACCCGACATCGCACACATGCCCGAATCTCCCCTCACATTTTCCCCACGGATCACCTGCCTGCCGATCATGCACGGCAGCGGAGATTTTGCCGTCGAGGTCCGGCGGCGGATGCTGTCGCAGTCGTTCGATTGCCTGGCGGTGCCCTTGCCGCCGTCGTTTCAGGCGGATGTCGAGCGGGCGATCGGGCATCTGCCGGAGTTGTCGCTCGTCCTGCAGCAGGAACCGTGGTGGACGACGCCGAAAGCCTGGGAACCGGATTCCGACCACGAGGACGACGAGGACGAAACAGAACGTCCGGCGGCGAGTTACGTACCCATCGATCCCTGCCAGGGGGTGATCGCCGCGCTGCGGATGGCCATCGAGGAGCGGATGCCGCGGGCGTTTGTGGATCTGGAGACGAGCCGGTTCGAGGTGTATGCCGGCGTGCTGCCCGATCCGTATGCGCTCAAGCAGGTGCGGCCGGAGAAGTTCGCCGCTGCGGTGCTGCCGTCGATTCCGCCGCTGGAGAAAGGCCAGCCGCAGGCCCGTGCGGTGCACATGGCCCGGCGGCTCAGGGAGCTGGAACAAAAGCACAAGCGGATTCTGCTCGTCTGTTCGCTGCTGGACTGGCCGTGGATTCGCGAAGCGTACCGGGAACAGCACGAATCACGCGCGGAAGACGACGCCGTCGAGGAAACGGAGATCTACGCCGTCGATCCCCGGACGTCGCTGTTCCTGCTGGGCGAGCTGCCGTACATCACCGGCCTGTACGAGCGGGCCCGGGCGGAGTTGGACAGTGACGAAAACCTGTCGGTCGATGGCGTCAAAACGCTGTTGCTGGCGGCTCGCGATCATTATCGGAAGGAGCTCGGCAACCGCGCGCGGACGATCTCGCCGAAGCTGCTGCAGACCTACTTCCAGTACGTGCGGAACCTGTCGCTGATCGAGCGGCGGATGACGCCGGACTTCTACACGCTGATGGTCGCCGCCCAGCAGATCGCCGGGGACCAGTTCGCGCAGAGCCTGGCCGAAACGGCTCGCCAGTACCCGTACACCCGCGGCCTGCCTTGGCCGACGATGCCCTTGGGGGTGAACCGGGGGAAGCTGCCCGACGGGACGCTGCTGGACCTGAAATGCCGGCTGCCGGGGCCGGTCGTGCAATGGCGGTCGCTGCAGCTCAAGCCGCAGCCGCTGAAGCTGGACCAGTTGCAGTGGCGGATGCGGTGGAATCCGTTTCATCAGTGCAGTTGGCCGCCGGAAGACGTGGCCATTGAAAAGTTCCGCACGCACGTCAAGGACACCGCACTGACGCTCATCGGCAGCGATCTGGCCCGGTCGGAAAAGTTCACGACCAGCCTGAAGGACGGCCTGGACATCCGCGAGACGCTCCGCAACTGGCACACCGGCGACCTGTACGTCAAGGTGCTCCCGCCGACGCGCGGCTCGCTGGACTGCGTGATCATGCTGTTCGACCCGCCCGCCGACCCCAGGGATTACCCGTGGCGAGTGACGTGGCACGCGGAGCACCACGATGAATCCACGCTGGCCCTGTTCGCCACGGACTTCCGCACGACGATGGTCGGGCCGGGCATCGGCCAGGCAACCTATGGCGGGGCGGTGTTCCTGTTCCCCCCCAGGCCAGTGCCCGACATCTGGCGGAACAAGCGGTTCGACTTCACCGACACGCTGGAGGAACGCCTGATTGCTGCCGCGTGTTTCCATGCCGAGGAGCGGCACGTCGCGCTCCTCAGTCCGGTGGCCCCCGGCGTCGGCTGGAAGCGGCTGGCGAAGAAGTACGGCAAGAAGCTGGTCCACGTCCCCATGAGCCGCTTCAGCCAGGACCTGCTCCAGCAACTGCGGATCTTCCACGTCCTGAACGGCACGCAGATCCGCAGCTACGCCTCGCATTTCATCCGCAAGGCGTGAGGGTGAGCATGGGGAGTTCGGTCGGAGACCAGGGCTGCTGCGATGGAAGCACACTGATGTCCCAGCGACAGCGGAATCTCCTGGGTTGGGCAGCCGTGGAACTATCCACGCTGGTTGCCTGTTTCTGGGCGTTTTGGGGTGTCCTCGAGAACTTCCACGAGGGGTGGTACGGCCACGCCCTCTGGCAGAACCTGGCCATGATGCTCCACTATCAGTTGATGACGATTGTGTTTGTGGCGGCCGCGCTGATCGGGATTCGCTGGCCCGTTGTCGGCGGTGGCGTGCATCTCGCCGCGGCGCTGCTAGCCCTCTGGTTCTTTCGGGCGGCCTCCGCGCTGTTGCAGTATCCGTTCATCATCGGTCCGCTGGCATTGATGGGCGTGTGCTATGGGTTTGGCCGGCTTCAACCGCGCCGGCGTGCGGCAGGAATTGTCGTCGGGTTGCCACTGCTCACCATCTTCGCCTTCGGGGTGGAGCCGGCCTACCGGGTCAGCCAAAGAAAGGATGACGGCGACCGCTCCGCACGACGGATCGCCGGCAACGGCGTCGACCTGATCTGGGCCCCGGAAGGCCCCGGCTGGCCGCGGGACGGCGTCACCTGGGAAGAAGCGCAGCGGCGTTGCCGATACCTCGCTGCCGACGGCATGTCACTGTCGGACGCACCGCAAGATGTCTGGCGTTTGCCGACGGTCGAGGAGGCGGTTCGGTCCATGCACCGTCACGGCCAGCATTGCGGTGGCACATGGGACGCAGCCCGCCGTCGGGCCTCGTATGAGCGGAGGCCGGATAAAGAGTCCCCCCTGTGGGATGTTCACTCCCTGGTGATCTATTGGTGGACGGCAATCGAAGTGAATGAACGCGAGGCCTTCATCATCGTCTACGACGGCAAGGCCTGGCCGCGGCCGAAGTCTTTGCGAATGTCTTCGCTGGTGTTTCGGGCGGTACGAGACGGCGAAACAGGGAAGTAACCCCCGACGACGCCCCAGTCACGTTGGCGGATCGTTCCCGCCGCTGCCCCCCTTGTTCCTTAGCCAGCCAATCACCAGTCCGGGAAGTGCCCCGACACCCGCCGCGATGGCCATGAGCAGCACAAAGACCACCCAATCCTTGTTCGGCTGCCAGATGAGGTACATGCCAAGATTTGCGAACGCCAAGATCATGGCCAAGAGAGCCCCAGTGATGGCGATGATTGTGCCAACTTTCATGTGCGTCCTCGCTCTGAGAAAGGGGGACCGCTGGTGTGTCTCACATGGCCAGTAGCCGGTGCGCATCAGCACAGTACGGAACAAACCAGGGGAGGTCAATTTGTGTCACAACGCCGGGCGGCTTTTCGCCGCGTGAATCGTTGTGAATCGCCCCGGTTTCTGGTATCCTTCAGGGTCAGGGCAATCGCATCTTAATCCCTAGTATTTCCTGTGAGAATGGCTTCGAGGACGTGGTTGTTCCAGCCGGCCTGGAGCCGTTTGCCGCGGATTGAACTTTTTAACGAGGTGTCCTGTTGCAGAATCGACAGCGCCAGTCGGCGGAA
>Ga0073934_10007370_pt1 | contig 15359 bp, 14 predicted proteins | sample LarsenN4metaG_FD_76834 | JGI IMG/M metagenome (GOLD analysis project Ga0073934, IMG submission 76834) | Hot spring sediment bacterial and archeal communities from British Columbia, Canada, to study Microbial Dark Matter (Phase II) - Larsen... ...
GTTGTCCGTCAGGCGGGTGGTGGCCATCAGCTACGGGGTGGCGACCTTCTTCGTCGCCTTCGGCTGCATCGTCATTTTCACCCGGACCCTGGTGGCCCTGCTGGTCTATTTCCTCATGGTGGTGGGCGTGGTGATCGTCGTGGGGAAGTTGCGAATGGTCGCGCTGGAGTCCCGCCGCTCCGGCACACCTTCGCCCGCGGCGGAGGACGGATAACGGGTGGGCTCTTTCCGCCGCTCCTGTAGGCTCGCTCCGGAGTGGCATGGGCCTACTCGTTGGCCCTTGCCGGCAATCACCTTGTGGGCGACACCCACTGCCCTCCGCTTCCTGGCCGTGCTCTGCGCTATCTGTTGGGCAACCGGTTGCGAGCCGCCGTCGGCGGGCCGGGTCTCCAGACCGGAAAAGAACGCCATCGCCTTCATCGGGGCCGGACAGGACGACTCCTTGTGGCCCGTCCTGCGGGCCGGCGCCGAGCGCTACGTGGCCGAGTTCGGCGTCAAGGGCGTCCACATCGAGGCCCCCAGGCGGACCTCGCCGATGGCCCAGATCGCCCTGCTGGACACCCTGCACGGGCGGGGATTCCGCGGGGCCTGCGTGCAGGTCAACGACGCCAGGCTGATGGCCCCGGCGATCCGCCGGTTGTGTGGCCAGGGTCTGCGGGTCATCACCATGGTCCACGACGCGGCGGAAGAGGTCCGGCACGGTTTCTGCGGGCTGAACAACGCGGCCATCGGGCAACGCCTGGCCGAGGCCACCGCTCAAGCGCTGCACAACGCAGGCTCGGTTATCGTGCTCCACGCCGGGGCCGAGCATGACACCTTCGGCGACCGGTTGTGGGCTTTTCGAGAAGCTCTCTCCCGGCACACGCGGGTCAGGTGCTACTTCTGGCTCGATTGCCAGGCCAGCGCCAGCGAAGCCGAGCGACTCATCCGCGGCCACCTGGAACGCTACCCGAACCTGGATGCCTTCGTGACCTTGGACGACTGGCCCCTGCGCTTCCTGGAGGGCAAGCCCAAGCTCCTGCCCGGCTCCTGCAAGCTGATCACCTTCGGGGCCAGGCCGGGGAACTGGCGCTACCTGCAGGACGGGACCTGCGCCGCCCTGGTGGAGGCGGACCACCGCAGGACCGGCTACGACGCCCTCATGCTCTGTGACAAGGCCGTCCAGCATCAGGAACTGATCGTCAATCGCATCGAGCTGCCGCTGGTCGTGGTCACCACCGACAGCCTGGACGAGTTCATGGTGGATTGGGTGGCCTGGTCCAACCCCGCCGGGTAGCTGCCTGGACGCCGCTTCAGGGTGCGGTCTATAATTAGCAGGTTAGGTCCTTCGGCGTGCACCAGGGGTGCTCCGCCGGGACCGTCGTGAGAAGCAAAGTGACGGACACGCCAGCCCGAACAACTCCGACCGAACAGCAGAAGACCCACAGCAGGCCGAGACAGCAGCCGCCGTACCACGTGGTCCTGCTGGACGACGACGATCACACCTACGAATACGTGATCCGCATGTTGAGCAGCCTTTTCGGCTACAGCCACGAGAAGGCGTATCAGATGGCCAAGCAGGTGGATACTCAAGGCCGGGTGATCGTGGACACCACCACCCGCGAGCGGGCCGAGCTCAAGCAGGAGCAGATCCACGCCTTCGGTCGGGACCAGCGCATCCGGCGCTGCCAGGGCAGCATGACGGCGGTGATTGAGCCGGCCGCCTCCTGAATCACCGCCGCCCGGCGGGCTGACCCATGATTCCTTCGCATGGCAAACCCGCGGTCGTGCTCCTCAGCGGAGGGCTGGACTCGGCCACCACCCTGGCGGTGGCCCGCTCAGAAGGGTATCGGCTCCACGCCCTCTCGATTGACTACGGCCAGCGGCTGCGGGTCGAACTGGAGGCGGCCCGGCGGGTGGCCTGCTTCCTGGGCGTGGCCGAACACCGCGTCATCCGCGTGGAGCTGAGGGCGTTCGGCGGGTCGGCCCTGACGGGCGCGGCGGAGGTGCCCAAGGACCGGACGGCCGCCGAGCTGGGAGAAGGCATCCCGGCGACCTACGTTCCGGCCCGCAACACGGTGTTGCTTTCCTGTGCCCTGGCCTGGGCGGAGGTTCTGGGCGCCTTCGACCTGTTCATCGGCGTGAACGCCATCGACTACAGCGGCTACCCGGATTGCCGCCCCGAATACATCCGGGCCTTCGAAACCCTGGCCAACCTGGCTACCCGTGCCGGTGTCGAGGGGGCGGGCCGGTTCCGCGTGCGCACGCCGCTGATCGACAAGACCAAGGCCCAGATCATCCGGTTGGGGCTGTCGCTGGGCGTGGATTACGGTCTGACGCATACCTGCTACGACCCGCCGGCGGACGGACGGGCCTGCGGGCGCTGCGACGCGTGCCTGCTTCGCCGGCGGGGCTTCGCCGAGGCGGGGATCGCAGACCCCATCGAGTATGCCGCGTGAAGATCGCGGAAGTCTTCTACTCCATCCAGGGCGAGGGGCGGCTGGCCGGCGTGCCGTCGGTCTTCGTCCGCACCAGCGGGTGCAACCTGCGGTGCCACTGGTGTGACACGCCGTACACTTCCTGGCAGCCGGAGGGAGAAGAGATGGACGTGGAGCGGATCGTCGCCGCCTGCCGCACGTTCCCCGCCCGACACCTGGTGCTCACCGGCGGCGAGCCGATGATCGCCCCGCGAATCGCCGAGCTGACCCGCCGCCTGAAAGCCTGCGCCTACCACATCACCATCGAGACGGCGGCCACCGTGTTCGCCACCGTGGAGTGCGACCTGGCCAGCCTCAGCCCCAAGCTGAGCAACTCCACCCCGTGGCAGCGCGACGGCGGGCGGTTCGCCCAGTCGCACGAACGGCTGCGGATGAACGTGGGCGTCATCCAGCAATGGATCGACGCCCACGACCACCAGCTCAAGTTCGTGGTCGAGGGGCCGGCCGACCTCCCGGAGATCGACGAGCTGCTGGCCCGCCTGCGCCGCGTCCGCCCGGAGAACGTCCTGCTGATGCCGCAAGGCACCTCCGCGGCCGAGCTTGCCTCCAAGGCCGGTCCCATCGCCGAACTGTGCAAGCAGCGGGGCTTCCGCTACTGCCCCCGCCTGCACATCGAGCTGTACGGCAACGTGCGGGGGACGTAAACTCAACGCGGCCATGTACCGCATCTGCAAGACTTTCGAGATCGAGTCCGGGCACATGCTCAGCAAGCACCCGGAACGCTGCCGCTTCCCCCACGGCCACAGCCGCCGCATCGAGCTGGTGCTGGCCGCTGACCGCCTCGACGAAAACGACATGGTCTGCGACTTCAAGTGGATCAAGCTGGCGGCCGGCGAGTTCCTGGACCAGTTCGACCACGCCCTGTGCGTGAACGCCGCCGACCCAAGCTTGGCGAAGCTGCGGGCCTTCGACGAGCGAGTGGTCGCCTTCCAGGAGGGCGACCCCACGACCGAGCTGCTCGCCCGGCGAATCTTCGAGCACCTCTCTGGGCTGCTGGCGGCCGGCCAGCCCTTTCAGACGGCCGAGGGGGTCTGCTACAAGGTCCGCCCCGGCGTACGCCTGGAGCGGGTCCGCGTGTGGGAGACCTCCTCCTCCTGGGCCGAGTACGCCGTCGAGGACGAACGATGAACGTGACCGCCATCCGCGTGGGGGCGATCGAGATCGGGCCGCCGGGTTCGGGCGACCGGCTGACGCTGATCGCCGGCCCCTGCGTCATCGAGTCGCGCGATCACACGCTGATGCTGGCCGAGCGGATCGCCTCCGTCTGCCGCTCCCTGGAGGTGCCGCTGATCTTCAAGGCCAGTTTCGACAAGGCCAACCGCTCCAGCGGCGCCGGCTTCCGCGGGCCGGGGTTGGACGAGGGACTGAAGATTCTCGCCGCCGTCCGCCGCGAAACCGGGCTGCCGGTGCTCTCCGACATTCACGAGCCGGGCCAGGCCGAGGCGGCCGGCAAGGTGCTCGACGTGCTCCAGATTCCGGCCTTCCTGTGCCGGCAAACGGACCTGCTGCTGGCCGCCGGGCGGACGGGCAAGGCGGTCAACGTCAAGAAGGGCCAGTTCATGTCCCCGGAGGAGATGGGCAACGCGGTAGCCAAGGTGTTGGAGGCCGCCGGCCGCGGCGACAACGACCGCGTCCTGCTGACCGAGCGGGGCACCTTCTTTGGCTACCACCGGCTGGTCAACGACATGACCGCCATCCCGCGGATGCAGACCTATGCTCCGGTGGTCTTCGACGCCACGCACAGTTGCCAGCAGCCGGGGGCGGCCGGGCACCAGTCCGGCGGCGAGCGACAGTTCGTTCCTACGCTGGCCCTTGCGGCCGTCGCCGCAGGGGCCGACGCCCTGTTCCTGGAAGTGCACGACGATCCGGACCGGGCCAGGTCCGACCCGGCCACCGTCTGGCCGCTGGACCGACTGGCGGCACTGCTGCGCTCGTGCCTGGCCGTGGCCGGGGCCGCGCGGCGCCCTACCTGACGTAGCCCAGCGCTTTGAGCCGCTGCAAAGTCTCCGGGGACAGCTCGGTCGTGGGGTTGTCCACGAAGGTGGTGCCGGCCTGTTCCAGTACCTGCTCGAGTTCCGCCCTGAGGCGATCCGTCACCGCCGGCAGGCTCTCCGCCAGGTTCGTCTTTTCACCTGGATCGCTTTGCAGGTCGAACAGCATCTCCTCCAGGAGATTGTGCAGCGGGGTTACCCTGGAATCGTGAGCCTTCTCCAGCACGGCCACGTACTTGTAGCGCCCCTGGATGACCGCCTTCCATTCGTCGCCGTCGGCGGTGCACTCGCTGATGATGGAACGCTCGGCGGACGCGCTCAGCGTCCCGTCGCTGAGACCATGCAGCGTCAGCCCCTGGAGAGCCGACTCCGGCTTGATCCCGACCTCCGCCAGTACGGTCGGCACGATGTCCAGCAGGCTCACGTTCGCGGTGACCTTCGTCCCGGCCCAGCGGTCGCGCGGGTAATGGATGACCAGCGGCACGTGAAGCTGTTCCTGGTAGGTCGTATGCCCGTGGTTGCCGTAGAACTTCTTCGGGTCGTGATCGGCGAACTCCTCGCCGTGATCGGAGGTGACCACGATCATGGTGTCGGCGAGCAGCCCCTCCTTTTCGAGGAAGGCGAACAGGCGGCCCAGGCACCGGTCGGCGTAAGCCACGCCGCCATCGTACATGGCCGAGCAGAGCTCGGGGCGATACAGCCCGTTGCGGCGGAGGAACTTGAGGAAGGCGCGGTAGTCCTTCTCGCCGACCAGGGTGGGGGTCAGTTCGTCGACCACGCTGCCATCCAGGTACTCGGTGAGGAACTCCGCGCGGCGATAGGGGGCGTGGACCTCATAAGTGTGCAGGAACAAAAAAAACGGGGCGTCCTTCCGAAGGCTGATCCATTCGCTGACCAGGGAGAGCTGCTCGGTCACCGCCTCCCGACGCACGAAGCTGGCAAACCCGCGGGCAAAGCCGATCTCCGGATGCAGGTTGGCGAAGGCCCCGGTCAGGTAGCCGGCCTGGCGAAGCAGTTCGGGCAGCGTTTTGATCTGGTCTGGCAGCACGCGGAACCGGGGGTTCTGGTTCGCCGCCCAGGCGCGGTACTCATGGAAGTCCTGGTTGACCCCGTGAAACGACGGCAGCCAGGCGGTCAGCATGGACACGTGGCTGGGTACCGTCCAGGGGGCGTTGGCGAAGGCGTGGCGGAAAACGACGCCGTGCTCGCGGGCGAACCGATCCAGGTGCGGGCTGGTCGCCCTCCGGTAGCCGTACCCGCAGAGCCGGTCCGCCCGCAGCGTGTCCAGGGAAATCAGGATAACGGAGGGCTTGGCGGCCGATCGCCTCGCCGGAATCCACTCCGGTTCGGAGAGGATGATGCGATTGGCCTCATCTAAGCCCGCGGCCTCCACGGTCACCGTCAGGCGGCGGCCGGCCACGTTCTTCAGGACGGCGGTCACGTCGGTCCATTTGTTGACCGCCAGGGTCTGGTCCTGCTGGCAGTAGACGGTGCCTTCGCCGTCGACGATAGAGACGCCCGCTGGTAGCGGGTCCTCTGCGGCCGAACGCAGGGCGCTCGATGAGAACAACAGTGTGCCGTCACCGTCCGGCGCGAAATGAAACTCGGCCCTCGGGCCGGCCCGCATGACGCACGCGTTCCTGGTGACGCCGGCCCATGTCTGCTTCAGAGCGTATTCCGCTCCCTCGGGCGGCCAGCCAGCGAACATGGGCCGGTCGGCCGCCGGCCCGGTCCTGTCGCTGGAGGCCTCCGCGATCGCTGCCAGCGCCGCACAGACGCCGATCAGGACTGAACAAGAAGCTTGCTTCATGGCATTCCTTCCGAGTTGTTACCACAAACCCGCTTGGGCGTGCCGCGGTTTCCGTGCGACAACGAGCGGGGGACCGGAGCCGTTTCCGCGGCCCGACAGTTCCTTGCTCGATGTTCGGACCGCCGTGCCTTCCGGCGACCGCGCCTCGTGGATCGGCCCGATCCGACCCAACGGAGACTTTATCGGCTCCCGCCTGCCCGCTCAAGCTCGCTGCCAGGCCGATGTGCTCCGCGGGCGAAGTCCGTCAACGGGCCAGGGGCGAAAGCCCGCGCGCCGAGAGAGTGTATGTAGCGCTGCTTGGCGCCTGGTGGACGCCGCTGCCGAGGATCACGGCGTCACGTCCCGGGACGTCGATCGGTGTCCTTGCGTGTCAGGAAGTGGAGGAACGGGTGGGTGTTCGCGCGAGTCAATTCGTTCTCATCCCAACGGCAGTGAGGGAACGCGTCCGGTTGCAGGATCACGGCGTCCAATTCCCATCGATCCAGGAGTTTGACATCGACGCACGATGTTCCGCCCGGCAGGTGAACCAGCATGCGCTCGAATCTGGGGCCGAACAACGGAACCTCCCAGAAGCCGGCTGGCAGCAACAGCCCCAGCTTCGCTTCTGCTGGAAAAACGTTGTTGAGCCGGTCAAAAAATTCCTGGTGGGCGGAGCCGCCCAGGGGCCGAACCCGCCGCTGCTCACGGGTGAGTGACCAGATGCCGGGCCCATCCTCGTTCGCCACCCACGGTTTGCTCCAGTTGAACAGGACGACCGACCACAGGCTGCCCACGCCCAGGACGCCAAGAGCCAGGCCGACGAACCCTTTCCGCCAGGCAAACGGAGCGAACAGCAGCCCCACGAGGGGGGCCGCGAGCAGATGAGCCGACAGCATCAGCCGGCTGCGCCACACGCTGTGCGCGACCAGTGAACAGAAGAGTATGGTAAAGCACCAGCAGGCCAGGCTCAGAAGGGCACCACGACGGAACCGCGCGTTCCGCCGCCTCAAAGCTACGAAGGGAACGACGGAGCCCAGCACGGCGGCGGCGAGACCGACCGGTCCATAGAAAAGCATGTCCTCGTTGACCGACATGCTAAAGCGTTGTAGTTCCGCGTCCGACGGTTTGGAGCTCAGCTCCGCATCTGGCCCGAACACAGCCGTGACGGTGCGCCCTGCGCGCCGCACAAGTCCCTCCACGGTCTGGTTGATCTGCTTGCCGGCTTCACCCAGGTAGGGCGTCAGACTGAGGGGCACCTGGGCCACGGCCTGTACTGCATAACGGAACAGGTTTGCCGCCGTAGCCGCCGGGCCCACCGCTTGCGAGCGCTCGCCGTGGGTCGCTACTCCACCCAGGGGGTGCCCATAGTGGGTCAGATTCCTCACGTAACCTCCGGAACCGGCGGCGATGGCCGCGCCGCTGACCAGCGCAGCCAGGATGAGCGATGGCCCTCGCCGCCGCTGTCGCAGCGTTGCCCACAGGATTATTCCCAGCAGTGGCGGCACCCAGAGCAGGGCCACGGTCTTGGAGCCGACGAGCAGCGTCAGCGACATGCCGGCCGCGATCAGACATCCCGTCCCGTGGGTATCGGCCCACATCAGGACGAAGAGCACACAACACAGCAGGTAGAACGCCGTGTTCAGATCTCCCTGCTGCGTGGTCGCCTGGGCAGCGACCTCCGACATGCACGGCAGCATCAGAGCCGCGACCACGGCGGCCCGTCTGTCCAGACCGATGCGCTGAGACAAAAGGTACACGGCCAGCATGGCAGCCGGCAGGAATAGCCACGTGGAGAGGTTGAAGAGGAGGTCGTTTCTCAGGAACATCGCCAGCCACAGGTAGGTGATTTCATTGTTGGCCGGCATGATGTTCTGCGGCGGGTAACGGGTTGGAAAATGATCCAGGCTGCCTTGGTGAAGCCACTGAATGGACCGCGGGAGATGATAATTGTTCGAGTCGTAGTTGTTCGGCGGGACCGCCCAGGCCGTTACCGCCAGGGCGGCGACCCCCGCCAGGATGGGGGTCGCCAGGAGCATGATGCAGCGGGTCGGGACGACGCGGCTGGAATCATGAGGCACGGTTTCTGTCGGACGCTCGGCGGCGCCGGACGCGGGGCGCCGGGTCCCGCGGCGCGCGCGCAACTTCTCCAGCAGTGCGGCTCCACCCGCTGTCGCCAGCGTGGCGAGGGCAACGGGCCAGGGCCGCACCAGCTCCAGCAGGGAGAGGGCTTCGGTGGCCATGACCATGGCAAACAGACCGACGACCGCTCCAGCCAACGCACGCGCGCCGGTGGGTATGGGGCAGAGCCACCCGCTCCCGACGACCGAGAGGATCGAGAGGCTGACGAATGTGACGATCCCGGGGAGGATGTGCTCGACGCCGCTCACGGGGCGCTCCGGCTCACTCCCACTCGATGGTGGCCGGGGGCTTGCTGGACACGTCGTAGACCACGCGGTTGACCCCGGGGACCTCGTTGATGATCCGCGTGGAGATGCGCCCCAGGAGCTCATGGTCCAGGTGCACCCAGTCGGCGGTCATGAAGTCGGAGGTCTCCACCAGCCGCACGGCCACCACGTGCTGTCCCTCGTAGCTCCGCCCGTCGCCCATCACCCCCACGCTGCGGACCGGGAGCAGCACGGCGAAGGCCTGGGCGATCTTATGATACCAGTTGGCCAGCCGGATTTCCTCCACCACGATGTGGTCGGCCTGGCGGAGCACGGCCAGTCGCCCGGGCGTCACCTCACCCGCGATTCGCACGGCCAGACCCGGCCCGGGGAATGGATGACGCCACACGATCTCCTCCGGGAGTCCAAGTTGCTCGCCCACGCGACGAACCTCGTCCTTGAACAGGTCGCGGAGCGGCTCGATCAGCTCGAAGCCCAGCTCCGCCGGCAGTCCGCCCACGTTGTGGTGGAGCTTGATGCTGGCCGCCGTGCCCGCCGGGCTGTGGCCGGACTCGATCACGTCCGGGTACAGCGTGCCCTGGGCCAGATAGCGGGCGTTGGGAACCGAGCGAGCCTGGGCCTTGAAGACTTCGATGAACTCGTGCCCGATGATGCGCCTTTTCTCCTGAGGATCGATCACCCCGGCCAGCTTGCTGAGAAACTGTTCCCCGGCGTCGACCGCCCGCAGGTCGATCTTGAAGTGGTCGCGGAAGGTGGCCTCCACCAGGTCCTGCTCGTTCTTGCGCAGCAGGCCGTTGTTGACGAAGATGCACACCAGCCGGTCGCCGACGGCCTCGTGCAGCAGGGCGGCGGTCACGCTGCTGTCCACCCCGCCGGACAGGGCGCAGATGACGCGTTCGTCGGGTCCGACCCGCCGGCGGATGGTTTCGATGGACTCGCTGATGAACTGGCCGACCTGCCACGTGCCCCGGCAGCCGCAGACCTCGTACAGGAAGTTCCGCAGAATCTGCGAGCCGTGGAGCGTATGAGTGACCTCGGGGTGGAACTGGAGACCATAAAACGGCCGAGTCCGGTGTCTGACCGCCGCCAGCGGGCAGTTCTCCGTACCGGCCAGGGTGATGAAGCCGTCCCCCAGCTCGGTCACCACGTCGCCGTGGCTCATCCACACCGTGCTTTCGGCCGGCAGGTGTTGGAGGAGTTTCTCCGGACGAAGGACGGTCAGCTTCGTTCGACCGTACTCACGCAGTCGCGCGGGCACGACCTTGGCTCCCAGCGCCTGGCAGCCAACCTGCATGCCGTAGCAGATGCCCAGGATGGGCAAGCCCATCTGGAAGATTTCCGGCCTCGGCTGCGGGCTTGTGGCCTGATAGACGCTGGCCGGCCCGCCCGAGAGGATCAGGCCGACGGCGTTCATCTCCCGCAGCTCGTCCGGAGAGATCTCCGGGCGGACCAGCAGGCTGAAGACGTGATTCTCCCGAACCCGGCGGGCGATGAGCTGGGAATACTGGCTGCCGAAGTCGAGGATGGGCACCGTCGCCTGCTTCACGGCCATGCAAACCCCTGGGGAGGCCGGTAGTATAAGGTTTGTGTCGCCACAGACAACCGACGCCATCGCGGTTCGCATCCTCTACGACTCGCACCCCGGCCACCCAACAGCGGCGGTGCCCAGGGCCTTCGCCGTCGCCAGCCACTTGGCGCTGGCCGCCATTCTCCTCACCCTCTTCTTCCGATGGGAGCGAGAGCGGCTGCACGTCGTTTTTGGGTGCGACCCGGCCGGCTACCTCCGTCTGACCCAGCTCATCAGCGACCGCGGCTTCCTGGGCACCGCCGGCTCGGAGCCCGAGGTGCCGAGCATCCTGGCCGCCGTCAAGCAACGACCGCCGGAGGCACAGATCGACAATCCCGGGAGCTTCCTGGTGCCGCTGTCTTTTTTCGCCGACGAGCAGGGCCGCGTCCACTCTCAATATCCACCCGGTTTCCCGCTCATCCTGTCGCTCCTGTACCGCCAAGGCGGTGAACCGGCCGTCTACTACGCCCAGCCCATCTTTCTGCTCGCCGGAATCCTCCTCAGTTACCTGCTGCTATGGCGGTTCTTTCATCCGTTGACCGCCTTGCCCGGCACGGCGGTGGTGGCCGCCTCTAACTGGTACTTTGCCGAGTCCACCCTTCTGATGGCCGATCACGCCGCCGCCTGCCTGGCCCTGGCCTCTCTTTTGTTCGGCCTGCTGGCGCTGCGTTCGACGGCCGTCTGGAGCTGGGTCTGGGCCGCCGGCTGCGGGGCGACCGCCGGCTTCGGGGTCTTAGTCCGCTACCAGAGCGCCTTGCTGACTCTGCCGTTGCTCGTGCTGGCCTTCGCCGCATGGCGCCGGCACGGCCTGCGGTGGCTGCTGTCACGCGGTGTGGTGACGGCCGCGTTGGTCGCGTTGACCGGGGCCGTTCCCCTGGCCCTGTACCAGCACAGCCTCTCCGGCAGCTATCTCCAGCCTACCTACGGCGACGCGGACCTGAGCCTGCGGAACATCAGCGCTCGTCATGTGGCCGAGGGACTTCAGTTCTACGCGGGGGTCTTTGACCGTCGGCTCGGATTCTGGATCGTCCCCCTGGCACTGGGCATCCTGGGGATGGCTGTCGTCCGACAAACCCGCCTGCTGCTGGCCGTTTGGTTGGCTGCATTCCTGGCGGTGGCCGGCTTTCACGTGTGCGTAGGACGGACCTACGAGCGATACTTGCTGATGCTGGTTCCCCTGTTTGCCTGGCCCGCGGGGATGGCCCTGGGCCTGTTCTTCGACGCCCTGGGCTTCTGGTCCAGGCAGGCGCGTGTGGCCATGGCTCTGGCCATCCTCCTGCCGACAGGATACTTCGCGGCACGCGTCGAACATCTCGACTGCGGCATCAGCAATCCGGTGCCGCAGGCGGACTACCGCATCCTGGCCGATCTTGTCCCCCACAACGCGGTCGTCCTCTGCTACTTCGAGAGCGGGGCGGTCCCTATCTACGCACACCGGCGAACCGCGCGGCTGTGGGGCTACCCGGCGGCGATGACCAAGGCGGCCATCGACTATTGGGCCGATCGGGGAACGCCGGTCTATTGCCTGCTGGACTCGCCGCAATCACGGATGCACTTCGAGGAGCTTCAGCGAAACTTCGGCCGGCTCTTTGAGCCGGTGGAAGCGTCATTTCGAAAGTGGCAACTGTACCGCTTGGTCGGCGTGGAACCCGAGGGGAAGCCGCGAGCGGAGTGACCCGCGCAACGCCCGCCGAGCGGCGGTCAGCAGCAAAGTGCGGGTTCGCTGCCCGCAGCCGCGGGCAACGCCCCTGCTCCGCGCGGCTGGCAACCACGAAGGTCCCGGTCCGTCGCCACGTTCCACTGAGCAACGCCGGGACATGCCCGTAGACCCCCTCTGGCCCCATGGGGTATAATACGCCCATGAAGTTCGATCGCATCACCATCAATCCCCGCCAGATGGGAGGCGTCCCGTGCCTCCGCGGGCTGCGGATTCCGGTGGCTACCGTCGTGGGCATGGTGGCGGAGGGCATGACCGAAGAGGAGATTCTCGACGGATATCCCGACCTGGAGCGAGAGGATATCCGTGAGGCCCTGCGTTTTGCCGCCGAAGCCGTGCGCGAACGGGAGCTCCCCCTGGTGACGACTCCGTGAAGTTCCTGATCGACAATGCCTTATCGCCGCGGGTCGCGGAAGGTCTGCGACAAGCAGGGCACGATGCGCTCCATGTCCGCGATTGCCATCTGCAGACCGCGGAAGACCAGGACATCTTCGCCAGGGCCGAACAAGAGGATCGCGTGATCGTATCGGCGGACGCCGATTTCGGAATGTTGCTCGCGTTTGCCCGGGCCCGGAAACCCTCGTTGATCCTGTTTCGCCGCTCCACCGGCCGATGCCCGTCTCGCCAATTGGAGCTCCTACGGGCCAATCTTCCGCAGTTACAAGACCTGCTGGATCAGGGAGCTATCGTCGTTTTCGAGGAAAACCGCCTCCGGGTAAGGCCTCTCCCTATCATTCCGGGCGATTAGGCTCCCGGGTCCTGGGATTCGCCGCTGCGCGAGCTTCCCGGAATCGCATGAATCTCGGGATCCGTTCCACCCGTCGCCCCGCGTGGGGTTGGGAATCCGCTGGCGGGAGGCAATACCGGCAGCGCTCACGGAACGGTTTCGTCCGTCTCTTCTGCATCCACCTCCTCAGGCGGGACTTGGATGTTTTGAATCCGCGGAGAGAAGACGCGGTAGAAAAGCTCGAGCTTCTCCCGGAGCCAGGCATGTTGCTTCGGCCAGTCGCCGCGGTCCCCGATGTCGGCGGCGCGCCGCAAGTATATCCGGCAGGACTTCTTGGTAGGCGGGTTGTGCCAAGTTGGCTCAGCCCCCAGTTCGCCAGAGATGGCTTGCTTCTCACGCTCAAGTTGCTCGAAATTCCACTTGGCGAACCTGTCAACCAGGCTCAGCTCAACCCTGATTTCCGAGAGGCCAGAACTGGCAATTGAGGAAAGATGAATGCCGCTCTTCCCGATCGGATGCACCATCCAGTGCTGGGGTCCCGGCTTCTGGCACTTGACGTGACTACCCTCCTGCTGCATAAACTCGCGGAACGCCGTCCAGTACTCAATCCGCTGCGCGCCTCCCTCCGTCAGCTCCCCTTCCTGCTTCCCTCGCTCCGAGATCATCTTGGCCCAGTCATTGGGCTTAACGACAATATTGAACTTGGGCGCCGGCGGTGAGTCGCCTATTCTCCAAAGCTCGATCTCAAGACCGAAGAAATGGACGTCTTCCTCGGTAACGCGATTGAGCCAGTCAAGGGCCGCCTGGTGCTGCTCCTGGAAGCGTTCCGCGATCCAAATGATGGTGGCGGCCCCCAGGCCCGCGGCATAGGTGAGAATCTGTCCCAGGTGCGTATGGTCGGTCTGTTCGAGCTGGTTTTCGATGAGCACCTTCTGGCCCGTGGCCGTGTCTTGGCACACAATGTCAGCCCAGAATGGCCCGACGCCTTTCTCGCGGGCTTCGACCTCCAGGTCCAGACCGATGGTGTCACCGAGCAAAGCGATGTTCTCCGCGCGTGCCAACCACGGCGTAAAGTGCCCGGCTTCATCGGGCCAGGCATCCCGCAGGCTCACCCGTTCCAGCCTTCCCAGGCAGAACCGACCTGTGGCTTCGTCCTCAGCGGCCATTTCGTACTCACCGGTGTTCCCAGTTTCCCTGAGCGTCATAGTTCAGGCTCCCGTGCCACCCTGCTGCCTGCCAGACCGCGTCAAAGGCGGGCTTGAGGAGCGTCGCCGGCTCACACTCCAGCGTTTCGGTCAGAATGTCGGGCAAGAGGAGATTGTCTCGGTCGATGGGGTGCTGCTCCACGAACGGGAATCGGGCCTCGTCTATCGCCATCGTGTAGCCACTCACCCCCAGGAGGCTAATAAGCACGAAGACCGGAGGGTCGAGAGCTAGCTCGTTGAAGACGGCGAGGCAGCCCTTGAGGGTGTCGATCACCTGACGCTCATAATATGCACTGGGAATCTGTCTCTTCGACCCACGTGTTCTCAGCACGAAGCCGTCTGCGGCCTCAAAGGCCCCGCTGCGGAAGACCTGGAGATACGCAGGGCCGTTGGTGTTGTACGTCAAAAACCCGTCAAAGTTCACCCTGGAATTGTGGCCGGGGGCGCTCATCGGTCTGAGGCCCTTCGCCTTTTCCGCAAGAACCGGTACCTCGATTCGTGTTGTATGATCGAGGGCCGTAACCGGCAGGACGTGTAGGACAAGAGTTGGTCCAGGTTCGAAGTGTATTGGCGTTTCGCCGGCCGCGATCCGTGCGAGGCGTTCCTCCCGGAACCGTCGGACGCGCTCGGGCAGACTCTCCGACAGGGCGAAGGCCGGGCGAATCTCCACGACATCGAGGGGATACTTGCCGGCACTGGTCCTCGAGTAGAAGCGGCTTGCCCCGAGGGCAACCATATGGGGGCCCGCTCAGCTCTGCGGGATGCGCATGAGAAGTACGTGACCGTCCGGGAATCCCTCGATGGCCTTGGTATGGATTCCGACGCTGCGAGGTGCGATGCCGTTCTGGACCATCTGCTCCATCCGCCGGATTTCAGCGTCCGCGTTCACACCCACAAGCCCCAGGGCTTCCCTCGGCACACCCGTTGGCTGCCCCTTGCCGTCACGAAGCGCCTGTACACCGAAGACGATGTCGCCGCCGACGGCGTTAGCGAATGAGGACACGTCGGCGAGGAACTCCTTCTTGGCCGCATCGGTGCCTGCCGGAAGCGACTGCTTGTATTCGATGGTGCGGCCCTGGGGGTCCCTGTTGGCGATCAGGCTCTCGATGTCAGACTTGCCTATCTGGTCAAACCGCTTGTGGATCACGGCGCATCGGCTCGCATGTTTTTCCCACGCTCCTGGGGCGTGGTCACCGTGACCCGTACGCCCTTGTCGGCGCCGCCGTCGAAGTCGGCGATGGTAAAGCAAGTGGCCTCGAAGTAGTCGGTGGGCTAGGCCACCAGAGCGCAGCGGATGTGCGGGTTGCCAAAGGGGGGGGTGCCCGTCGCGAGGCGAAGCGTCGCGCAGGCAGGGCTCTCCCGGCCGGCCGGCCGAGGCCACCTGAGCGAACAAAAGACAGAGCGTCAGCGGGGGCAGGGCGAACTTGTGCATCTGACGGCACCTCATGCGAACGGCCTTTCGACCCGCGGCGCGTGCCCGA
>Ga0073934_10007371_pt1 | contig 15356 bp, 12 predicted proteins | sample LarsenN4metaG_FD_76834 | JGI IMG/M metagenome (GOLD analysis project Ga0073934, IMG submission 76834) | Hot spring sediment bacterial and archeal communities from British Columbia, Canada, to study Microbial Dark Matter (Phase II) - Larsen... ...
CATGCCCGGCGACAACGTAGCCGTCACGGTCAACCTGATCACCCCGATCGCCATGGACGAAGGTCTGCGGTTCGCAATCCGCGAAGGCGGCCGTACGGTCGGTGCCGGTGTTGTCAGCTCCATCATCGAATAATCATCAGCAGGGAAAATCGCGAGCAGGCTCCTGGCCTGCTCGCATTCTTTACTACGAAGGGTTAAGCCAATGAGAGACATCATCACTCTTGCCTGCGCTGAATGCAAGCAGAGGAACTATACGACGACCAAGAACAAGAAGAATACTCCGCAGAAGCTTGAGTTTAAAAAGTACTGCCGCTTCTGCCGCACCCATACCGTCCACAAGGAAACCAAGTAACCACGGTCACAGCTTGGGGCCGCTCGTAAAAGGGCGGCTCCGCCAGACGCAGGCCAGTAGCTCTAACGGCTAGAGCGCCGGTCTCCAAAACCGGATGTTGGGGGTTCGAATCCCTCCTGGCCTGCCATTTTATCCATCCCGGGGTCCTCGCGTGATCGCAAAAGCCAAAGATTTCATCACTGAAGTGAAGGCCGAGTTGGGCAAGGTAACGTGGCCAACCCGCAAAGAGACCATCTCTACAACGTGGGTCGTGGTGGCAATCGTAGTCATTATTTCCCTTTATCTCGGAATATGTGACGTGATTCTGGCGAAGCTGATGCGCCTCATCCTTGGCTAAAGGACGCAACGACTATGGCAAAAAAATGGTACGGAGTCCATACCTACTCCGGATTTGAAAATAAAGTTCGGCTCTCGCTGTCAGAGCGAATCAGGAACCTGGGCCTGGAGGATCTCTTCGGAGAGATTCTGATTCCTTCAGAGACCGTTGTGGAGCTTAAGAAGGGGGAGAAAAAGACCTCCTCGCGCAAGTTCTTCCCCGGCTACATCCTCGTCAACATGGAGCTGAATGATGAGACGTGGCATGTGGTGAAGGAGACTTCCAAGGTGACCGGCTTTGTTGGCGGGAACAATCCCTTTGCCATACCCGACGAAGAGGTTGCGAAGATAACTCGCCGAATGGAAGAGGGGGCGGAGAAGCCCCGGCCGAAGGTACAGTTCGAGGTCGGCGAGACAGTGCGTGTTGTGGACGGTCCGTTCCTCAACTTCACCGGTGTCGTGGAGGATGTGAAGTCGGACAAGGGGAAGCTGAGGGTCATGGTCAGTATTTTCGGCCGTGCGACTCCCGTGGAGCTGGAATTCATGCAGGTGGAAAAGCAGTAGGGTGCAGCCCTCTGTCTTGATAAACGGTATATCCTTCTCAGACGAGAAGAACAAGGAGCACGTCAATGGCTAAAAAGATCACGGGTTACATCAAGCTGCAGATCCCGGCAGGCAAGGCGAATCCATCGCCTCCGATCGGACCGGCCCTGGGCCAGCATGGTGTCAATATCATGGAGTTCTGCAAGGCGTTTAACGCTAAGACCCAGGGTGACGAGGGAACCATCACACCTGTCGTCATTACGGTCTATGCAGACCGTTCATTCACCTTTATCACCAAAGTCCCGCCCATGTCTGTTCTCATAAAGAAGGCGGTGGGGATTGAGAGCGGTTCCAGCGTGCCGAACAAGAATAAGGTTGGAAAGCTGACTGCGGAGCAGGTGAAGGAGATTGCCATCAAGAAGATGCCCGACATGAACGCCGCGTCGCTTGAAGCTGCCATGAGATCGGTCGAAGGGACCGCCCGCAGCATGGGCGTTGAAATTGTTCAATAGAGAAAGGGTGGATTAAGAGATGCCGAAGACAGCGAAGAAGCACAGGGAAGCCCTGGCGAAGATAGACCGGAGCCGGACCTACCCCCTCGTTGAAGGTATAGAGAGTGTAAAGTCGGTGGCCTACGCCAAGTTTGACGAGACCGTCGAGGTGGCTGTGCGTCTGGGGGTTGATCCCCGGCATGCCGACCAGATGGTTCGCGGCGCAGTGGTGCTGCCGAACGGTCTCGGGAAGGATGTCCGGGTCCTGGTGTTCGCCAAGGGTGAAAAGGAGAAGGAAGCCCGCGACGCAGGCGCCGACCACGTGGGAGCCGAGGATCTCGTTGCCAAGATTCAGGAGGGGTGGTTCGAGTTCGACACCGCCATCGCAACGCCCGACATGATGGGTGTGGTCGGCAAGATCGGCAAGCTCCTCGGTCCCCGCGGGCTCATGCCGAACCCCAAGGTCGGCACGGTTACCTTTGATGTGGGGCGCGCGGTTAAGGAGTCCAAGGCCGGCAAGGTTGAGTTCCGGGTCGAGAAGGCCGGCATCGTTCATGCGCCGGTCGGCAAGGCGTCCTTCGATGCAGACAAGCTCAAGGAGAACCTCCTTGCCCTTATCGAGGCGCTCGTCAAGGCAAAGCCCTCCGCCGCCAAGGGTACCTACATCAAGAAGATCAGCCTCTCTTCCACCATGGGGCCGGGGCTGAATCTTGATATCGCCGATGTTCAAGCGAAGCTTGTCTAAGCGTTAGCATATAAAGCCAAAGTCAAAGACAGCAGGTGCCCGGACATCTTCGGGCTTAATGGCGAAGGCGGCCTGCCGAGACTTGTGGTAGTCACAGGAAAGTACAAACCCCGCACTTTCTGACTTTGGCTGGGGCTCCGGCCCTCAACCTTAACAGAAAGGAGGAAGGCGCTTGAATAGACAAAACAAGCAACAACAGGTTGCGGAACTGCACGATAAGCTCAAGCGGGCAAAGGCGGTTTTCCTCGCCGATTTCCGCGGCATGAACGTGGAGCAGGCGACGACGCTGCGCAATGAGCTTCGCACGGCCGCTGTCGAGTACAAGGTTGTCAAGAACACCTTGCTGGAACTGGCGTCCAGGGAGACCGACAAGGAATCGCTCTCTCCCCACTACGCCGGTCCGACCGCCGTCGCATTCAGCTACGATGATCCGGTTGCCGCTGCAAAGGTGCTCTCGAAGTTTGCCAAGACCCAGGCCGATGCCTTCAAGCTGAAGGCTGGCGTCCTGTCCGGCAAGCCGATGACGGTCAGTGATATCCAGGCATTGGCAGATCTTCCGAGCCGCGAAGTCCTTATTGCCAAACTGCTCGGAACCCTTAATGCTCCGGCGGCCAATTTTGTTGGCGTTCTTGCGGCGGTTCCCGGAAGTTTCGTCCGTGCGCTGAATGCCATCAGGATCCAAAAGGAAGGCAACTAAGCCTTTACCACACCACACAATAACGATAATCCATTACGGAGGAATACAGAAATGGCAGAAATCACCAAGGCCGATGTCGTCAGCTTCATCGAAAATATGTCTGTGCTGGAGCTCGCTGAGCTCGTGAAGGAGCTTGAGGAGAAGTTCGGTGTCTCCGCCGCTGCTCCGGTTGCCGTTGCTGCTGTCGCAGCGCCGGCTGCCGCTGCCGAGGCTGCGGAGGAGAAGACCGAGTTCGACGTTATCCTCAAGGCCGCCGGCGCCAACAAGATCGGCGTCATCAAGGTTGTCCGCGCCCTCACCAGCCTCGGTCTCAAGGAGGCCAAGGACCTCGTGGACGGTGCTCCGCAGCCTGTCAAGACCGGCGTTTCCAAGGAGGAGGCCGAGGAGGCAAAGAAGCAGCTCGTCGAGTCCGGCGCCGAAGTCGAGATCAAGTAAGGCTCGAGCCGACTGCGTCAGCATACCAGCCAAGGCCGCTTCGTGCGGCCTTGGCTCTTCTATTTTCGTTCCGAATTCGTAGCCGCCGGCTCCGGCCAACAGCGGAGAAGGCACTAAATCCAGGGGGTTAGAGGCTCGCCGAGTCTCGCCAAAGGAGAAAATATGGCTTATTCAATTGCGAATAACCAGCTTCTGCGCCAGAATTTCGCCAAGATTAAGAAAATTATTGATATCCCCAACCTTATCGATATTCAAAAAAATTCCTATAAGCGTTTCCTGCAGATTGACACCCCCCCCGAAGCACGCAAGAACAGCGGGCTCGAAGCCGTATTCAAAAGCGTATTTCCCATCAAGGACTTCAGCGATACTGCGTCGCTCGAATACGTTTCCTATAGCCTCGGCACCCCCAAGTACGATGTTGAAGAATGCCACCAGCGCGGGATGACCTTTGCCGCCCCCATGAAGGTGAAGGTGCGCCTCGTCGTTTGGGATGTCAACAAGGATACTGGCGTCCGTTCCATTCGGGATATCAAGGAGCAGGAGGTCTACTTCGGCGAGATCCCGCTCATGACCGAGAACGGCACGTTCATCATAAACGGCACCGAACGCGTTATCGTGAGCCAGCTGCACCGCTCGCCCGGCGTGTTCTATGACCACGACAAGGGCAAGACCCACTCCAGCGGGAAAGTGCTCTATTCCGCCCGCGTCATTCCCTATCGCGGATCCTGGCTCGATTTCGAGTTTGATCACAAGGACATTCTCTATGTCCGGATTGACCGGCGCCGCAAGATGCCGGCTACCGTTCTGCTCAAGGCCCTGGGCAACAGTGCGGAAGAACTCCTCAACTTCTACTACCGGAGCGAGGAAATCGGCCTGGACGGTGACCGGATCTGGAAGAAGGCAGATCCCGAGCTGTTGACGACACAGAAGACTTCCTCCGACATCGTGGACCCCAAGACGGGCGAAGTCATCATCAAGGCGAACCGGAAGTTTACCAAGGCGGCCATCCGCAAGATGACCGAGCACGGGATCACGGAGATTCCGATCAAGGCCGACGAGGTCGTCGGCAAGTACGCGTCTACCGACATCGTTGACCCGGCCACCGGAGAGGTGCTCGTGGAGTGCAACGACGAGATCACCCAGTCCAAGTTCGAGGAGATCAAGGCGCGGGGAATCGCCGAGTTCAAGGTTCTGTTCATCGACAATCTCCATGTGACTTCCTCGCTGCGGGACACGCTGCTCGTTGACAAGATCAACACCACCGATGACGCCCTTATCGAAATTTACCGGCGCCTTCGCCCCGGAGATCCCCCGACGCTCAAAAGCGCCCAGGCCCTCTTCGATAACCTCTTTTTCAACGCCGAGCGCTATGACCTGTCGGCGGTGGGGCGGCTCAAGCTCAATTACAAGCTGGGTCTTGATGTGCCCCTCGACTGCCAGGTGCTTACCAAGGAAGATATCCTTGAGGTCGTCCGGTACCTCATCGACCTGAAGAACGGCAGGGGGAGCATCGACGACATCGACCATCTGGGCAACCGGCGGGTGCGGGCCGTGGGCGAGCTGCTGGAGAACCAGTACCGCATCGGCCTTGTCCGGATGGAGCGGGCCATCAAGGAGCGGATGAGTCTCCAGGAGGTGGAGAATCTGATGCCCCACGACCTGATCAACTCCAAGCCGGTGTCGGCCGTGGTCAAGGAGTTTTTCGGATCGTCCCAGCTCTCCCAGTTCATGGACCAGACGAACCCCCTCTCGGAGGTCACCCACAAGCGGCGTCTCTCGGCCCTTGGACCGGGCGGCCTCACCCGCGAGCGGGCCGGCTTTGAGGTTCGTGACGTCCACCCCACTCACTACGGACGAGTCTGCCCCATCGAGACCCCTGAAGGCCCGAACATCGGCCTCATCGCGTCCCTTTCCACCTATGCCCGGATCAACGAGCACGGTTTCGTGGAGACTCCCTACCGTATCGTGAGCGAGGGAAAGGTCACCACCGAGGTGAAATTCTTCTCCGCCCTTGAGGAGGAGGGGCACGCCATTGCCCAGGCCAATGCCGAGGTTGACGCTGACGGCCGCTTTGTGAACGACTACGTCTCGGCCCGCAAATCGGGCGAGTTCCTCCTGGTGCACCGGGACGAGCTGGAGCTCATGGACGTGGCGCCGATGCAGCTCGTTTCCGTCGCTGCATCACTCATTCCGTTCCTGGAAAACGACGACGCCAACCGGGCCCTCATGGGCTCCAACATGCAGCGTCAGGCAGTGCCCCTGCTCAAGGCCGATTCCCCCCTGGTCGGCACCGGCATGGAGCGGGTTGTCGCCAAGGACTCCGGAGTTTCGGTCGTGGCACGCCACACCGGCGTCGTGGAATCGGTTGACGCCTCCCGCATCGTCGTCAAGATCGACGAGGACGAGTACGACGAGACCGGTACCGGCGTCGACATCTACAACCTCATCAAGTTCGCCCGCTCCAACCAGAACACCTGCATCAACCAGCGGCCGGTGGTCAAGGTGGGGGATCACGTGAAGCGGGGTGACGTCATTGCCGACGGTCCCTCCACCGACATGGGTGAGCTGGCCCTGGGCCAGAACGTTGTTGTCGCCTTCATGCCCTGGGGCGGCTACAACTTCGAGGACTCGATCCTCGTTTCCGAAAAGCTTACCAAGGACGACCGCTATACCTCGATCCATATCGAGGAGTTCGAGTGCGTTGCCCGCGACACCAAGCTCGGCAAGGAAGAAATCACCTCGGATATTCCGAACTTGGGGGAGGAGACCCTCAAGGATCTGGACGAGTCCGGCATCATCCGGATCGGCGCCGAGGTGAAGCCGGGCGACATCCTGGTCGGCAAGATCACGCCCAAGGGCGAAACCCAGCTTTCGCCGGAGGAAAAGCTCCTCCGGGCCATCTTCGGCGAGAAGGCGGGCGATGTTCGCGACACCTCGCTGCGGGTTCCGCCTGGAGTCGAGGGGACGGTCATCGGTGCCAAGGTCTTTTCCCGCAAGGGGAACGACAAGGATGCCCGCACCGAGATGATCGAGCGGATGGAAGAGGAAAAGCTCCGCAAGGATGAGCAGGACGAGATCCGGATTATCCGCGACTCCGCCATCGGCAAGCTGAAGAAACTCCTGGTCGGCAAGACCGCAGCCGTCAAGGTGGAGGACAAAAACGGCAAGACCGTCATTGCCAAGGATGCCCCCATTACGGAAGAGGCCCTCCTGGCAGTTCCCCTTGACCGCTGGGACGAGATCTCCGTCAGCGGCGGCGATGGGGTCGAGGAGAAGGTCGCGGCGATTCTTGCCACGCTTCAGCAGCAGATTGACCTCATTCGTTACGTCTTCGATGACAAGGTCCAGAAACTCAAGCGGGGCGACGATCTCCCGCCGGGCGTCATCAAGATGGTCAAGGTCTACATCGCCATCAAACGCAAGCTTCAGGTGGGCGACAAGATGGCCGGCCGCCACGGCAACAAGGGTGTCGTGTCCCGTATCCTCCCCGAGGAGGATATGCCGTACATGGAAGACGGCCGTCCCGTCGAAATCGTGCTGAACCCCCTGGGCGTTCCGTCCCGTATGAACGTGGGTCAGATCCTCGAAACGCATCTGGGGTGGGCGGCAAAGGGGATCGGCTGGAAGATCGAGGAGATGCTGGAGAAGCATTCTCCGTCCGCCATGATCAAGGAATACCTCCAGAAGGTTTACGGATCCCAGGAGATGAATGCGTTCCTTGACTCCCTGGATGAGGAGGAACTGATCAACGTCGCCAAGCGGCTCCAGCGCGGCGTTCCGATGGCATCCCCCGTCTTCGAGGGGGCATCCGAGGAGCAGATCCGGAGCATGCTCGACAAGGCCGGGTTCGACGAGACCGCCCAGGTTACCCTCTACGACGGCAAGACCGGTGAGCCCTTCAAGCACAAGGTCACCGTCGGGGTCATGTATGTCCTCAAGCTCCATCACCTGGTCGATGACAAGATCCATGCCCGGTCCATCGGTCCCTACAGCCTCGTGACCCAGCAGCCGCTGGGCGGCAAGGCCCAGTTCGGCGGCCAGCGTCTAGGGGAGATGGAGGTCTGGGCCATGGAGGCCTACGGCGCCGCCTATGCCCTCCAGGAGTTCCTCACGGTCAAGTCCGATGACGTGGCGGGACGTACCCGCATGTACGAAGCCATCGTGAAAGGAAAGCACACTCTGGAGCCGGGCCTCCCCGAGTCGTTCAACGTCCTGATCAAGGAGCTCCAGTCGCTGTGTCTCGACGTGGAGCTTCTGGAAGGCGACGAGGATTAGGCACGGTCACCCCGGATGGTGACCGTTTTGGAACAAGCACGTGACCAGCAGCCACTCCTAAGCAGAGGAGGATTAGACATTGGAAGATTTTTTCAGCTTTTTCGATAAACCGAAGGACCCGCTCCACTTTTCCGCCATTCGCATCTCCATTTCGTCGCCGGACAAGATCCGGGAGCGTTCCTTTGGCGAGGTAAAGAAACCCGAAACCATCAACTACCGGACCTTCAAGCCGGAGCGCGACGGCCTGTTCTGCGCCAAGATCTTCGGCCCCACCAAGGATTACGAGTGCAACTGCGGCAAGTACAAGCGCATGAAGCACCGCGGCATCGTCTGCGAGAAGTGCGGCGTCGAGGTCATCCCCTCCAAGGTCCGCCGCGAGCGCCTCGGGCACATCGATCTCGCGACTCCCGTTGCCCATATCTGGTTTCTCAAGTCGCTGCCGTCGCGAATCGGCAACCTGCTGGACATTTCCCTCAAGGACCTGGAGAAGGTTCTCTACTTCGAGGCCTACGCCGTAACCGACCCGAAGAACACCGGCATGGCGATGGGCGAGGTTCTCTCCGAGGACCGCTACCTGAAGGCCCTGGAAGAGCATAATTACCAGTTCGAGGCCGGCATGGGGGCGGCAGCCATCCGTGACTGCCTCAAAGCGATCGATCTGGATCAGCTTGCTGAACAGCTCCGCCAGGAGATGGTCGAGGCGACGAGCGAGGCAAAGCGTAAGAAGACCGCCAAGCGGCTCAAGGTTGTGGAGGCTTTCAAGGAGTCGGGCAACCGCCCCGAGTGGATGATCCTTGAGTGCATCCCGGTCCTTCCGCCGGAACTGCGCCCCCTCGTTCCCCTTGACGGCGGCCGCTTTGCGACCAGTGACCTCAACGACCTCTACCGCCGCGTGATCAACCGCAACAACCGCCTCAAGCGTCTCATGGAGCTGCAGGCCCCCGAGGTCATCATCCGCAACGAGAAGCGGATGCTCCAGGAGGCCGTTGACGCCCTCTTTGACAACGGCCGCCGCGGCCGGGCCATTGCCGGCCCCAACAAGCGCCCCCTCAAGTCCCTCTCCGACATGCTCAAGGGGAAATCGGGCCGCTTCCGCCAGAACCTCCTCGGAAAGCGGGTGGACTACTCGGGCCGTTCCGTTATCGTCGTGGGTCCGGAGCTTCGTCTCCACCAGTGCGGCCTCCCCAAGAAGATGGCCCTGGAGCTCTTCAAGCCGTTCATCTACAACAAGCTTGAGGAACGGGGCTTCGTTACCACCATCAAGAGCGCCAAGAAGATGGTGGAGAAGGAGCGTCCCGAGGTGTGGGACGTTCTCGAAGAGGTCATCAAGGAGCACCCGGTCATGCTGAACCGTGCTCCCACCCTGCACCGCCTCGGCATCCAGGCCTTTGAGCCGGTACTGATCGAGGGGAAGGCCATCCAGCTGCACCCGCTGGTCTGTACCGCATTCAACGCCGACTTCGACGGTGACCAGATGGCGGTCCACCTGCCGCTCTCCATCGAGAGCCAGGTGGAGGCGCGGGTCCTCATGATGAGTACCAACAACATCCTGTCTCCGGCCCACGGCAAGCCGATCATCGTTCCGTCCCAGGACATGGTTCTCGGAATCTACTACATGACCCGGGAGCGCCATTTTGCCAAGGGTGACGGCAAGGTCTTCGCATCCCCCGAGGAAGTGCGCATTGCGTACGATGCCGGCGAGGTGGACCTCCAGGCACGCATCAGTGTGCGGATGAAGAATATTGAGTCCGATGAATCGGAACAGCCTGCCATTACCGAGACTACCGTCGGCCGGATTCTCCTGCGCGAGATACTCCCCGACGTGGTTCCCTTCTCTGCCATCAACAAGGTCATGAGCAAGAAGGAGCTCGTAAACCTGATAGACGTCTGCTACCGACTGGCCGGCAACAAGGAGACCGTTATCTTGGCCGACCGGCTCAAGGAAACCGGTTTCCGCTACTCGACCCTGGCGGGGATCTCCATCTGCATGAACGACATGGTGATTCCCGAAGGGAAGTCCGCGATCATCGACAACGCCAACGACGAGGTGAAGGAGATCCAGAACCAGTACACCGAGGGTCTCATCACCGACGGCGAGCGCTACAACAAGGTCATCGACATCTGGGCCAAGGCCACGGAAGACATCGCCAAGCAGATGCTCGACAACCTCTCCAAGGACACGATCATCTCTCCCGACGGCCAGGAAGTGAAGATCCCTTCCTTCAACGCCATCCACATGATGGCGGATTCCGGTGCCCGGGGTTCCGCCCAGCAGATCCGTCAGCTGGCCGGCATGCGGGGCCTCATGGCGAAGCCATCCGGAGAGATCATCGAGACGCCGATTACCGCCAACTTCCGGGAAGGGTTGAACGTTCTCCAGTACTTCATCTCGACCCACGGCGCCCGGAAGGGTCTCGCCGACACGGCTCTCAAGACCGCGAACTCCGGTTACCTGACCCGCCGTCTGGTGGACGTGGCCCAGGACGCCATCATCACCGAGCCGGACTGCGGAACCCTTGACGGCCTCACCGTGTCGTCGCTCACCGAGGGTGGTGAAGTCATCGAGCAGATCGGCGACCGCATCCTCGGCCGCGTTGCCCTCGACGACATCCTCGATCCGGTCACCGGCGAAGTGCTTGTGCCGGCCAATCAGGAGATCGACGAGACGCTCGTGAAGCGTATCGAGGATGCCGGTCTGGAGCGGGTCAAGATCCGGTCCGTGCTCACCTGCCAGAGCAGGCGCGGCATCTGCGCCAAATGCTACGGCCGCGACCTTGCCCGCGGCCACATCGTCAACATGGGCGAAGCGGTCGGCGTCATTGCCGCCCAGTCCATCGGCGAGCCCGGCACCCAGCTCACCATGCGGACCTTCCACATCGGCGGTACGGCATCGCGGCACGCGGAGCAGACCTCTCTGGAAGTCCGGACAGAAGGCAAGGTGAAGTTCATCAACATCAACAGCGTTGTCAACAGCGACGGGCACCATATCGTCATGAACCGCAACGGCGAAGTTGCCATTGTCGACGAAACGGGCCGCGAGCGTGAAAAGTACGGCATTGTCTACGGCGCCAAGATCAAGTTCGGCCCCGACCAGCTTGTGAAGCCGGGTGAAACCCTTGCCGAGTGGGACCCGTACACCATGCCGATCCTCACCGAGGTGGCCGGCCGCGTCAAATTCGGCGACATCGTCGAAGGCGTTACCATGGAGGAGCAGCTGGACGATGTGACCGGTCTGTCCCGCAAGGTCATCATCGAGTCCCGGGACGCCGACAAGCGTCCGCGCATCGCCATCAAGGCGTCGGATCCCGACTCCGCAAGCGGGGGGGGCAGCACCATCGGCCGCTACTACCTGCCGGTCGGTGCCAACATTTCCGTTGCGGAAGACTCATTCGTCAATGCCGGAGACGTCATCGCCAAGATCCCGCGCGAAACGACGAAGACCAAGGACATCACCGGTGGTCTTCCGCGGGTCGCCGAGCTCTTCGAGGCCCGCAAGCCGAAGGATTTCGCCGTCATTTCCGAGATCGACGGTGTCGTCACCTTCGGCAAGGATGCCAAGGGCAAGCGCAAGGTTATTGTTACACCGGAACTGGGCGAGCCCAAAGAGTATCTGATTCCCAAGGGGAAGCATATCAGCGTCCACGAGAACGACTACGTCCGCGCCGGCGAACCCCTCATGGACGGTTCCTCCAACCCCCACGACATCCTTCGGGTCCTGGGTATCAAGGAGCTGGCCAAGTACCTGGTTGATGAGGTGCAGGAGGTTTACCGCCTCCAGGGGGTTAAGATCAATGACAAGCACATCGAGGTGATTGTCCGCCAGATGCTCCGCAGAGTCCGGATCAAGGAAGTGGGTGACACAAACCTCCTCATCGATGATCAGCTGGAGCGCTGGGTATTCGAGGAAGAGAATGAACGGGTACTGGCCAAGGGCGGGCGCCCGGCAATCGCCGAGCCGCTTCTCCTCGGCATAACCAAGGCGTCGCTCTCCACGGAATCATTCATTTCCGCTGCGTCCTTCCAGGAGACGACAAAGGTGCTCACGCAAGCAGCCATCGAGGGGAAGGTGGATCAGCTCCGCGGGCTCAAGGAGAACGTCATCATGGGGCGGCTCATTCCTGCGGGAACTGGCCTCTCACGCTACCGCAACCTTAAGCTCGTCGCGGAGCATGTCGAGTTGCTGGAGCCGGTTGCCGCTGTGCCGTCCGAAGTCCAGGAGGATTTTCCCGACGATGATCTGATGGACGATGCAGACGAATAGCTCGTTGCATTTCAATCAGTCGTAATAAAAAAATGTTGACAAGATGTAATGCAGCTGATAACTTTGTCGCTTCCGCAGGGCGAGTACCCCCTGGAGAAGCCGTTATTGGGAGAAACAGAGTATGCCAACGATTAACCAGCTGATCCGTATCGGCAGGAAAAGTAAAAAGGAAAAGTCCAATTCTCCTGCGCTGAAGAGTTGTCCTCAGAAGCGTGGAGTGTGTACACGGGTTTATACCACGACCCCCAAGAAGCCGAACTCCGCGTTGCGGAAGGTTGCCAGGGTCCGTTTGACGAACGGCATCGAGGTTAGTTCGTACATCCCGGGTGTTGGTCACAATCTTCAGGAGCACTCGGTTGTTCTTATTCGGGGCGGCCGGGTCAAGGATCTCCCTGGTGTCCGTTATCACATTGTCCGTGGTACGCTGGACTCTGTCGGTGTGAAGGATCGGAAGCAGGCTCGTTCCAAGTATGGCGCCAAGCGGCCCAAGTAATCGACTTTGGTGAGAGGGTGATATGCCGAGAAGAAGAGAAGTAGCGAAGCGGGTAATTCTTCCCGACCCCAAGTATAATGATCGGGTTGTGGCGAAGCTTGTAAACGTGATTATGGTTGGTGGCAAGAAGAGCACCGCGGAGCGTGCGCTCTATGGTGCGCTAGACGTGGTGTCGCAGAAGACGGGCGAAGAAGCGGTGAAGGTGCTGAAAAAGTGTCTTGATAACATCAAGCCTGCTCTGGAGGTTAAGTCCCGGCGGGTTGGCGGTTCCACATATCAGGTGCCGGTCGAGGTGCGTACTGATCGCCGGGTTTCGCTGGCAATGCGTTGGCTTGTCAAGTATGCCAATGATCGTTCCGAGAAGACGATTACCGACAAGCTTGCGGGTGAGATTCTTGATGCCTACAACAATCGCGGCGCGGCTGTCAAGAAGCGTGAAGACACGCACCGGATGGCAGAGGCAAACAGGGCTTTTGCGCACTACCGCTGGTAGTTTTAGATATAGCTAGACTGGGCAACTGGAGGATTTTGTGGCACGACTTGTACCATTGGCAAAAACCCGCAATATCGGAATTATGGCGCATATTGACGCCGGTAAGACGACGACGACCGAGCGGATTCTTTACTATACTGGCGTAACCCATAAGATTGGCGAGGTGCATGAAGGCGCTGCCACAATGGACTGGATGGAGCAGGAGCAGGAGCGCGGCATTACCATTACTTCCGCTGCTACGACCTGTAACTGGGGTGACCATCGCATTAATATCATTGATACGCCGGGTCACGTTGATTTTACCATCGAGGTTGAGCGCTCGCTGCGTGTACTTGATGGTGCAGTGGCCGTTTTTTGCTCGGTAGGTGGGGTTGAGCCGCAGTCGGAGACTGTTTGGCGTCAGGCTGACAAATACGGCGTCCCCCGCATTGCTTTTGTGAATAAGATGGACCGTGTCGGTGCGGATTTCTTCCGTGGCGTCTCGATGATTCGTGACCGGTTAAAGGCCAATCCCGTGCCGATTCAGTTGCCCATCGGCGCGGAGGATACCTTCAAGGGCGTGGTTGATCTTGTCGAGATGAAGGCCATTGTGTGGGACGAAGAGTCTCTCGGGGCGAAGTTCCATGAGGAGGAGATTCCTGCGGACCTCCAAGAGCTGGCTCTGGAGTACCGTGAGAAGCTTGTCGAGGAGATTTCCACCCACGACGATGTCCTTATGGAGAAGTATCTTGGCGGCGAGGAGCTGACTAAGGATGAAATTAAGGCGGCAATCCGCAATGCCACTATAGCAATCAAGATTTGTCCTGTTATTTGTGGGTCGTCCTTCAAAAACAAGGGGGTTCAGAACCTGCTTGACGCCGTTGTGGATTATCTGCCTTCACCCGTGGATATCCCGGCGATTAAGGGCGTTGATGCCGACTCTGGCGCCGAGATCGAGCGCAAGGCTTCTGATGATGAGCCTTTTGCTGCGCTTGCGTTCAAGATCATGACTGACCCTTTTGTTGGTCAGCTCTGCTTCATAAGGGTATATTCCGGCGTGCTCAACTCCGGCTCCTATGTCTATAACTCCACTAAGGGCAAGAAGGAGCGTATCGGGCGGCTTCTCAAGATGCACGCCAACAAGCGTGAAGAGATCAAGGAAGTCCTGGCCGGTGACATTGCTGCCGCCGTTGGTCTCAAGTACACCACGACGGGGGACACGCTCTGTCCGGAAGATGCGCCGGTTATTCTTGAGTCTATCGAGTTCCCGGAGCCGGTCATCGCGATCGCCATCGAGCCAAAAACCAAGGCTGACCAGGAGAAGCTGGGCATAAGCCTTCAGAAGCTGGCCAGTGAAGATCCTTCATTCCGCGTCAGGACGGATGAAGAGACGGGGCAGACCATTATCTCCGGCATGGGTGAGCTCCACCTTGAGATCATCGTTGATCGTCTCATGCGGGAGTTCAAGGTGGAGGCGAACGTCGGCAAGCCGCAGGTTGCCTATCGTGAAACCGTGACCAAGAAGGTCAAGGTGGAAGGTAAGTTTGTGCGTCAGTCCGGTGGTCGCGGTCAGTATGGACATGTCTGGATAGAGATGGAGCCCCAGGAGCCCGGCAAGGGTTACGAGTTTGTCGACGCCATTAAGGGCGGTGTTGTGCCCCGTGAGTATATACCCGCCGTAGACAAGGGTATTCAGGAGGCCATGGACACCGGTGTTCTTGCCGGGTTCCCCTGTGTTGATTTCAAGGTCACGCTGGTAGATGGTTCTTACCATGAGGTTGACTCCTCAGAGATGGCCTTCAAGATTGCCGGATCAATGGCGTTCAAGGAGGCTGCCGCAAAGGCTTCCCCGGTTCTTCTGGAGCCGATCATGTCTGTAGAGGTTGTGGTGCCCGAAGAGTACATGGGAGACGTTATCGGGGACCTCAATTCGCGTCGTGGCAGGATTATGGGCATGGAAGGGCGTGCGGGCGCCCAGGTGGTGAGTGCAATGGTTCCTCTGGCGCAGATGTTCGGTTATGCAACGGACCTTCGTTCTGCAACTCAAGGACGAGCAACTTACACCATGACGTTTGATCACTATGAACAGGTTCCGAAATCGGTATCCGAAGAAATAATCGCAAAAGTAAAAGGCTAATTAATTATCCATAGGGGGGGAGGAATCCTACATGGCAAAGGCAAAATTCGAGAGAACGAAACCGCACGTCAACATAGGGACGATTGGGCACGTTGACCACGGCAAGACCACGCTGACGGCCGCCATCACGCGGGTGCTGG
>Ga0073934_10007372_pt1 | contig 15356 bp, 18 predicted proteins | sample LarsenN4metaG_FD_76834 | JGI IMG/M metagenome (GOLD analysis project Ga0073934, IMG submission 76834) | Hot spring sediment bacterial and archeal communities from British Columbia, Canada, to study Microbial Dark Matter (Phase II) - Larsen... ...
AGCTCGACTACCGCATCGCCGGCCTCGCGGCGCAGGTGCTGTACGACGAGCTGCTCGCGCACGGCGTGCGCGTCTACGAGTACACGCCCGCGTTCCTGCACGCCAAGGTGGCGATCGTCGACGACGACTGGGCCACGGTCGGCAGCTCCAACATCGACCCGCTGTCGCTGCTGCTGAACCTCGAGGCCAACGTCATCGTGCGCGACCGCGAGTTCACGGCGCGCCTGACCGACGAGTTCGAGGCCGCCGTCGCCGTCTCGCGCGAGGTGAACGCCGAGCACCTCGGCCCGCGCGGCTTCTGGCGCACCTTGCAGCGCGGCCTCGTCGCCTGGGTCGCGCACGTGTACCTGCGGCTGGCCGGCATCACGGGGCGGTACTAGCGGCGGGCGGCGACGCGCCGGCGCGATCAGAGCCGGCCGGACAGGTCCTCGCCGAAGCGGTTGGGGCCCGGCGTGCCGCGCAGCAAGCCGTTCTCCACGAGGGCCCAGACCACGCCGACGAACGGGATGAAGTTGATCAGCACCCACCAGCCGGACTTGTCGCGGTCGTGCCAGCGCTTGACCGAGACCGCCAGCGCCGGCCACAGGATCAGCAGGCTCATCACGCCGTTCGCGACCTCCTCCGGCACGCCGGCGATGCCCAGCACGAGCACGCCGAGCAGGTTGACCACGAGCAGCAGCAGGAAGCCCCACAGCCACCACGTCCTGCGCGGCACGCGGCCCTGGAAGCTGAACAGGATCTGCGTCGCCGTCATCGGGTCGGCGTAGGGGTCGCGCGCGGCGGGATCGAGGGGAGCGGGGTCGGAAGTCATGGCGCGGGAGCATAGCGGCCCGCTACGATGCAGCGCCATGCGCGCCGCCGACGACCTCGTGATCGAGAGCCCCGCCGGCCTGTACTGCCCGGCCGGCGACTTCCACATCGACCCGTGGCGCCCGGTCGCGCGCGCCGTCATCACGCACGCGCACGCCGACCACGCGCGCCCCGGCCATGCGCACTACCTCGCCGCCGCAGCGGGCGAGCGCGTGCTGCGCGCGCGGCTCGGCGAGTCGATCTCGCTGCAGGCCATGGCCTACGGCGAGGCGGTGCACGTGAACGGCGTGCGCGTGAGCCTGCACCCGGCGGGCCACGTGCTCGGCTCGGCGCAGGTGCGCCTCGAGCACGCCGGCCGCGTGTGGGTGGTCTCGGGCGACTACAAGGTGCAGCCCGACCCGACCTGCGCGCCGTTCGAGCCGGTGCGCTGCGACTGCTTCGTCACCGAGTCGACGTTCGGGCTGCCGGTGTACCGCTGGCGGCCCGATGCCGAGGTGTTCGCCGAGGTCGACGCCTGGTGGCGCGCCAACGCCGAGGCCGGCCGCGCGTCGCTGCTCATGGGCTACAGCTTCGGCAAGGCGCAGCGCCTGCTCGCGGGCGTCGATCCGTCGATCGGGCCGATCGTCGTGCACGGCGCGGTCGAGAGCCTGAACGCCGCCTACCGCGCGGCCGGTGTCGGCTTGCCGCCGACCCGCCTGCTCACCGACGTGGCCGACAAGGCCGAGCTGCGACGCGCCCTCGTCGTCGCGCCGCCCGGCGTGGCGGGCAGCGCGTGGACGCGCCGCCTGCCCGATCCGAGTGACGCCTTCGCCAGCGGCTGGATGCAGCTGCGCGGCGCGCGCCGCCGCCGCGGCGTCGACCGCGGCTTCGTGCTGTCCGACCACGCCGACTGGCCCGGCCTGCAGCAGGCCATCGCCGCCACCGGCGCCGAACGCGTGATCGTCACCCACGGCTACGAGGCGGTGATGGTGCGCTGGCTCGCCGAGCAGGGCCTGCGCGCGGAATCGTTCCGCACCGAGTTCGGCGACGACGCGCTGGAGGCGGAGGCCGCGCCGGCACAATAAGCCCCCATGAGTCTCGACCGCGACCAGCGTTCGCGCCTGCTGGGCGAGTGGCACCCGGCCGCCTGGGTGGGCGCGGTGCGGCGCGTGTTCGGTCCGGTGGCCGAGGTCGCCGACGACGCGGGCGGCGACGGCAGCGTGGTCGAGAGCCATCCGCCGCACAGCCTGTTCGTCGCGTGGTCGCCGCTCAAGCCCGGCCAGCCGCTGCTGCGCCGCTGGCCGTCGCTGGTGTCGATCGTCGGCGCCGACGGCGACGGCGCGATCGCGGCGCTGCTGAAGGCGCTGCCGCCGGCTGCGTCGCTGTGGCTCACGTCGCACGAGATCGACTGGGCGCTGATGGCCGAGATCGTGATGCTGAGCGAGCCCGACCTCGCGCCGTTCCATTACCGCGAGCTCGAGCGCTTCGTCGCCGCCGAACGCGCCGCCACCTTGGCGCAGATCAGCGCGGCGTACACCGCCGACGAGGACGGCTTCCGCCGCTTCGTCAAGACGGTGCCCGGCAGCCTGGGCTGAGCGCGCGGCGCCCGACCGCCGCGCCTGCGGGACACCCTCGGCCCACCTTGCAGTGAAGCGCTTCGCGACGCTGTTCGCCGAGCTCGACGCGAGCACCGCCACCTCGGACAAGCTCGCCGCGCTGCAGCGCTACTACGCCAGCGCCCCGGCGGCCGACGCGGCCTGGGCCACCTACTTCCTCGCCGGCGGCAAGCCGCGCCAGGTGGTGCCGACCGGCGTGCTGCGCGCGGCCGCGCGCGACGCCGCGGGCATCGCCGAGTGGTTGTTCGAGGAGTGCTACCAGGCGGTGGGCGACCTCGCCGAGACCATCGCGCACGTGCTGCCGGCGCCGGCGCGCGTGTCCGACGCCGGCCTGGCCGAGTGGGTCGAGCAGCGGCTGCTGCCGCTGCGCGGACTGCCGCCGGCCGAGCAGTCGCAACGGCTGCGCGCGCTGTGGGACGAGCTCGACGCGGCCGGGCGCTTCCTGCTGGTCAAGCTCATCGGCGGCGGCTTTCGCGTCGGCGTGAGCCGGCTGCTGGTGCAGCGCGCGCTGGCCGCCCATGCCGGGCTCGATGCCAGGCTCGTCGCGCAGCGCATGATGGGCTACGCCGACGCGAAGGCCGCGCCGACCGCGGCGCGCTTCGAGGCGCTGCTGGCGCCGCCGCAGCTCGGCGCGCCGCGCGAGGCCGGTCAGCCGTACCCGTTCTTCCTCGCGCATGCGGTCGACGCGGCGCTCGACGACTTCGACGCGCGCCTGGGCCCGCCCGCGCAGTGGCTGGTGGAATGGAAGTACGACGGCATCCGCGCGCAGCTCGTGCGGCGCGCCGGCGGGACGTGGATCTGGTCGCGCGGCGAGGAGCTGGTGACCGAGCGCTTCCCCGAGCTGCATGCGGCGGCCCGTGCGCTGCCCGACGGCACCGTGCTCGACGGCGAGATCGTGGTCTGGCTGCACGGCCGCCCCGCGCCGTTCGCGCTGCTGCAGCAGCGCATCGGGCGCAAGACGCTGACGAAGAAGGTGCTGGCCGACGCGCCGGTGCGCTATGTCGCGTTCGACCTGCTCGAGCTCGACGGCATCGACCTGCGCCACGAGCCGCAGCACGTGCGCCGCGCGCGGCTCGAGAGCGTGGTCGAAGGATCGGGCAGCGCAGCGGGCGACACTGCGACGCTGGCGCTCTCGCCGCGGGTCGAGGCCGCCGACTGGCAGACGCTGGCCGCCCTGCGCGCCGAGAGCCGCGCGCGCGGCGTCGAGGGCTTCATGCTCAAGCACCGCGACGCCGCCTACGGCAGCGGGCGCACCAAGGCCGACGGCACCTGGTGGAAGTGGAAGATCGATCCGATGACGGTCGACTGCGTGCTGGTGTACGCGCAGGCCGGCCACGGGCGCCGCGCGAGCGTGTACACCGACTACACGTTCGCGGTGTGGAGCCGCACGCCGCGCGACGCGGCCGAGGCCGCCGAGGTGCTGGCCGCGATCGAGCGCCGCGAACCGCCGCGGCCGGGCGCGTTGCAGCTCGTGCCGTTCGCCAAGGCCTACTCGGGCCTCACCGACGAGGAGTTCCGCCGCGTCGACCGCGTGATCCGCGCCTCGACGATCGAGAAGTTCGGCCCGGTGCGCAGCGTGAGGCCGTCGCTCGTGTTCGAGCTCGGCTTCGAAGGCATCGCGCGCAGCCCGCGCCACAAGAGCGGCATCGCGGTGCGCTTCCCGCGCATGCTGCGCCTGCGCGGCGACAAGCCGCTGCACGAGGCCGACACGCTGGCCACCCTGGAGGCGCTGCTGCCGGGCGCTACGACAGCGGCCTGAGCTCGCCCAGCAAGGTGGGCAGCAACTCGCTGACCGTCGGGTGGATCGGCATCGTGCGCGTGATCGCGGTGTACGGCAGGCCCGCGGCCATGACCTGCACCAGCGAGTGCACGACCTCGTCGGCGCCCAGGCCCAGCAGCGCGGCGCCGAGGATGCGCTGCGTGTTCGCGTCGACCAGCACCTTCATGAAGCCCTGCGTCTCGCCGGCCTCGCGCGCACGGCCCACGCGCGCCATCGGCAGGCGCGCGACCCGTGCGTCGAGGCCGCGCTCGCGCACCTCGCGCTCGGTGAGGCCGGCGCGGCCGAGCGGCGGGTCGATGAACAGCGCGTAGACCGGGACGCGCTCGCTCAGCGTGCGGTCCTCGCCGTCGAACAGGTTGGCCGCCACGATCTCCTGGTCGTTCCACGCGGTGTGCGTGAACGCGCCGCGGCCGTTGCAGTCGCCGAGCGCCCACACGCCGGGCGCGCTGGTCTCGAGCCGCTCGTTCACGACGATGTAGCCGCGCGCGTCGGTCGCGATGCCCGCGGTGTCGAGGCCGAGGCCGGCGGTGTTGGGCGTGCGGCCCACCGCCAGCAGCAGGTGCGAGCCTTCGACATCGGGCTCGCCGCTCGTGCACGAGGTGTGCACGCGCACGCGGTCGCCGTCGGGGTGCGCCACGCGCGAGACCGACAGGCACTTCGCATCGACGCGCACGTCGACGCCTTCGCGGTCGAGGATGTCGCGCACCGCCTGCGACACGTCGTCGTCCTCGCGCGCGATGAGGCGCGGGCCCATCTCGCAGACCGTGACCCTGGCGCCGAAGCGGCGGAACATCTGGGCGAACTCCAGGCCGATGTAGCTGCCGCCGATCACGACCAGATGCTCCGGCAGCGTGTCGAGCTCGAGGAGGCCGCGGTTGTCGAGCGCGAGGCCGTCCAGCGTGTCCAGCCCCGGCATCGGCGGCCGTGCCGGCGAGCCGCCCACGTTCAGGAAGATGCGCGGCGCCTCGAGCAGGCGGCCGTCGACGTCGAGGCGCCGCGGCGCGACGAAGCGCGCGTGCCCGCGCAGCACGGTGAGGCCGGCGCTGCCGCCGAGCCAGCGCTCGAGCCCGGCACGCGACTGCTCGACGATCGCGTCCTTGCGCGCCTTCACGGCGGCCATGTCCACGCGCACCGGCGCGTCGAGCCTCACGCCCCACTCGGCGGCGCGGCGCGCCACCTGCGCGGCGCGCGCGCTGGCGACCCAGGTCTTGGTCGGCACGCAGCCGTTGTTGACGCAGGTGCCGCCGAGCGGGCCGCGCTCGACGATGGCGGTCTTCAGGCCCTGCTGCGCGCAGCGCACCGCCAGCGCCGGGCCGGCCTGGCCCGCGCCGACGACGATGGCGTCGAAACGTTCGGTGGTGTCGGACATGGCGGCCCTCCTGCGGTGATCGATGTCGCGGCCGGTCTGTCGGCCGGCGGGTACGCGCCCTTACGCGGCCGCTGCCGCGGGCCGATGAATAATCGGGCCGCCGCCATGTTGCACCTGCTGAACCTGCTCGCCGCGATCGCCCTGCTGGTATGGGGGACGCAATTCGTGCGCACCGGCGTCCTGCGCCTGCTCGGCGAGCGCCTGCGCCACGTGTTGCAGGCGAGCATGGACCATCGCCTGAAGGCGCTGCTGGCCGGCACCGGGGTGGCGAGCCTGGTGCAGTCGAGCACGGCCACCTGCCTGATCGTCGCGTCCTTCCTCGGCAAGGGCCTGGTCACCACGTCGGCCGCGCTGGCGGTGATGCTGGGCGCCGACGTGGGCACCGCGCTGATGGCGGTGCTGCTGTCGTTCGACCTGTCGTGGCTGTCGCCGCTGCTCATCTTCGCCGGCGTGGTGATGTTCGTCGCGCGCGAGAAGACCACGGTCGGCCGCACCGGCCGCGTGCTGATCGGCCTCGGGCTGATCATCCTCGCGCTGCAGCTCATCGTCGAGGCGACGCGCCCGCTCACCGAGTCGCCGGCGGTGCGCGGGCTGCTGGTGGCGCTGCCCAACGAGGTGCTGCTCGACATGTTCGTCGGCGCGGTGCTGGCGGTGCTGTCGTACTCCAGCCTCGCGATCGTGCTGCTCACCGCCACGCTGGCCGGCAGCGGCATGGTGCCGCCGGGCGTCGCGCTCGGGCTGGTGCTCGGCGCCAACATCGGCAGCGGCATCCTCGCCGTGATCACCACCGCCAACGCGTCGACCGCGACGCGCCGGCTGCCGCTGGGCAACCTGATCTTCAAGGCCGCGGGCTGCGCGCTGACGATCCCGCTGCTGCCGCAGATCCACGTGCTGCTGCAGGAGTACTTCTCGTCGGTGCCGCAGCAGGTGGTCGTGTTCCACCTCGTGTTCAACATCCTGCTGGCCGTCACCTTCATCGGCTTCACCGCGCCGCTGGCGCGGCTGCTCGAGCGCTGGCTGGCCGAGCCGCCGCCGCCGCCGGGCACCACGCGGCCGCAGCACCTCGACCCGGTGGCGCTGGCCACGCCGTCGCTGGCCATCAGCTGCGCGGCGCGCGAGGCGCTGCACCAGGCCGACATCGTCGAGACCATGCTGCGCGGCATGCTGCCGGTGATCCGCCACGACGACCTGCAGCTGGCCGAGCAGCTGCGCCGACTCGACGACGACGTCGACCGGCTGTACTCGTCGATCAAGTTCTACCTGACGCAGATCTCGCGCGAGGCGCTGTCGGAACGCGAGAGCCGGCGCTGGACCGACGTGGTGTCGTTCACCATCAACATGGAGCAGATCGGCGACATCATCGAGCGCGTGCTGCAGGACATCGAGGACAAGAAGATCCGCAAGGGCCGCCGCTTCTCCGAGGCCGGCATGGCCGAGATCTGCCACCTGCACGAGCGGCTGATGGCCAACCTGCGCCTGGGCATGAGCGTGTTCCTCGACGGCCACGTGCGCGACGCGCAGAAGCTGCTCGAGGAGAAGGCGCGCTTCCGCGAGCTCGAGCACGAGTACGCCGCGTCGCACATCGCGCGGCTGCAGGACAACACCGCGCCCAGCATCGAGACCAGCAGCCTGCACCTCGACCTGATCAGCGACCTGAAGCGCATCAATTCGCACATCTGCTCGATCGCCTACCCGATCCTCGAGCAGGCCGGCGCGCTGTCGGCCACGCGCATCCGCGCGTCGCGGCTGATGGGCCTGGACGACGAGCCGGCCTGAGGCCGGCGCGGCGTCGCGCGTCAATACAACCAGACGCGCCGGATCCGTCCGTCGACCACCTCGTACACCACGATCGTGTCGAGCACGCCGTCCTGCAGGCCGGTGACGTGCTCGTGGTCGACCACGTAGCGGCCGCTGACCATGCGGCCGACGACCTCCGCGTGCAGCGCCGGCAGGGTGAAGCGGTTCTTCGCGTAATGCTCGGCGAAGGCCGCCTTGCCGCGCAGCACCGGCTGCGGCGCCGGCGGGCGGTACACCTCGACGTCGTCGGTGAACTCGGCGACGAAGCGCGCCAGGTCGTGCGCGTTGTAGGCGTCGAGCTGGCGCCGCATCGGCGCGTCGATCGGGCTCACGGCGCTTCGCGGATCAGCGCGCCGCGCTCGCGCAGCAACTCGCGCAGCACCGAGCGATGGCAGCGCGACTCGTCCTCGCAGTAGCAGCCCACCGAGAAGTTCGCGTGCCGCGACAGCGCGGCCAGCAGGTCGAGGCTGCGGGCGTTGTCCGGTCGCGCCATCTCGGCGCGGTAGCGGCGCACGAACGCGGCCCAGCGGGCGTCGGACTCGGCCGGCGACAGCGCGGGCGACTGCGCCGCCTGCGCGAGCTTCACCGTCTCGGCGTCGGGCGCGAGGCTCGGATACCAGACGTCGTACCAGTCCTGCGAGGCGTGCTGCGCCTTCGGCACACCGCGCGGCGGTCGGCGGACCGTGCCGATGCGCGTGCCTTCGTCCTTCGCACGCGGCGCGCCGAGGCGGACGATGCGCAGGGCCACGGCGCCGACTCCGCTGCGCGCCCGTCACGCCGCCGCGCGCGGCGAGGCCGGCGCCTCGCAGCCCGCGGCCTGGCCCAGGCCCTTGAGGTAGGCGCGCCGGATGGTGCCGGCCGCGATGGCCGCCGACACCTCGCGCGCGTAGCGCTCGGCGCCGCTGAGCTTGCGCACCCAGCCCCGCAACGGCACCACGCCCTCGGCCGTGCTGCGCACCGCGCCGACCGCCGTGTCGCCGACCAGGCTGCCGCCGCGCTCGATGAGGCTCGGGTTGGCGGCGGTGGACGGGGTGTCGAGGTCGGCACCGAGCACCGCGTCGAGCGCCCGCACGTCGGCGGCCAGCGCGCTGCAGGAACGGTCGGCCGGCACCGCGTACGGCGCCTTCTGCGCCGCGGCCAGCACCGGCGGAATCTCGGCGCGCACGAGGTTCAGGTCCGACAGCGGCGCGCTGACCGCCTGCGCCACGCGCGCGTCGGCGCCTTGCGGCGCGCCGTCGCCGGCCGTCGACGCGCAGCCGGCCAGTGTGAGCGCCGCCAGCGCGGCGGCCGTCGAAGCGAAGGGTCTGTTCATGCCGCGAGCCTAGCAGCATGCCGGGCCGGCCGACGGCGCGTCAGTCGTCGCGCAGGCGCACGTACAGCGCGCTGTCGGCGAGCTGTCCATCCTTGAACACGCTGCGCCGCTGCACCGATTCGTGCGCGAAGCCGGACTTCTCGAGCACCCGAGCCGACGCCGGATTCCACGCGTAGACCCGCGCCTCGAGCCGCACGAGGTCGGTGGCGGCGAGCACGTGCGGCGCGAAGGCGCGCGTGGCGGCCGTCGCGATGCCGCGTCCCCACGCCGACGCGCCCAGCCAGTAGCCGAGGCGGCCGCAGCGCCGCGAGACGCCGGCGCCGGCGATGACGCCGATGCCGCCGACGGCCTCGCCGTCCAGCTCGATCGCGCAGTGGACCGAAGGGCCGGGGCGCGACGCCATCGCGATCCAGTCGTCGGCGTGAACTGCCGTGTACGGATGCGGAAAGCTGTCGTCCATGTTGCGCCACACGCGCCGGTCGTCGGCGTGGCGCAGCAGCGCGGGCTTGTCGGACGCCGCCCACGCGCGCAGCACGCACGAGCCGAGTTCGGTCGGCAGCCTCACCGCGACGCCGCGTCGTCAGCGCCGCCGGCCGGTGCGGCCGACTGGAACGACAGCTGTCCGCCGTCGGGCGTCTTGAGGAAGTAGAGGCGCTCGCCGAACAGGTCCATCGGTCCGTCGGGCGCGAGTCCGTTGGCGCGCGCCTGCGCCGCGAAGGCGTCGGCGTCGTCGACGACCACCTGCAGCATCGTGCCCTCGGGCATCTGCGGGCCGGGCGGCCACAACTCGACCCAGCTGTCGCCGGCCACGAAGATCGCGCCGGCAAAGCCGTCGGGCGCGGCATCGGGCGCGGGGAACTCCAGGTGGCGCTGCGGCAGGCCGAGCGCGCCGAGCAGGTCGCTCATCGCGCGGGCGTGCGGCGACACCACGCAGTGGCGGATGCCGAGGACTTTCATGCCGTGCTCCTTCCCTCCGTGACGCGCGCGACGCGGGTCGCGCGCCGGATGATCGCAGCGCGACCGGTGCCGGGCAAGCACGCGGCACCCCGTGCCGGGCCGACATGCCGCACACCGTGCCGGGCCGGCATGCAGAGCACACCGTGCCTGACGGGCACCCGGCGCCGCGGCCGCAGGCCGCCTTCAGCGCGGCGCCACCACGCGCACCACGACGTCCTGCCGCGTGCGGAACCCCAGGCGCTCGTACAGGCGCCTGGCGCCCGTGTTGTCGTTCATCACGTGCAGGAACGGCGTCTCGCCGCGCGCCAGCTGTCGCCGCACCAGCAGCAGCACCAGCCGTCGCGCGAGGCCGCGACCTTGGTGGTCGGGGTGCGTGCACACGCCGCTGATCTCGCGCAGGGTGCCCGCGTGCATGCGCTCGCCGGCCATCGCGACGAGTCGCTCGCCGTCGAACACGCCGAAGTACTCGCCGAGCTCCGGCGTGCGCAGCGCGAAAGGCCCGGGCCGCGTGAGTTCGGCGAGCGCGACGGCCTGCGCCGCGTGGGGCGCGTCGAGCGGCGCGACGTCGAGGGTCGCGTCGACGTCGGGTGTGCCGCCGAGCCACACCATGCGCGACATCGTGGTCTCGGCCTCGACCTGCCAGCCCGGCGGCGCCGGGCCGCTCCAGCCGTCGCAGTAGAAGTGCTCGCCCGGCGCACAGTGCGGCGCGAGCGCGTCGAAGTCCGGCCGCGCGGGATCGGCGAAGCCGATGATCGGCGAGAAGCCCGGCGCGTAGCGCCGGATGCGATCGTCGCCCACCGACCAGTGGCGATGCGGCCCGGCCAGGGTGTGCCAGGCGATGTTGTCGAGCAGCGCGGGTGTCATGATCCTGCGGGTCGTGACGCCGGGCCGGCATCGTGCCGCCGGCTCACGGCGCCGAGCACCCGAACACCAGGGTGCGGCTGCCGTCGTCGTGGGTCCGCTCGTGGAGCAGCCGCATGCCCGAGGCGAGCAGCACGCGCTGCGACACGAGGTTCTGCGGCGAGACGGTGGCGATCACCGAGCGGAGCGCGAAGTCGCGCCACGCGCAGTGCAGCAGCGCGCGCACCGCCTCGGTCGCGAGTCCGCGGCCCCAGTGCGCACGCGCCAGCGCGTACTTGACCTCGGCCTCGGGCTGCCCGCCCGGATGCACGATGCCGGCGAAGCCGACCACGTCGCCGCTGGCGCGGTCTTCGAGCGCGAACATGCCGTAGCCGCGCTGCGCGTAGTTGCGCTCGGTCACCTCGATCCAGCGAGCGGCGTCGTCGGCCGACAGCGGACGGCCGTCGCCGACCCAGCGCATCGCGTCGGCGTCGCCGTACACCGCGAGCAGCGCGGCGAGGTCGTGCGCCACCCAGCGGCGGCCGCGCAGGCGCCCGGTTTCGAAGACGGTGGCGCCGGGTGCGGCGCCGCTCAGGGCCGACGAGTCGTGGGAGCACATGGGCCGATCATGCCTGCGCCGGCCGCGCCGCGTGCAGCGCGGGCAGGAAGTTCTCGAACATGCTCACCTCCTCGACGTTGTGCGTCAGCCAGGCGGTGCCCATCGCATCGGAGAACACGCGCGGCCGGATCCAGCGGTTGAAGAACGAGCCGAACGCGCCCGAGGCCGCGCCGACCCGCATGCGCGAGCGGTAGCTCGCGCCGCCCGGCGCCTCGCCGAAGCGGTGCTCGAGGCGGAACACCTCGGTGCCGAAGACGCGCCGCACCAGCGAGATGCCTTCGTCGTCGAGCTTCTCGACGAGTTCGGTCGAGTCGACGTACCACTCCGGCCGGGCGGCGAAGGCCTCGACGATGCGAAAGCGCGCGCCGCGGCCGGCGCCGCCGCCCGGCGCCGGTGCCGCCAGCGCCCAGTGGATGTGGTCGCGCGGATGCCACAGCAGGTAGCGCGGGTAGACCGCGTCGCCCACGCGCAAGGTGCCGTCGATGTGCTCGAACCACCAGTGCAGCATCGCCGGGGTCACGCCGCGGACCGTGTCGTGCTCGATGGTCAGCTGCAGCTGGCCGGTCGGCAGCACCGACTGCGTGGTGCGCGCCGAGGCGACCGGCTTCATCGGCCCGAGCTGCGGTCGTTCCGGCGGCAGCGGGAGCCGGCTCACCGGGACCGCCGTTCGTACTTGCGCCAGTACTGGAACTCGTCCTCGTGGATCTCGATGTCGAGTTCGGCCACGCGCTGCTGCAGCCGCTCCTGCACGTCGGCCACGGCGCGGTTGTAGACGACGGGGCCGATCTCCTCGAGGAAGAAGCCGAGCAGGCCGCCGGCGGCGACGTTGCCGATCTTCTGCTGCAGGTGCTCGCTGAAGTAGCGCTCGATGGACGCGATGGCCTGCTGGCGCGCGTCGCGTGGCAGTTCGATGGGCATGAGGACTCCGTGCTCCGTGACCGTGCGAGATCGGCGCCTACAGCAGCGCGCCCCTGCGATGCACCGACTCGATGTGCAGCAGGCGCCGCTTCGTGTCGGCGCCGCCCGGTGCCGAGAAGCCGCCGAGCGCGCCGCCGGCGGCCGTCACGCGGTGGCAGGGCACGACCACGGCGAACGGGTTGCGCCCGAGCGCCTGCCCGACCGCGCGCGCGAGGCCCGCGTCGCCGAGCCGCGCGGCGACTTCGCCGTAGGTCGAGGTCTGGCCGGGGCCGATGCCGCGCGCGAGGTCGTACACGCGGCGGTCGAACGGCGGGATCGTCGCGTCGTCGATCGGCACGTCGCGCAGGTCGTCCGCGCCGCCGGCGAGCAGGCGCACGATGCCGTCGATCGCGCGCTGCATCGGCGGCGGCGGCGTGCGTTCGCGCGCCGGCGCGTGACGCCGCGCGAGGCGCTCGCGCATCGTGTCGTCGTCGGCCTCGGGCAGGTGCAGGGTCACGAGGCCGCGCGCGCTCCAGGCGATGCCGCAGCGGCCGATCGCGGTGTCGAACAGCGCGAAGCCGTCGGCCGGCCGGTGCGCGTCGGACGCTACGCCGTCCACAGCGCCTCCACGCGCTGCGCGAAGGCGCGCGCGATCGAATCGCTGCCCGCGTGGCGGTGCGACTGCACCACCCAGCGGCCCGCGATCATCACGTCGCGCCACGGGCGGCCGGGGCTGGAGAACACCAGCGCGTCGAGCAGCTGTGCCGCGGGCACGCCCAGCAGGCTCGCGTCGTGCGTGTCGACCACCAGCAGATCGGCGCGCGCGCCGGCCTGCAGGCCCCAGCGTGCGAAGCCGGCCGCGCGGCCGCCGCCGGCGAGCGCGCTGCGCCACAGCCGCGCCGCGGTCGACGGCTCGCCGGCCGACGGCGCCGCGCACACGTTGCGCCGCCGCTGCACGAGGCGCTGGCCGTAGTCGGCCAGGCGCAGCTCCTCGCGCCAGCCGCGCGTGACGTGGCTGTCGCTGCCGATGGCCACCGGCACGCCGGCATCGAGCCACGCGGGCAGGTCGGTCAGGCCGTCGCCGAGGTTGGCCTCGGTGCTCGGGCGCAGCACGATGCCGGCGCCGGCGCGCGCTACGGCGTCGATCTCGGCGCGCGTGACGTGCGTGGCGTGCACGAGCTGCCAGCGCGCGTCGAGCCCGCCGCGCTGCGCGAGCCACTGCACCGGGCGCTGGCCGGTGGCCGCGAGGCAGTCGTCGACTTCGGCGGTCTGCTCGGCGGCGTGCACGTGGACCGGCACGTCGCCGCAGCGCTCGACCACGCGCGCGATCGCCTCGGGCGTGCACGCGCGCAGCGAGTGCAGCGCGACCCCCGCGTTCAGCAGCGGCCGGCCGCTGGCGGCGGCCGCGCGCTGCATCGCGAGCACGTCGTCGGCGCCGGTCGCGAAGCGGCGCTGGTCGGGGCGAAGCTGCGGCTGCGCGAAGCCGGCACGCTGGTACAGCACCGGCAGCAAGGTGAGCCCGATGCCCGCGTCGGCGGCGGCGTCGGCCAGCGCCCACGACAGGGTCATCGGGTCGGCGTAGCGCGTGCCGTCGGGCGCGTGGTGGAGATAGTGGAACTCGCACACGTGCGTGTAGCCGCCGCGCACGAGTTCGACGTACAGGTGCGCGGCGATGGCGCGCAGGTCGTCGGGGCTCACGCGCAGGGCGACCGCGTACATGCGGTCGCGCCACGACCAGAAGTCGTCGTGCTCGCCGTCGCGCCGTTCGGCGAGCCCGGCGAAGGCGCGCTGGAAGGCGTGGCCGTGCGCGTCGACGAGGCCCGGCAGCACCGGGCCGGCGAGCACGGCCGTGTCGGCGGGCGCCGCGTGCACGCCGGGGGTCACGGCGAGCCAGCGCCCGTCGGCGCCGGCTTCGAGCAGCACGTGCTCGTGCCAGCCGTCGGCCAGCCAGGCGCGCGGCGCCCACCAGCGGCGCGGTGCCGCGGCCTCACTCGCCATCGCGCGGACTCCACTGCAGCATCGTCTCGACCAGCGCCGCGAGCACCGGGCGCAGGCGCGCGGCGCGCGCGGCGTCGATGCGGTACGGCGGCCGTTCGTCCATGTAGCAGCTCCAGCACATCTCGAGCTGCACCGCGTGCCGCCGCTCGGCCGGCCGGCCGTAGCGGCGCGTGATGTGGCCGCCCTTGAATCGGCCGTCGACCACCTGCGTGAAGTCGCGCTGCGCCGCCAGCACGCGCGACAGCGCATCGCGCAACGACGGCGCGCAGCTCGTGCCGTCGGCCGTGCCGAGGTTCAGGTCGGGCAGGCGGCCCTCGAACAGCCACGGCAGCTCGGACCTGATGCTGTGGCCGTCGAACAGCACCGCATGGCCGTGCGCGGCCGCGAGCCGCGCGAGCTCGCCGGCCAGCGCGTCGTGATAGGGCCGCCAGTAGCGCTGCACGCGGCGCGCGACCTCGGCATCGTCGGGCGCGTGCCCGTCGCGGTAGATCGGCTCGCCGGTGAACGCGCGCGTCGGGCACAGCTCGGTGTTGTTGACGCCGGCGTACATCGGCGTGTTCTCGGGCGGCCGGTTCAGGTCGATCACGTAGCGCGAGTGCGTCGGCACGATCAGGCTCGCGCCGCGCTCGCGCACGAAGTCGTACAGCGCCTCGAGGTGCCAGTCGGTGTCTTCGACCTCGAGCGCGCGCGGCACGTAGTGCCCGCGCAGCGACGCGGGGATGTGCGTGCCGACGTGCGGCAGGCTCACCAGCAGCGGCGCGCGCCCGCGGTGCAGGGTGAAGACCGGGAGCTCAGGGTCGGTCATGGCGCTGTTCCTCGCCGCCGGCGAACACGCGGCGGCACGGGTTGTGCCCGAAACGGTACGCCAGTTCGCGCGGATGGTCGATGTCCCATACGACGATGTCGGCGCGCTTGCCCGGCGCCAGGCTGCCGTGCGTGCCCGCGAGGTCGAGCGCACGCGCGGCCTCGCGCGTGACGCCGGCGAACGCCTCCTCGGGCGTCAGGCGGAACAGGGTGCAGGCCATGTGCACCATCGCCAGCAGCGACAGCACCGGCGACGAGCCGGGGTTGTGGTCGGTGGCGATGGCGACGGGCACGCCGGCCGCGCGCAGCGCCGCCACCGGCGGCAGCTTCGTCTCGCGCAGGAAGTAGAACGCGCCGGGCAGCAGCACCGCCACCGTGCCGGCCTCGGCCATCGCGCGGATGCCGGCGTCGCTCAGGTGCTCGAGGTGGTCGCACGACAGCGCCTCGAACCCGGCGGCGAGCGCGGCGCCGTCGCAGTCGGACAGCTGCTCGGCGTGCAGCTTGACCGGCAGGCCGCAGGCGCGCGCGGCCTCGAACACGCGGCGCGTCTGCTCGCGCGTGAAGCCGATGCGGTCGCA
>Ga0073934_10007373_pt1 | contig 15355 bp, 13 predicted proteins | sample LarsenN4metaG_FD_76834 | JGI IMG/M metagenome (GOLD analysis project Ga0073934, IMG submission 76834) | Hot spring sediment bacterial and archeal communities from British Columbia, Canada, to study Microbial Dark Matter (Phase II) - Larsen... ...
CCACCACGCAGACGCCGATCTCCTCGTCGTCCTCGCCGGAGAGGATCAGCTCGTCCCCCTCCTCAGCGTCGAAATCCTCCGGCAGTTCGGTCAGGGGTACGGTGAAGAGCCGGGCTTCGTCGTATTCGCCGAAGGCGTCGTCCGACGGGACCACCACGGTCTTCTTCTCCCCCGGGGCCATACCGACCAGGGCCTCTTCCACAAGCGGGAAGAACTCGCCGCCACCGACCACGATCTGCATCGGGCCGGTCTCGCCGCAGCCGCAATCATCGTCGCTGCAGGAGCCGCTGTCGCAGTCGTCGTCGACGCAGTCGTAGGTCGAATCGAACACGGTCCCGTCATCCAGCGCGCCGGTATAGTGGAACAGGATCGTATCTCCTTTTTTCACGTTTGCCATAATTGTTACCTTTCAAGTTGAATTGGCTGTTCGCCTGTAGTGACCGCCACCGGTCGAAAATCCGGAGCGGGAACAATCAGTATAAACGATTTTTTTCTTTGCCGTACAGCAAGTTTACGTTAAAACAGCTTCAGACGGCAATCTGTCTCTGACAATCAACCCTATGGAGCCACCATGAACCTCCCCATATCAGCCATCGAAGCCCGCATCCTGGGCGCCCTGATCGAAAAGGAACTGACCACCCCCGAGTATTATCCGCTCACCCTCAACTCCCTCACCAACGCCTGCAACCAGAAGTCCAACCGGGACCCGGTCATGGCCCTGGAGGAGGAGGATCTGGTCCGTGCCCTGGACAAGCTGCGGATGAAGGGGTTTGCCCGCCAGTCCGCGGAAGGGGGGAGGGTGCCGAAATACTGCCACAGCCTCGGCGAAAAGCTGCCGCCGCCTGAGCTGGCCATTCTTGCCGAGCTGCTGCTGCGCGGTCCCCAGACTCTGGGGGAGCTGCGGGGCCGTGCCGAGCGGATGTCGCCGTTTGCCGACCTGGCGGCAGTGGAGGAGACCCTGGGTGAGCTGGAGCAGTTCTCCCCCCCCCTGGTGGTGCTTCTGCCGCGCCAGCCGGGGCAGAAGGAACAGCGCTACGCCCACCTCCTCGCCGGCGAACCGCAGCTTCTGACGGCCGAGCGGCAGGCGCCGCCGGAGGCGGCACGGCTGAAGGTCATGGCGGAGGAGGAACGGCTTACCGCCCTGGAGAACGAAGTCGCAGTCCTGCGGGCCGAAGTCGCCGGGCTGCGGCGCATGATGGAGGAGTTCAAGGCACAGTTCGAGTAGCCACAAAGACACAGCCCCCCTCCGCTCTCAGGGGTGGTAGCGGAGGGGGGCTGCAGTGCTATCGTTTTCGCGGGGTGGGGTCGCCCCCCCTAGCGCAGCGGCAGCTTTTCCGCCAGCTTCTTCCAGTCAATCCCCTTGTAGATATCCAGAAGCTTTTTGTTGTGCAGGTTCTCGCTGATGCCGGCCTGTTCCGGATCGAAGACCGGCTCGCCGTCGAACTTCCACTGGATGGTTACCAGCTGCACCGCGTCCACCGGCAGTTGGCGATTGAAGAAATCGAAGTTGGGGGTGACCACCCCGATTCCGCTGCTGCTGTCCGGGGGGAGGAGGGTCGGGCTCTCACCCGCGGCAAGCGATGCGGCATCGACCCTCGCCTGCTGCTGCCGCTGCTCGGGGGTCAGGGCGTCAAGCTCTTCCTGCAGTTTGCGCTGCTGCTCCTGCATGATTTCGAGCGGCTTCGACATATCACTGCTCAGGGTGCGGCTCCTTTCCACCCACTCCTGCTGGGTGGCCGGATCGATCCAGCTCCTCCCCTCTTCAATGATGATGGGCATGCCTCTCTTAAGAGGAGCCGTCTCGCCGGTCTCCTCCCCCTTTTTACCCTTCTTGCCTTTCCTGGTCTTCTTTTCCGCTACTTCCTTCGCGACAGGCTGTCCCAAATCCTTGCCTCCCAGCTTGGCAATGGCGGCCTGCAGATAGCGCTCTCTGCTCACCGGCAGCCACAGGGGATTACTGTTGCGGGTCAGGACCGCAACCACGCGGCCGCTGTTCTTGTAGACCGGGATCCCCTGGCGCTCGCCGTCACGCTGCGGTTCAGGGAGGAGAAACCCCTCGCTGTCCCGGTGGAGCACCGGCAGCGAGGAAAAGACGAGGCCGAGGTTGTTGACGGCGATATCCATGGTGGCCGGCCTGTTGAAGGCCGCCTTTACCTTTCCGTCCGACTCCGCGTAGCTGCCGATCATCATGGCGAGCACGCCGTTGGGGCGGGCTGGGGGACACTTCTTTCCGGTGCAGATGTCATACCGGTCCCTGCCGTTGGCCGATCCCCAGAAACGGGCCTCGAACCCCTTCGGCGGCGACATGACCGGCAGAGAAGTTATCTGCCTGACTATCTCCTGCAGGTTACCCCTGACCGGCTTCAGCCTGGCGGCTCCGAGCTTCTTCATGTCCGGCCCGGGCTCATTCATGGTGAAGGTCCATCTGCCGTTCCTGTCGGAAAGGCTCTCCCCCTTCCTGTCGGCAAGGTTCTCCCCTTCGACGGCATGACACGGCGCGGTTAAAAGAAGCAGTGCCGCGGAAAGTGCAGCTGCCGTTGTACGACCAATCATTGTCTCTCCCTTCCCGGGCATCAGGCCCGGATCATCACCAGCATCATCTTGAAACGCTCGACCGCCTTGAGCGAATGGGGCGCGTTTGCCGGCATGATGAGAATTTCGCCGCTGGAAACCTTGTGCACGATACCGTTGATGGTGATCTCGGCGGTGCCGTCGAAAACCTGCACAAAGGCGTCATAGGGAGCGGTATGCTCGCTCAGCCCCTGGCCGGCATCGAAGGAGAAGAGGGTGATCGTCCCGATCTTTCTGTCCAGCAGGGTGCGGCTCACCACGGAACCGTCCTGGTAGGAGGTCAGGCCGTTGAGATCGAGTACCCTGCCGACAACCGATTCGTTTGCTGCAGCCATGTTCGTTCCCCCTTTCAAAGAGGAACCCGCACTGGGCGGGCCGTCAATTTATCCGGGTGGTCGCGGAAGACCCTATGAAACCATTATAGTCCCGTTTCCGGGGAAATGCCCGCAAATGCGGGCAACGGCCAGAGCAAACGCGGGAATTGTCAGCCGGCTGTTAGGAGGCTGTCGGACTTAGAATAAATCTGCTGCAACTCCCTCTGGACGGTTCATATTTCGCCGCTTTCTTGGTCAATAGAACAACTATTGACCTGCAAAATCGACAAAATCTGCCCTCGCCCAGTCAAATTTTCGCTTCGATTTCCTAAGTCCGACAGACTCCTAGGCGTCCAGCGGCTTGTACTCCAGTTCCCTGCCCGCCTCCCGGTTCCGCTGCATGTAGGAGCGTCCCTCGAAGACCCCGCCATCCGCTACGGTCAGCCGCTGGGTGTAGATGTCTCCGCTGACCTCCCCCTTCGGCTGTATCTCGACGCTCTCGGACGAGTGCACATTACCGGTGATCTTGCCGGCGGCGATAAGGGATTTTGCCCTGATGTCCCCAAGGATGTTCCCCTCCCCGCCGACAATGACGCAGTCTGCCGCCACGTTCCCTTCAAAGCGTCCGTCGATGCGAACAGTACCCTTGGAGACGATCTCACCCTTGATGACAGTCTCGTTGCCGATGACGACTTCCAGTTTCGGGTGTTTCTTGCTGCTGAACATGGGAAACTCCGGTTAAACGTGATAGTGGCGGTAAACGGGTTGTTTCCGGCTATTTCTTCCCTTCCAGAAATGGCGCCGGGTTGACGCTCTGGCCGTTGCGCCATACTTCGTAATGGACATGGGGGCCGGTGGATACCCCGGTGGAGCCTGAGTAGGCGATCACGTCCCCCCGCTTCACCGCCTGCCCGGCCCTGACGACATTCCTGGTGTTGTGGGCGTAGACAGTGCTCAGACCGCGGCCATGTTCCACGACAACGATGTTGCCGTTGCCTCCGCTCCGGTCGGCAAAGCTGACCACGCCGTCGGCGGTTGCATGGAGCGGCGTGCCGACCGGCATGGTAATGTCGATGCCGGTATGGAGCTTGCGGCCGCCAAAACGGGGATGTTCGCGCATGCCGAACCCGGAGCTGATTTTGCCCCCCGCCGGCCAGCCTGTCGGCGTAACCCGGTAGGCGTCCTGCTCCCTGGCCAGGTATTTATTGATCTCCTCCACCGCCGCCACCGACGACTGGACCTCCCGCTTCAGGGCTTCAACATCGATGGACCCCTCGTCAGGGCTGTTCTCCAGTGTTTTCAGCACCTCCCTGCGCGAACCGAGGGAAAAGAGCTTCCTGAACTGGGACTCGGACTGCTTGAGGGAAGCCATGGTCGACTCCAGTTCGCTGAACTGCCGGGTCATCCGGGCGTACTCCCGCTTCATCCGGTAGTAGTCAACGGCCTGTATGGTGAGCGATACGGTGAAAAGAGCCCCCATGCAGGCAAGGGCGCAGAAGGTCGCGGCCGCGAACACGGGGATGCGGATGCTGCGGGAACTGAAGCGCGAATGGGGAACCAGCATTATGGTTATGGGGGTGTGAATTTTCTTCAGCAGGAGGCGGAGCTTATACATGTACCGTACCTCTATTAAAACGGCAGCGGTTTTAATGTGAGAAATGGGGAAGGGCATTTTAAACCGGAACCTGTTCGAATTCAACCCTAAACAGTCACGACATACTTTTCCCTTGACCCCTTTTTCCCCGCAGGTATAGTCTACCCCGTCATGAAATCGATCCTCCTACTCCCCATAGCGCTCTATCTCTGCGGCGGCATGAGCCGTGCCGTTTTTCTTGCCGGTACGGCTGTGGAGCTGGTCTACCTGGCCAGTCGGGGCATCGAACTGGGGAGGCTTCCCCTCATCGGCCCCCATGACACCCTGGTATTCTTTTCCACCAGCTGTGCCGTCATGTCGCTCCCCTTTCTCTACTCACAGGGGCTGAAGGACTCCCGGCGGTTCCGCTGGGGCGCCGCCCTCCTTGCCGCAACCACAACCCTGATGTCCCTCCCCTTCCCCGCCTTCAACATGCCGATGCCCCCCATATTGAATACCCTCTGGTTCGAACTGCACGTGGCGCTGGCCTTTTTTGCCTACGCCCTCTTCGGCATCGGCGCGCTCCTGGGGGTCATTTACCTGCTGTCGCCTGACCGGCCACTTCTCGACCTGCAGTACAAGGCGGCACTGGTCGGCTTCTCCTTCTTCTCCGCCTCCATGACCTCCGGCGGGATCTGGGGGTACTATGCCTGGGGGACCTACTGGCTCTGGACGGCGAAGGAGTTCTGGACCTCGATCCTCTGGCTCTACTACGGCTTCTACCTGCATATCCGCCTGAAGGGGCCGGCCTGGGAGCGAACCGTCGCCTGGGGGGGGATCATCGGTTTCGGCGTGACGATGTTTACATATTTAGGTGTAAGCTTATTAATGAAAAGTTCTCACAGTTTTTAGTGGCTCCTCCGATATGACGGCAGGTGGCAGGCGCCTGCATTCGAACTGCCGCAACCGTTCTTCACTTCTCCGGCTCATTGCGCCACAGCCGATAAACTCGCCCTTCGGGCTCAGACAATATCGGCTGTGGCCGCTCCATGAGTCGGGAAGTGAGACGAACGTTTGCTAAGGCTCTCATTCCGACACCCCCACCTGCCGTGACTATGCAAATTAAACGGATACCGGATGAAACAGTTTGTTCTGACAACCTACCGCCGTCTCGCCTCCCTCACCTTCGGCCTCTGGCTGCTGGGGGGGACCATGCTCTTTCTGGCAATCGGCTCTTTCCTCCAGGGGGAGGGGTCGACCATCAACGAGGTGCCGCTCTTCCTCTGGCTGCGGGAGGTTCCCGTCCGGGAGTCTTGGTGGCTCTGGGTCTCCCTGCTCCTCCTCGCCATCCTGGCCCTCAACACGGTGCTCTGCAGCATCGACTCCCTCTCGGCCAAGTGGCAGCGGGGGAGCTTCCTTTCCCGCATCGCACCCCAGGCCATGCATCTCGGCTTTCTCTGCATCATGGTCGCCCACCTGCAGAGCGCAAGCGGCAGCTTCAAGCAGGCGCTAGAGGTCGGGCAGGGTTCGGTGATAACCTTTCCCGACGGCTCCCGGGTGATGTTCACCGACTTCAACGCCACTTACTCCCCCATGGGGATGCCCACCTCACTTTCTGCAACCTTCACCTACCCGAAGGGGGGGGGGACGGCCAGCGCGACCATCTCCCCCAACCACCCGTTCTTCTACCAGGGGCACGGCATCTACGTGAAGGATGTGGCACCGCCGCCGATGAAGGCGGCACTGGTTGAGGTGCACAAGGAACCGGGGGCCGGCATGGCCCTGGCCGGGGGGCTGGTCTTCACGGTGGCCAACGTCATCCTCCTCTTCCGCCGGCGGGGTCGGGGATAACCATAAAGATCTTTTAACCGCCCGTTCGCTTTGCTCACTCAAGCCGCAAGGGCGCGAAGGTCACGCAAAGAAAACCACACCGTCATGACTGGTTTCCACTTTGCGGCTTCTCTTTGCGCGCTTCGCGGCTTTGCGGTGCAAAGGTTTGGACTTGAATTTTGACACTTCGGAAGGTACCCATGAACAAAGACCTCATCCTCCTCGGCCACGGCAGCGGCGGCCGGCTCTCCCACCAGCTGCTTGACGAAGTGATCATTCCTGCCCTCTCCGGTGTGGCCCCTGCGGAACAGAATGACGCGGCCGTTCTGGATTGTGAGGGGGGACAACTGGCCTACACCACCGACTCCTACGTGGTGGACCCGATCTTCTTCCCCGGCGGCAACATCGGCGATCTGGCGGTAAACGGCACGGTCAACGACCTGGCCATGATGGGTGCTACCCCCCTCTGGCTGAGCGTCGGTCTGATCCTGGAGGAGGGGTTCAGCAAGCGGGATCTGGGCGAGATTCTCGCTTCCATGCGCAGGGCGGCGGACCTGGCCGGGATCAGAATCGTCACCGGCGACACCAAGGTCGTCCCCCGGGGGAAGGCTGACCGGATCTTCATCAATACCTCCGGCATCGGCCGGATCGACCACGTCTACCCGATCCACGGGGCCAATGCTTGCCCCGGTGACCGGATCATCGTCAGCGGCACGGTCGGCGACCACGGCATCGCCGTCATGGCCAGCCGTGAGGGTCTGGCGCTGGAAACCGACATCGTGAGCGACTGCGCCCCCTTAAGCGGCCTGGTTGCCGAACTGCTGGCAAACGTGGGGAGCGGGGTGCATGTGCTGCGCGACCCGACCAGGGGAGGCGTGGCCACCACCCTGAAGGAGATCGCCTCCCAGTCCGGTGTTGATATCCTCCTGCAGGAAACGGCACTCCCGGTTCGGCAAGGGGTCAGGGGGGTCTGCTCCATCCTCGGCCTCGACCCGCTGTACGTTGCCAACGAGGGGAAGATGCTCGTATTCGTCAGCAGTGAGGCTGCGGAAGAGGCGCTTCGGGTCCTGCGGTCTCACCCCCTCGGGGAGGATGCCGCGATCATCGGTGCGGTGACCGCAGCCGGAACGGGGAAAATTTCACTGGAAACCGCCAGCGGTGGCATCCGGGGGGTGGAGATGCTCGCCGGGGAGCAGCTGCCGCGCATCTGCTGAGCAAGTGCCGGCGCGGGCAGCGACCGGCCCGGATGAATCGGGGAGGGGTAAACCATGGCTAAGGGACATGATGCCCACCGGGAGCGGCTGGAAGCAATCAGCGGTTTCGGCAAGGGGATCAGCAAGCGGGCAGGATTCTGCTGCGAATGGTGCGGCGGCAAGGAAGAGCTGAAACTCTGGGATCAGCGGCCGGAAATGGAACCGGAAGAGGGGACGATTGCCCTGCTCTGCGGCAGGTGCCGGGCTCTGGCCGATGGGGCCAAGGCTGACCCGAACGAGCTGCGATCCATCAGAAACGCCCTCTGGAGCGATGTACCGGCGGTGGCGCAAGGGGCTGCCCGGGTGCTTGCCCGTTGCCGCGAGGGGTGGGTCCGGGAGGCGATCGAGGAGAGCTTCATCGCTGACGAGGTAAAAACCGAGCTTCTGAAACTGTTCTAGACGACCCGACCGGTCAGGGGGTGAGGGTAAAGGAGAAGGTTGCGCCGCACCCGGGTACGGACTCTGCCCAGACATCGCCGCCATGGCGATGGATGACTCGCTGAACCGTGGCCAGTCCGATGCCGTTCCCTTCGAATTCGCTCGCCTCGTGCAGGCGATGGAACGGCGCAAACAGCTTGTCCGCATATTGCATGTCAAAGCCGACCCCGTTGTCGCTGACGAAATAAACGGTCCGTCCCTCCTCGCGCTTCATGCCGATCCGGATCCTGGCGCCGTCGGTCTTGGCGCTGTACTTCAGGGCGTTGCTGATCAGATTGTCCAGAACCACCCTGAGCAGCTGCCGATCCGCGTGAACGATCATCCCCCCGTCTATGTCCACGACCGTCTTATCGTCAACTCTCTCGATCCGGTGCTCTTCAAGGACCTCTTCCGCCAGCTTCCCCAGATCGAACTCACTCCGGTTTATCTCTTCCCGGGAGATCTGCGACAGCATGAGAAGATCCTTGATCAACTGCCCCATGCGGCTGCTGGCAGACCTGATCCGGGCAAAGTAGTGCCGCCCGTCCTCGCCCAGATCGTTGCCGTACTCATCCTCGATGATGCCGCTGTAGGAATTGATATGCCGCAGGGGGGCCTGCAGGTCGTGGGAAACCGCATAGCAGAATGACTCCATCTCGCTGTTGGCAATCTCCAGTTCCCGGGCGCGCTTCCGCTCCGATTCCAGCAGAGCGGCCTCGGCGCGAATCCGTTGGCGATTGGCGGTGATCACCATGGCCAGGCCGAAGGCAAGGAGGGCGATGATCCCGCCGGCAATGTTGATGACGGCACCATGCTGCTCATAGAACCCGGGCGGGACGTTGATCACCCTGCTCCCCTCCGGCAGCCGGTCCAGATCGATGTTAAAGCGTTCGAGCAGGTTGTTGTCGAACATGTACGTGCTGGGTGGTTCGGTAACCACCGGTATGCTCTCGGCTTTCTCCCCCCGCAGGATCCGCAGGGCAATCGCAGCCCCCATGGTGCCGTGATCCGTCCCCTCCATCAGGCTCCCGCCGATGATACCGTGCCCCAGCCGCTCCACCTTGGTGCCGTAGACCGGCACCGGCGAGTTTTTGCCGAGTGTCTGCGCAAGCAGCGCATGGTTGAATACTTTCCCCGCCTTGTCACGGCTGAAGGAGAAGGGAAGGACGATGCTTCCCGGCTTCAGCTGCCTAAGCTCCGCCACGACCTCGTCGATGGTCATCTCCGGCAGGTAGCGGATCTTGAGGGAACCGGCAAGCCGGGCCAGCTGCTGTTCAGCCTCGGTGCGCGATGCCAGGCCCGAGCTGGTGTAATCGTGGACGATGACGATCTCCTTCAGCTCGCGCTCGATGGCCATGGCCGCCCTGACCGTGCCGATGATGTCCTGGCGCTCAACCACCCCGGTGATGCCGGTCTCACCCCTCAGCATGGAGGGTTCGTAGTCGTTGAGCCCGGCGAAGACGATCGGTATGCCGGGGAAAAGCTCTTGGCGATATTTGACCGCAAACTCGAAGGCCGGGTTGTCCAGGGTCATCACCAGGGTCGGCCTGACCGCCCCATACTTGACGCCAAACAGGTCCCTAAGCCGGCCAAAGTGGCGATTATCGGCAAAATGCTTGCTGTCCAGGTACTCCACATGGGGGTCGTTCTTCAAGCCGGCCTTGCCGAAACTCTCCATGATGCCGTCCAGCTCGTTGTCCGACCAGGTGTAGCCGCGGTGATATGAGTTGAGGATGAGGATGTCGGCATCTGCGGGGAAAGAGTTGCCTGCAACGGGCGGGAGTGCCGCAAGACAGCCGCTGGCGGCAAAAATGGCAAAGAGGAAAAAGAGGATGAAAACGACATGGGCAACCGTTCCGGGGCAGAAGGGGGTAGGCACTCCAGGGGGGAGATACGCATGAAGCCCGCTGCTCCGGAGCTGATTAGCCATGTCCCCCCCCTTTTGCAACCTGCTTCAGGTGCCGCTCCTCCCGGAACATGTCCAGGGCTAGGAGGGCGACGCCGACACAGATGGCGGAATCGGCCACGTTGAAAGCGGGCCAGTGGTGGCTCCGCCAGTAGACATCGAGAAAATCGATCACTTCACCCAGCCTGATCCGGTCGATCAGGTTGCCGACCGCGCCGGAGAGGATCAGGGAGAGGGAGACGGCGGCCAGTCGCTGGTCGTCCCGCAGCTTGCCGAATGCGACCATGATTGCCACAACGGCAATAATGGAGACAAGAATGAAGAACGGCAGGCGCCAGCTGGCGTCGGCGAGGAAGCTGAAGGCCGCCCCCTTGTTGCGCAGGTAGGTGATGCTGAACAGGCCGTCGATGACCGGGATGGTCTGGTAGAGCTTCATGCTCCGGTCGATGTAGACCTTGGTCAGCTGGTCAACCACCAGGACCAGCGGCGCCAGCAGTGTGAGGGTGAGATACTTGGGTTTCATACGTATCCTTAGATAACTGCCGCGGTGCATTTGGGGCAAATCGCCGGATGCTCGGCGTGGCTCCCCAGCTCCTCGCTGTAACACCAGCAGCGCTCGCACTTGTCGCCCGGGGCGGCATCAACGGCGATCCGCAGGCCGGCCACCGATTCGGCGGCATAGGCATCGCCGCTGATCTCCTCAACCAGGTCAACCCTGGAGACGATGAAGATGGAGGCAAGCTCCGCCGCGTACTCGCGCAGGAAGGAGAGAAGTTCCGCTTCGGCAGCGATGACCACCCTGGCATCCAGGGAGTGGCCGATGGTCTTGGCCACCCGCGCCTGCTCCAGCGCCCGGGAGACTTCGGCGCGGACCTTCATGATCCGCTCCCACCGCTCCACGAGGCGGTCGTCCTTCAGCTCCGGCTGCAGGCCGGGGAAAGCTGCCAGGTGAACGCTCTCCTCGTGCTTCCCGGGGAGGTAGTGCCATGCCTCGTCGGCGGTGAAGGAGAGCACCGGCGCAATCAGGCGGAGCAGGCTGTCCAGGATGCGGTACATGACCGTCTGGGCGCTTCTCCGCTCGATCGAGTCCTTCCGGCTGGTATAGACCCGGTCCTTGAGGATATCCAGGTAGAAGGCGCTCATCTCCACGGTGCAGAAGCCGTTGACCGCATGGTAGAGGACGTGGAACTCGCACTCGCCATAGGAAGAGAGGACCTTCTCCTTCAGCAGCTCCAGCTGGTGCAGAGCCCAGCGGTCGATCTCCGGCATCTGCTCGGGAGCAACAGCGTCCACTGCCGGGTCGAAGTCGCTCAGGTTGCCGAGAATGTATTTGCAGGTGTTGCGGATGCGGCGGTACGCCTCGGAGAGACGGGTGAGGATCTCCTGGGAGATGCGGATGTCGTCGCGGTAATCCTGGGCAGCCACCCAGAGGCGGAGGATCTCGGCGCCGTACTTCTTGATCACCTCTTCCGGCGCCACCACGTTGCCGACGGACTTGCTCATCTTCCTCCCCGAGCCGTCGACGACGAAGCCGTGGGTAAGGACGTTCTTGTACGGCGCGACGCCGCGGGTGCCGACGCTCTCCAGAAGGGAGGAATGGAACCAGCCGCGGTGCTGGTCGCTCCCCTCCAGGTACATGTCGGCCGGGGAGCGGAGCTTGGCATTCGGCTCAAGCACGGCGGCATGGGAGACGCCGGAATCGAACCAGACGTCGAGGATGTCGTTCTCCTTCTCGAAGGAAGCGGCCCCGCACTTGGGGCACTTTGTCCCCGCCGGCAGCAGCTTCTCCGCCGCCCAGTCGAACCAGATATCAGCGCTGTGCTGTTTGAAGTGCTCGGCAACAAAGTCCATGATTGCACCGTCGGCCAGGTACTCGCCGCAGGCGGTGCAGGAGAAGGCGGTGATCGGCACCCCCCAGGTCCGCTGGCGGGAGATGCACCAGTCGGGACGGTTCTCGATCATGCCGAAGATCCGCTCCCGGCCCCATTTGGGGATCCACTGCACCTGGTCGATGGCGGAAAGCGCCTTCTGCCGCAGGTCGTTCGCCTTCATGGAGATGAACCACTGCTCGGTGGCGCGGAAGATGATCGGCTTCTTGCAGCGCCAGCAGTGGGGGTAGGAGTGGGAGATGGAGGAGACGCCGAGCAGGGCACCGACCTCGGTCAGTTTCTCGATGACAGCCGGGTTGGCGGCAAAGACGAACTGGCCACCGAAGAACTCAAGGTTCTGGAGGTATTTGCCGTGGTTATCCACCGGATTGTAGATCTCAAGCCCTTCCTTCAGGGCCAGCTCGTAGTCCTCCTGGCCGTGGCCCGGGGCGGTGTGGACGCAGCCGGTGCCCGCCTCCAGGGTGACATGCTCGCCGAGGAGGATCACCGAGTCCCGGTCGTAGAAGGGGTGCTGGCAGTTCTTCCGCTCCAGGACCCCGGCCTTGAAGGTGGCGAGGACCCGGCCGGAGAGGCCGGTGGCCTTGAGGAAGCTCTCTTGCAGCCCCTCGGCAACAACCAGTACCCCCTTGTCCGTCTCCAGGGCAACGTAGTCGAACTCCGGGTGCATGGCAACCGCCAGGTTGGCGGGGATGGTCCAGGGGGTGGTGGTCCAGATGACGACGGAGACTTCTTTCCCTGCCAGCGCCGGCACGGCAGCGGAGATGTCGTCCTTCAGCCGGAACTTGACGAAGATGGAGGGGGAGGTGTGGTCGGCGTACTCGACTTCCGCCTCGGCCAGGGCGGTGACGCAGGAGGAGCACCAGTGCACCGGCTTGCGGCCGCGGTAGAGGCCGCCGTTGTGGGCGAACTTGGCCAGTTCACGGGCGGTCAGCCCCTCGTACTCGTAGTTCATGGTCAGGTAGGGGTTGTCCCAGTCACCCAATACACCGAGGCGCTTGAACTCCTCCTTCTGGATGGTGATGAACTTGTCCGCGTACCTGCGGCACTCCTTGCGCATTTCCAGCTTGGAGATCTCGTGCTTCTTCGACCCCAGGTTCTTTTCCACCTGCAGCTCGATGGGGAGGCCGTGGCAGTCCCACCCCGGCACGTAGGGGGCGTGGAACCCCTCCATCCGCTTGCTCTTGAGGATGACGTCCTTGAGGATCTTGTTCAGGGCGTGGCCGATGTGGATGTGGCCGTTGGCATAGGGGGGGCCGTCGTGAAGAATGTAGAGCGGCTTGTCTGCACCGGCCTGCTCCATTTGAGCGTAGAGCCCCTCGGCTTCCCACCGGGCAAGGATTTCCGGCTCGCGCTGGTTCAGGTTCGCCTTCATGGGGAAATCGGTGGTCGGCAGGTTAAGCGTGTCTTTATACTCCATGGATATCCTCCAGAAATGGATACTAGAAACGATATAAGCTAGCCGGAACCCATTGAAAAGTCAATGCTAAACCCTGATTGAACCGTAGCCGCCATCAGAACTGCTTGACATGTTCACCGAGAGGGGTATAACGTCAGAAAAAAGCAGCCGAAATCCATTCGGAGTAATGGATGCGGGGGACCCGGTCAACAGGGGCGCATTCCGGCAACAGCCGGATAGGGAACTTCCAATCCCGAGCCCGTCAGCTAACCTCGTAGGCACTTGGAAGGGCACGACAGCGGACAAGGGCCGCCGGTTCATGCCGGCGGCTTTTCTTTTTCGGCCGTTTGCCCTGCAAAAGCGGATTGCAGGAGGCACACAATGAAGCAGCATGGCAGCGACTCCTTCTGGGGGGGCATCGTCAAGTCCATGGGTCTGGTGTTCGGCGACATCGGCACCAGCCCGATCTACACCCTCACCGTCATCGTCACCCTCACCAGGCCTGACCGGGAACACATCTACGGCATCCTCTCCCTCATCGTCTGGACTCTCATCACCCTGGTCTCAGTGGAGTATGCCTGGCTCGCCATGAGCCTGGGGCGAAAGGGGGAGGGGGGGACCATCGTCCTCAAGGAAATCCTGGTCAAGCTCCTGAGGCCCGGCCGCCAACTCGCCTTCGTCGTCTTCCTCTCCTACCTGGGGGTCTGCCTCCTCCTTGGCGACGGGGTCATCACCCCGGCCATCTCCATCCTCTCGGCAGTGGAGGGCCTGGAGCTGATCCCCGGCCTGGAACACACCCCCCAGGGGGTGCTGATCACAATTGCCGCGGTCATCGCCGTTGTCCTGTTCATCTTCCAGTTCAAGGGGACCGACAAGGTGGCCGGCGCCTTCGGCCCCATCATGGTGGTCTGGTTCGTCGCCCTGACCCTCTCCGGCCTCTTCTCCATCGTCGACCACCCCGCAGTCCTGAAATCGGTCAGCCCCTGGTATGCCGTGAAATTCCTCATGGACAACGGCCTGGCCGGCTTCTTCGTCCTCTCCGAGGTCATCCTCTGCGCAACGGGCGGCGAGGCACTCTATGCCGACATGGGGCACCTGGGGCGCAAGCCGATCATCCGCGCCTGGTATTTCGTCTTCTTCGCCCTGGTCATCAACTACCTGGGACAGGGGGCGTTCATCATCACCCACCCCCAGGCGACCAACATCCTCTTCGGCATGGTGAAAAGCGAGGCCAGCATCCTTTATATACCGTTCCTCTGCCTCACGATCTGCGCCACGGTCATCGCCTCCCAGGCGCTCATCAGCGGCGTCTTTTCCATCGTCTACCAGGGGATCACCACCCGCATACTGCCGCTCCTCAAGGTCGACTACACCTCCAGCCAGCTCAAGTCCCAGATCTACATCGGCTCGGTGAACTGGATGCTGCTGGTGCTGGTGATCTTCATCATGCTGGTCTTCCGCAAGTCGGAGAACCTGGCGGCGGCCTACGGCCTGGCGGTCACCGGCACCATGTCTATCACCGGAATCATGATGGTCATGATCTTCGCCCGGACCACCAAGAAGTGGAAGGTCCCCATCGCCCTCGCCGTGACCCTGCTGGACTTCGCCTTCCTGGTCGCCAACCTGAACAAGTTCCCCCACGGCGGCTACTGGTCCATCATCCTGGCCGCGGTCCCGTTCCTGACCATCATCATCTGGACCCGGGGGCAGCGGGCGCTCTACCGGGCGCTCAAGCCGCTTGATTTCGAGACCTTCGAACTGGCCTACAACCAGATCTACGCCAAGGAGAAGAACATCCCCGGCACCGGTCTCTTCTTCGTCAAGGAGTGGGACGTCATCCCCCCCTACCTGGTGCACTGCATCATCCGGAGCAACATCATCTATGAGCGCAATGTGCTCATCTCCATCGTCCGCAGCGATGACCCCTTCGGCCTGGATACCATGATGAAGACCGGCCTGGCACCGGGACTGGACGCCATCGAGATCAAAGCCGGCTACATGGAGATACTCGACATCGAGGGGATCCTCAAGGCAAACGGCATCCTGGAAAAGGTCATCTTCTACGGCATCGAGGACATCGCCACCGACAACCCGGTCTGGAGGATCTTTGCCACCATCAAGCGCCAGACCCCAAATTTCGTCCAGTTCAACAAGCTGCCCGCTGCCAAGCTGCAGGGGGTGGTGACCCGGGTGGAGATGTAGCCGA
>Ga0073934_10007374_pt1 | contig 15355 bp, 6 predicted proteins | sample LarsenN4metaG_FD_76834 | JGI IMG/M metagenome (GOLD analysis project Ga0073934, IMG submission 76834) | Hot spring sediment bacterial and archeal communities from British Columbia, Canada, to study Microbial Dark Matter (Phase II) - Larsen... ...
AAATGTTCAGATTCTGGCCACAAAAACCTAAAAAATCCAAAATACTCTGGTTGGATTTAGGCGACCTGGGCGACCTGGTTAGACCTAACGGGCCTCATGAGCAGTGGCAAGATCACGGATTGGGACTTTTACGGACCATCCTCCATAACAACGGCATCATCACCGACCTACTGTCAACCCGCTCCATGACGTCGTGGGATCAGCTTCGCAAAAATTTGCAAGGCTATGACATGATGATCATGAATGTGCGAAGCTATACTTTCCCTATTGCCTATAAATCGGCTCAACTGTTTAAAGACGTAAACCCGCACGGGATGATTTTAACCGGGGGCATGCATGCGACCGTGGCCCTGGATGAAATGACCGCCGTCCCGGAGTTTGATCGAATCTGCCAGGGACCAGGGGAGAATGTTATCGTCGATCTGGTCAAAGATCCCCTGGCTTTTCCCAGAGTGATCGTGGGGATTGGCTCAAAATCGATGGCCGAATGGCCGATGATCGACCGGACGCTCTGGCCTCAACCGCACCGCCGGCTGCGCAAAAAGTTTAACTGGCCGCTAGAGCCGGAATGTGGCTGGGGGCCGGCCCCGGTGGTTACCATTCTCACCAGCCGGGTTTGCCCCTGGCAGTGCGTTTTCTGCAATGAAAACTCCTATATCCCCAACATGGGCCGCCGGCCGGTTGAGATGATCATCGACGAACTCAACTATCTGGATAATAAATATGGGGTCGGGTCGGTGGTGATCCACGATTCGATGTTCTTCCAGAATCCGAGCTGGCTCAATGAGTGGATTGAAAAGTATCCGCGCAAGGCCAATAAGCTTTGGCCTTATTGGGCGGCGGCCCGGTCCGATACGGTTCGCCAGTGGCCTGATCTGTTTGAAGCGCTGGTCCGGGAAACGAACTGGAACACGATCTCGATTGGTTTTGAATCGGGCAGCGACCGAATTTTGCGGTTGCTGAACAAGGAATGTACCGAAGAGGATAATGATTTTACGATTGAACTGGTGAATCGGCTGGGTGACGAATTTGCGGCCAAAGGCAGAACAACGCCAAAGTTCTGGGCCAACATTATGCTGGGCATTCCCGGTGAAACGCCTGAAGATGCCTTTAAGACCATGCGCATGCTCAAGCGGATGCGCTACGTCTTCCCTTCAATTTCTTACTATGCTCCTTATCCGGGCTCGGCTTTGGGTTACCAGTTGATTGCCGAAGGCAAGAGTCTCATGACCAAAGAAAATTATCATCGGTTCCCCGATGATGAAAAGGTTAAAGGGATCGATTACCGCTTCTATCGTGAGCTTTTGGCCGGTAAGTATGATCATGAAATCAATCAGGGGCTGGATAACGAAGCCCAACGAAAAGCAGGTATCTATACGGAGGCGTTGGTAAAAGCATGAGCAGCTTTAGCAATCCTCACTATATGTATCTATTTGAGATGAAGAATGGGAAGCAGAAATTGGCCTATGGCCAATCCCCTGAAGATGCGCTGGATATTTTGCGTATCCGCTTGAGTGAAGAAGAGATGGCTCAAATCGTTCCCGATAAGTATCTCAAAATTTCCCAAAGACGATTACAAGAGCATATTCATAATCTCGGTTAATTGTAGATTTTGCCTTGATGTTGATCCTATTGTAAAATCGATAATTATTATAATGATAATTATAAAAATTATCATTGAGGGAGGTTAATTCGCTATGCGTGTGATGATCGTAAATCCCCGTTTCCGGCTACCTATCGATACTCGCACAACACCCCACCTGGGTTTAGCTTATCTGGCGGCCGTTTCGGAACGGCGTGGCGATGAGGTGATGGTCTTTGACTGTGATGTTGAAGATGAACCCATCACCGAGGCGGTGCGGCGATTCCAGCCTGATATCGTCGGGATTACCGCCAATACACCCCAGGTAAAATCGGCCTGGCGAACCGCCAAGGCGGTAAAATCGGTTAAAGATATCCCGGTGGTTTTGGGTGGGCCGCATGTGTCGGTTTTGCCGGCTGAGAGCGCCGCTCGCCCTGAGGTTGATGTCGTCGTTCGAGGCGAAGGGGAAGAAGTCTGGATAAAGCTATGCGCGATCGTCGAAGCTGGCAAAAAGAGCAACCCCGGCTTTATGGCTCGGGATTTGCTCGATCCGCAAGCCAGGCATCTTGATGGCTTGCTTGGGATCAGCTATTTTACTGCTGATGGGCAAGAGCGGCACAACCCCGATCACCCGGCGATCGCCGACTTGGACACCTTGCCTTTTCCGGCTTACCATTTCTTTAAGATGGATCGTTACACCAATTTGCAGCCGGCAACCGATGCCATTGATGGGGCTAAATCTTTCTCGGTCATGACCTCACGGGGCTGTCCCTACCGCTGTACCTTCTGCTCCCAAAGTATCATGCCAATCAAGTGGCGGGCCCGCAGCCCGGAAAGTGTGCTGTTGGAGTGGCAGCACCTGGTCCATAACCTGGGCGCTCAGGAAATCGGCGTCCTGGATGACTCGGCCAATATCCAGGTTGACCGGCTGGAGCGAATGGCCGACCTCTTTATCGAGCACAAGGTGAACCATGTGCCCTGGATTTTTGTCAACGGCATCCGGGCCAACCTGGCTACTGTGGAGCTGCTGTCTAAATTAAAAAAGGCGGGCCTTAAGCGAACGGCCTTTGGCGTTGAAAGCGGCGACCCCGATATTTTGTTGTCGATCGACAAGAAGATCGATCACGATACGATCCGCCAGGCCTTTAAAAATGCCAAGACGGTGGGGCTGGAGACGATCGGTTTCTTTATTATTGGCTTACCCGGCGAGACGGAGGAGACGATGGAGCGAACCATACAGTTTGCGTGTGAAGTCGATCCATTGATTGCCAACTTCTCGATGATGACGCCCTACCCCGGCACCAAGGTCTATGAAATTGTTAAGCGGCAGGGCCGGCTATTGTTGGATGATTGGGAAGATTATGTCTTCTTTGATGGCCGGGCCCGGTATGAGCTGGGTGAAATGACCACCGAACTGGTCGAGCGAAAGTGGAAAGAAGCTTACCGCCGCTTTTATTTGCGCCCGCACCGGATTGCAATGACCTTAACCCGGAAAGATTTCTGGCTGAATTGGCGGCGCACCTTTAAGGTTGCTTTTAAGACGATCTTCCCCAAGAAAGAGAAAACTGAGCTGCGTAAAACGGTTGAAGCAGGAGTCTAGTTATTCTATCAACTCTGGAGGAACCATGAGAGTCTTACTTGCCAGCCCTGAGTCAGAAGTTTGGAACAGCCGGAAACATATCCATATGGGCTTGGGCTATCTGGCCGGGTCGCTGCGCGCCCACGGCTATCAATTGGAAATTTGGGATGCAGCGGTTGAAGAGGATGTTGAAAGCTTTGAGGCCAAATTAGCCCGCGACCCTTTTGAAGTTGTCTGCCTGTCGGCGCCAACGCCGCTGATTGTAAATGCCTGGGAGGCAGCCAAAACCGCTAAAAAACATGGGGCCATCACCATTCTAGGGGGACCCCATTTAACCCTCATGCCGCATGAGTCGATGGAAAAAGATCAGGTTGACCTGGTGGTTCGGGGCGAAGCGGAATATACCATTATCGAGATTATGCAGGCGCTGGAGAGGCAGGTCCAGATCGACCAACAGCGTGCGGAAAGTTCAGCCTCTCCAACGGTCGAGCCGGCCGCCCCAAATGGGCCAATCAAGCCCCGGCTGTTTGACGCAGAAGCAGGTTGGGGGAATATTTTGGGACTTTCCTGGCGCAATCGGGCCGGCAAGATCATGCACAATCCCGACCGGCTGTTGCCGGACGATATCGACGCGATTCCTTTTCCGGCGTTTGATCTGTTCAAGATCGATCGCTATACCAACCTTAATCCGCTGACCGAAGGGCTGGATATGTATGCCCGCTCCTACACGGTGGTGACTTCGCGGGGCTGCCCTTACAAATGCACCTACTGTTCCAAGCCGATTACCGGCGATACCTGGCGGGCGCGCAGCGTTGATAATGTCTTGGCTGAGTGGGAATGGCTGGTCAAAGATTTGGGCGCAACCGAGATCGGGATTACCGATGATATCTGGAATCTGGATCGAGAACGGGCCAAAGCGCTCTGCCGGGCCTTGATCAAGGCCAATATAAACCATATCCCCTGGGTGACCGTCCACGGCATGAAGGTCAATAATACCGACCCGGAGCTGTTCCGGTTGATGAAGCAGGCCGGCTGCAAACGGGTAGGGTTTGGGATAGAAAACGGCGATGATTGGATGTTACGGCACGTGATCAAGAAAGGGCAGACGGTCCAGATGGTGCGCGAGGCCATGAAGTGGGCCAAGCAGGCCAAGCTGGAGACAATGGGCTTCTTTATCTTTGGCATGCCCGGCGAAACCGAAGAGTCGATGGAAAAGACGATTCGCCTGGCCGTCGAGCTTGATCCCGACCTGGCCCATTTTATGATGGCTGCGCCTTTCCCCGGCACAGAGATGTGGGAAACATTGAAGGAGCAGGGGGATGTCTTCTCGCACAATATGGATTGGTCGCAGTTAGCCATCCAGAGCGATAGAGCCCATTTTTCCTTTGGCGAGATGGATAAAGCCACGGTAGAGCGGAAATGGCACGAAGCGCACCGGCGCTTCTATTTGCGGCCCAAGCGGATTTTCCGTATCGCAACCCGCAAGGATACCTGGCGGCGGTTCCCTTATTATGCTAAAACTGCGGCGAACATGTTGTTAGGCGTCGGCGAAAGAGAAGCCGCCGCAGCCTGATCAAAAGCCGGGGCTGGAGTCGAGGCTTTAGCCGGTCTCCCGCCTAATCCTAAAGGAGGCTTCGCTCAGGCTCGACTCCATACGCCCATGATGTAACAATAGGTTCCATAACAGATGTTGCGACTCCTGACGAAGCTTCCTCTCTATTGGGCCTATCGCAGGTTTGGCTGGCCAACGATGCTGCCCTTTTCGATTGTGATCAGCGTGAGCTATCGCTGTAACAGCAAATGCAAGACCTGCGATGTTTGGCGCAAACCGAATGATGATATGAGCCTGGAGGAGTGGGATAAAACCTTTGCCAAGATCGGCCGAGGCCCGGCCTATTTTACCTTTACCGGTGGCGAGCCGTTTATGCGGCAAGATACGGCCGAACTGGCTCTATCGGCTTACAAACATTGCCAACCCGCTGTGATTACTATCCCCACCAACGGTATTCTGACCAAGCGAATTATTGATCAAGTAGACCGGCTGTGCCAGGGCGCGCCCAAAACGAACATCGGCATTAATTTATCATTAGATGAGGTGGGAGAGCGGCACGATGAAATTCGGCTGGTTCCGGGCAACTGGAAAAAGGCGATGGCCACCTGGAGCGAGTTGAAGGCGCTGCAGAAGCAGCATAAAAACCTGGTTTTGACCAACCATACCGTTATCTCAAACTTTAATATTGATCGCTTTTTTGAAATTTATGCCGGCCTGGAGTTTTTAGAACCGGACAGCTATATTACTGAAATCGCCGAAGAGCGGGTGGAATTGGATACCATTGACTGGGAGATTACCCCCCTGGCCGAAAAGTATGGGCCCATCGCCGATTTTCTTAGCCGCAAAGCCAAAGAGCGGCCGGTAAAGGGCTTTGCCAAAATTACCCAGGCCTTTCGCGCCGAGTATTACCAACTGGCCAAACGGATTCTTTATGAGCAGCGGCAGGTCATTCCGTGTTATGCCGGTTGGGCCAGTTGCCAGATTGCCCCCAACGGCGATTTATGGAGCTGTTGTATCCGGGCTGAGGGGGTCGGTAACCTGCGCGAGAATGATTATGATCTGCGGCGTATCTGGAACGGCGAAGCCATGGCCCGGCTCCGGCGCAGCATTTATCAAGAAGAATGCCAATGCCCCATGGCGAATGCTTCATACGCTAATATGCTCCTCCATCCAGCCACCATGGCCAAAGTTATGGCAACTGTCATTTCGTCCTGATCCATCTTCCCTATCCAAGCTTCCACTTTTAAAAATCTAACCGGCTACTCTCGTTCCGAAACCCAGTTTCGGAACGAGAGTAGCCGGTTTGATGAAATTGGCTGTTTCATTTAAAAGGCTGAAGGTTTGCTCTTGTTGAGAGTACATGTAACATGTGAGGGCTAATCATCGTTTTTAAGTAATGTTAAAAATTCAACCACAAGGGAAATTTAATGGCTCAAGTATTGGCAGAACCCAATGACGATTTTACAAAAGATCATTTGGTCGTAAGGCACCCTGATGGTCGATCTGAAAGAATTCCGCTTCCAGAGGAGAGTGAAGCAACCTTACGCATTGGCCGGGAACTTGATAATGATGTGGTCCTGACCGATCCGCGCAGTTCGCGCCATCACGCCGAAATTCGCCGTTACGCTAACGCTTTAGAGATCAAGGATTTAAATAGCGCTAATGGCGTTTTGATCAATCAAAATCGGATTGAGCCGGAAACGTGGACCAAGGTTACGCCCGGCCAAGCGATCCAGTTAGCCGAGACCCAGATGACCTGGGAACAGGCGCTGACTTCCCAGACAACGGTGGCCATGAAACGGCAGCCGGTACCGGCTGCGCCGGTCGCGGCCGCGCCTGCTCCCGCCGTGCCACCAACACCCGCGCCGCAGGCCAACCTCCCTTATTTGTCCTGGGCGATTGGCATTGGGGCGGCGATTGTCCTGCTGCTCTTAATCGGCCTGGCTGTATTATTTTTCTCACGCGGCTCTGAACCGGATGAAGTTGCCGTTCAGCCTGAGGCTGCCGCAACGCCGACGGCTGCAGCCACAGCGCCGGAGGACCGGAGTGAAGGCAGCTTGACCCAACAGACGCCGGCGGGCGGGCCGACCAATACACCTACCCCAAGCGGGCCACAACTGGCTATTCCGGTACTGGAGATCACCTCTCTCCAGGTTAGCCCAATTATTTTTGGGGCTTCACCCAGTACCCGCAATGCCTACATCTTTATTGATGTCCGGGCCCGCAATTCGGGTAATATTCCTTTTATCTTTTCAATTAGCAATTTTGAACTGCGGACCAGAGATGGCCAAACCTTTGCTGAGGCCGGCTCAAACACCAGCGAAAACTATCTAAAACAGCTTGGCGCGATTGATCGTTTTGAAAACCTGGCCTTAACGCCGGGCGGTAGCGTGCCGGGGAGTCTCGTTTTTGAGCTCGAGATTGGAACCTATGATTTTGAACTGGTCTTTAATGCGCCCGATCTCAATCCGATTGTATTGGGTCTGGGCAGAATCGATATGGCCAGAGAGCTGGCTTTGGCCGCGGGAACGCCGGCCTCCGCTTTGGAGCCTACTGCTGAAGCTACTGCTGAAGCGACGCCGGAACCTGGAACGACGAGAACGCCAACGCTTGAGCCAACGCCAACCCAGGAGCCGACCCCAACCGCGACCCGGCCGCCGCTTATTCCGGCTCCCCAGGTAGTGGCGCGCTCTTCTTTAGTCGGGACCATCGCCTATCCGGTCTTTAACGGGACGAGTTATGACATCTATATGGGTGATGTGGAGAGTTCAGAAACCACTTTCTACCGGGCCCAGGCCAGCCAGCCGGCTTTTAGTCCTGATGGCTCGCGGATTGCCTTTCACTCCTGGGACAGCCGCTCGCGGGGTCTGGTAACGATGGATACCAACGGGGCCAACGGTTTCCTGGTGGCTAACTTTATTGAAGACCAATTGCCAACCTGGACGGCCGATGGGAGTGAGATCATCTTTTTGTCGCGCCGTTCCGGCGACCGCAAGTCGCAGTTGATTAAGGTTGGTAGTTCCGAGGAAAGAAGCGAGGGGGTGGTTATTGGCGAGGGTGAATATCCCAGCATTGGCGCAAACAACCAAATGGTCTTTAAAGGCTGGGGCAATACCGCCTTTGGATTGCGGCTGGCGACGGCGGATATGGAAAATGTGAGCAGCGTGACCAACGTTGATCAGGATACCGCTCCGATCTTATCGCCGGATGGGCAGCAGATCGCTTTTATGTCGCGGCGAGAAGAAAATTGGGATATTTATGTGGTTAATGTGGATGGTTCAAATTTGCAGCGTCTGACCGATGACCCGGCCCAGGATGGGCTGCCGGCCTGGTCGCCGGATGGCAACGCGATTGCCTTTGTCAGTGACCGCGGCGGTATCTGGGCGATCTGGGTGATGACGCCGGATGGCAAGGGCCAGAGCCAGCTCTTTACAATGGAGGGTTCGGCTGATGGGTTTGTCGGTACCGATAACTTTGCCAGCCGGGGCTGGGCCGAAGAAAGAATAAGCTGGACGAGGTAGCAGAAGATATCTTTAGGAGTGCGGATTGAAAATCCGCACTCCTCATTTGTTTGAAAGCCTCACGTTCTACGACGCGAGGCTGGACAATTCCTTCACAGCATTCACATTGATATCCATACATAACTACCCCGTTGCACACTATAGCCTCTCTTAGCCTGTAATAAATCACCTGGATAGCTTGATAAGCATCATAGGCTGTCCAGGCATAGTCAATAGCAGCCAGAGCAACTATGACGCCAACAACACGCCAAGGACAATGTCCACTTGGATCGGTATACCGGACGTGGTTATTGTAGACATAGCTGTACCGATTCCAGTGCTGTGGATTGGTTTCCTCCGGCACAATGGCATCCGGTGAGATGAAGTGGTTAAGATAAGGCGTGTACCATCTTGCCCGCAGATGCAAGAGTTGTACCTCATCCTCCCACCATTCCCCGGTAAACCCATACGGCTCACTGCCATTCTCCACCGGATTGCCATATGGATCAAATTCACTATAGGCCACCACTGTCCCGTTCTCATCCACCGCCTGGCGCACCGAGCCCAGGCCATCACTTAGCAAGTATCGAGTCTCACCTGTATTACTCTCCGCAACGATAACACCAGGCAAATGGAGATAGACATTGCCTTCAGTGGTGTAAATCACTTCTGGCAAGCCACCAGCGACATCCAAGGCAAAGTGAGTGGTCGTTGTCCCGACCGTCTGGCCCACCCGGTCACCCACCCCATTGTAGAGAGGCTGTATAATTGTACCATCGCGGGTCGAGGTTGTCAGCCGGTTGGCAGCATCGAAGGTGTTGGTCATCACGCCGGTGGTGAGCAGGTTGCCGTTGTTGTCAAAGCTGTAGCTCTGCCCATCGACCTGGCTCAACCGGTTGGCGGCGTCGTACAAATAGTCCGTCGTGTCGCCGTTGATGATCTGTTTCAGCCGGTTGCCAACCGGATCATATTCATAAGCATAGCTCTCGCCGGTGGTGTAATCGGCATTCGTCAGGCGATACAGGTTGTCGTAGGTATAGACAATCGTCCGGGTCAGGGTACTGGTCAGGATCAGGTCAGTGCTGAGCCGGGTGGTTTCGGCCGGGCCAAAACCGGTCGGAATATAGTTGGTATCGGTGGTCAGCAGCAGACGAACAATCCGCAGCCCATCTTCGCGCATCCACAGACTGATGGTGTAGATACCGCTGGCCGTGATCGGCACGGTCGCCGGTGCCTCAGCCAAGCTCAGGCTGGCCCAGGACCACTCGCCCGGCCCAAAGCCGGTCACTTCGACCATTTCGTCGCCCACCTCGACATAGACGGAATCTCCAGCGGCGTTGGCCGGATAACCCCGCAGCCAGAGGGTGTAGGTTGCCGGCGTGGTGAAGTTGACCAGGTAATCGGCTTTGGGACCGCCGGTGATTTCGCCGGTTTGGTATAGCTGATCCAGGTCGGGCAGCGGCTGGAGATAAGACGTGCCGGTATAGCCGCTCTGGCTGGTCTGCAGCAGCCAGGTGTGGGTTGCGCCACTGGTCCGGTCGCCGTGTTCGGCTTCCATCACCACCAGGCCATCTGCTTCCAGGTAAGCCCCGCCGGGCAGGCTGTCAACCGTCACCAGCGTCTCGGTCAGAACCCGCCGGTTACCGGCGTTGTCCAGGCTGTAGGCGTAGCTGGCTACAGTTTCTGTTAAGGTACTGTGGGCTAACATCGTCAGTCGCCCGGCATCGTCGTAATCGTAAACGTTCGTGACGCCGTTGGGCAACGCCAGCCCGGTCAGTCGGTTGGCCTCATCATAATTATAGCCAAATTGGCCGTTCAGCCAATCGGCCGTGACGCTATCCAGCCGGTTGGCGTCGTCATAAATATAGGTCACCTCTTTGTCGTCAGGGTAGGTCAGCCGGGTCCGGTTGCCGGCTTCGTCGTGGCCGTAGCTAACGGTCTGGTTGGCCCCATCGACGACGCCGGCCAGCCGGTACAGCTGGTCGTAGATGTAAACCGTCGTTCCGGTCCCATCGATCATCGTCTTGCGATTGCCCACCTGGTCATAGGTGAAGGTCACATCGGGTGTACTGTCTGAATAATTGATGTGGGTCAGTTGGTTGACCGCGTCGTAGGTAAAGAGGGTAACCACCGGCGGGGACAGGGCGTCGGTGATGACCGTCCGGTTGCCAACGTTGTCGTAGCCATACTCGGTGACGTGGCCCAGGGCGTCCTCCTGCTCGATCCGCCGATTGAGTTCGTCATAGCGGTAGGTCGTCGTGTAGCCCAAGGTGTTGGTGATGACCGTCCGGTTGCCGGCCGGGTCGTAGCCATACTGGGTGACCACGTCTTCATCCGGGATATTTTCATCCTCATAATCCCCATCTTCATAGTTCTCGATGACCTTGACCAGCCGGCCCAGATCATCATACTCATACCGGGTCTCGACCCCCTCGGCATCGATCATCGCCACCCGCTCGCCGGCCTGGTTGTACCGGTACTCGGTCTGGCGCCCCAGGGGGTCTTCGACCAAGCGCAGCCGGTCCACCCCGTCATACGAGAGATTTACGATTTCAGATTTTGGATTTACGATTTGGATCCGGTTGCCCCGGCCATCGTAGCTGGAATGGGTCGGCTGGTTCAGAGGGTCGGTCACCAGGATCACCCGATCCAGGGCGTCATAGCCGTACTGGGTCGTCTTGCCCCGGCCGTCGGTCAGCGCCGTCCGCCGGCCCAGCCCGTCGTAGGTGGAGATCGTCTTGACGTTGGTCTCGAAGTTGGCCGGCCCGCCCTGGACATAGTTCTGGGTGGTCGTGATCAGCCGGTTGAGCCGGTCGTACTCGAAGCGGGTGACGATCTCTTCGGCATCCTCCTGGCTCAGCTTGTTGCCCAGGGCATCATAGCTCCAGCTCGTGACCTGGTTCTTGGCGTCGGTCAGTTGGGTCAGCCGGTAGAGGCTGTCATAGGTGTAGGTGATGGCGTGGCTGTTGGCATCGATCACCTGAGTACGATTGCCCACGGCATCATAGCGGACGAGGGTCTGCCCGTTGAGATGGTTGGTGGTCGTGACCACCCGGTTGAGCGCATCATACTGGTAGGTGGTGGTATGCTCGTTGGCGTCGGTCATCCCAATCCGGTTGCTCGCAGCGTCGTAGCCATAGACGGTGGCGTCGCCGGCCGGGTTGGTCATGGTGATGACCCGGTTGAGGGCGTCATAATCGTAGCTCGTCTTGCGGTTCAGCGGGTCATAGACCTCGACCTGGTTACCTACGTCGTCGTAGACATAGCGGGTGGCCAGGTCTTCATCCGGCTCGCTGCTGTAGCTGCCGGGGGTGGCCGGGTCGGAGGTCACGCAGTTTTCAACCGTTCGCTCGACCCGGTTGAGGGCGTCATAGACGGTGCAGGTCACCCGTTCTTCAGCCGAGCCGGGCAGTTCAATCGTCTCGATGATGTTACCGTTGGCGTCGTAGACATACTCGGTCACGATGTCCTCATCAGGAGCGGAGGAGTTGTAAACGCCATCCTCGTAATTGACGATGCTCTTGTGAACCCGGCCCGCAGCGTCATACACAGTCCGGGTTTCCCGGCCCAGGGTATCGGTCACCGACACCTGCCGGCCAAATGCATCATAGCCGTACTCGGTCACAATGTCCTCGTCCGGCACGGCCGGGTTGTAGGTTCCATCCTGGTAATTCTGGACCGACCGCTCCAGCCGCCCGGCTTGATCATAAACGTTGACGCTCATCCGGTTCAAGGTGTCGGTGATGACCGTCTGCCGCCCGGCGCCGTCATACTCATATAACGTGATCAGGTTGTACTCGTTCTGGTAGTTCTGTGGCTGGCCGGCCAGGTAGTTCTCGGTGACTTTGACCCGGTTGCCGGCCGGGTCATATTCGTTGACTGTCACTTTGCCCAGCGGATCGGTGGTGGTAATCACCTGGCCCAGGCTATCATATTCATAGGTGGTGGTCTGGTTCAAGGCGTCGGTTACGGCAGTCCGGTCGCCGGTGTTGGGGTCATAGATGTAGACGGTTTTATAGCCCCGCTCGTCCTGCATCTCGGTCACCTGGCCGAGGCTGTTGTAGGTATAGACCTTGGTCCCGCCGACCTGGGGCGGATTAATGACCTGGCGCAGGGTGTTGTCGCTGTCATAGACATAGCTGGTCGTATAGCCGCGGGCGTCGGTGCTGGTTTCCAGGTTGTTGTTGGCGTCGTAGGTGAAGCGGGTGACGTTGTCCAGCGCGTCGGTGATGGCCAGGGTCAGGCCCAGGTTGGTCCGGGCGTAGCGAGTTTCATTGCCTTCCCCATCTTCGACAAAGGTGCGGCTGAAGGAGGCATCGAAATCGTAGTCCTGTTCTTCGCCAAAGGCATTGGTCTGGTTGACCAGTAAACCTCGTACATCATAAGTATCGGTATAAACTTTGCCATTTTCGGTAATCAGGCGGGTGTTGCTCACATAACTGATTTCGGCAACGACGTTGCCCAGGCCATCCTCCTGGCGGATCGCCCGGCCCTGCTCATCAAAGAAGGTCTTCTCGACCGTCCGGCCATCAGGATCGATCACCTGGTGCAGCAGATGCGGCACATCGGTGTAGGGCGGCGGCGAAGTGTAGACATAGGTCCAGGCCAGGCTGCGGGTGTCGGTCATCACGGTCAGGTTATCGTAGACATCATAGCCATAACTCACCTGCCGCCCGGCATGATCTTCAATCGACGTCAAGCGGCCCTCCGAGTCGTGCTCAAAGCTGATCCAGCGCTGGCCGGTCGGGTCGGCCACCTGACCCAGGTCGCCGGCGCTGTCGTAATCAAACACCACCTCGTTGCCCTGCGGGTCCCGGTGGACCAGCAGCCGGTAGCCGCGCAGGGTCAGGGTCGTGACGGCAGTGGCCACGATCGTCGGCGTGGTTTGGGAGGCGGCGGTGATGGTCGCCGAGATGACCGCTTCCCGGCCATAGCTCTGCGGGACGGAGATCAAGGCCGTCACGGTCATGGCCTCGCTGATGCCCAGCGTTGCCGTGACCGGCGCAACCGCCAGCCAGTTTCCGGCGCTGGCGGCGCTGAGATCGTAGGTATCGGTCAGGCCGCTGGTGTTACTGAGAATATGGGTCACGCTAAAGACGGCGCCCGGCGCTGCGCCCAGGGCGTAATCGGGCGACAGGGTCAGGCTCAGGGGTGGGGTGGAGTAGATCGGTTCAATCGCAATTGAACTGGTCAATATCCCAAAGGTATAGACATTTTGATTGGTGGTGGTGATCACATAGTGATAAGGCGCCGCCTGGCCGTGCCGCGCCAGCGTAGCGAAAATGCCCGGCACAGGCGAGTAGGTCCCATCGCCGTTATCGCTAAAGCGCAGGCGCGAGCCGTGAAAGGCTTTCAGGATGACCATCCCCGGCTCACCGCCAGGGTCATCGGGCAGGCTCAGGTTGAGGTCATAGTTATGGGTCCAGCCATAGCCCAGGGGCCGGTCATAGATGACCGTGCCGGTGATGGGCATACTGTTATAGGTCCGCTCAAAACGGAGCGGCTGGCTCAGGGTCGGAATGGACAGGTCGGTCGCCTGATAGCCGTAGTTGCCGGTGTTGGTATTGATCGGGCCGCCAATTTCGTTATAGGTGTCTCTTAGATTACAAAACGGACATTCTACGGCAAACGTTGAGTCGGGATACAAAACGTTTGCCGGCCCTGTTGATAGCTTGACCACAAAGGTACCTTCACCATTATAAGTTGTATCATATCCGGCTACCCCTGGTGGAATAAAATCTGTGGAGCCCGGCCGACCCACTACATAAATGCCGCCATTCCCATCCACAGCAATGGCGACACCGTAATCATACCAATATGCTCCCAAGTAACTTGCATATTCTAAACCGGTTCCACTATTATTCAATTTGATTATAAAGGCATCACCCCCATGGTCTTTCTCTTTATCAAAACCGGGAACATCTGGAGGAATGATATCAACACTTGAATAAGTAACACCCGTCACGTAGGCATTCCCCAAATCATCTACAGCAATACCGTAACCTATATCTGTAGCATTGCTTCCTCCCAAATAAGTGGCATAGGCTAGTCCTGTTCCACTTACATTAATCTTAGCCACAAAAGCATCAATATAGCCACCATAGCTTGTATCATATCCTGACACTCCTGGGGGAACAAAATCATTAGCCCAAGTCTTACCCGTTACGTAAACATTGCCATCCGCATCTATGGCAATATCATATCCTTCATCCTCATTGCTATCCCCTCCCAAATAAGTTGCATAGGTCAGGTTTGTTCCCGCTGGATTCAGTTTGACTACAAAAGCATCTATAGAACCACCAAGGTTCGATTTATAGCCTGGTATCCCAGATGGAAACATATCACTAGACCAAGTCCACCCGGTCACATAGGCATTGCCGTTCTCATCAACAGCAATAGCCGACCCTCCGTCGGCATCTCCTCCCCCCAAAAACGTACTATAGACTAGCCCTGTTCCACTCGCATTCACCTTAACCACAAAAGCATCTTCGAAGGCACCAACACTTTTATCATATCCAGGGACATCTGCGGGAAAAAAGTTGTCGTAACCTGTAATACCGGTGATATAAGCATTATAGTTTTCATCCACGGCAATGCCATAGCCCCAATCTCTTCCACCACCTCCTAAATAACTGGCGTAAACCAGATTTGTTCCGTCAGCATCTAGTTTGATCACAAAGGCATCATAGTCCCAACTGTAACTTGTATCGAAACCAGGCCCTGCCGCTGCAGGGAAATCGCTGGAGCTGGTATAACCTGTCACATAGGCATTACCATCTGTATCTACCGCAATGGCGCCGCCAGCATCCGTATTGGTACCACCCACGAGCGCAGCATAGACCCGTTCTGTTCCAGAAGGGTTCATTTTAACAATAAAGACTTCACGCCCGTCAGAGTTTGTTTGATAGGCGCCTGGAGTTGCTTGGAAATCCGAAGACCAGGCCCAGCCTGTCACATAAGCGTGTCCTGCGGTATCCACGGCCACCCCTCCCCAAAAAGGGGTTTCCTCGACACTTCCATCCAGGAAGGTAGCATAATGCAGGTCAGAAGTACCTGCTTGGGCAGTTGGGATCATTCCAAAAGGAAGGGGTGAGGCAAGGCCAGGATAAGGACGACCAGGTTGAACAGCAGGATCCAAAGAA
>Ga0073934_10007375_pt1 | contig 15350 bp, 13 predicted proteins | sample LarsenN4metaG_FD_76834 | JGI IMG/M metagenome (GOLD analysis project Ga0073934, IMG submission 76834) | Hot spring sediment bacterial and archeal communities from British Columbia, Canada, to study Microbial Dark Matter (Phase II) - Larsen... ...
CCCGCGTCGCCGCGGAATCCGGATGCCCTTACGAAACCGCTGGGCCCTGCCCCGCAAGCTTGACCTCCTTCTTGCGCTCCGCTACGTTGCGCTATCAGAGTTTCGGTCTTATGCAAAATTTTCTGGTCCCAATGGTGGTGGAGCAAACCGGTCGAGGCGAGCGCGGGTACGATATTTACTCGCGGTTGCTGGTGGATCGCATCGTGTTTCTCGGGACACCGGTGGACGACATGGTGGCCAACCTCATCATCGCTCAGTTGTTGTTCCTGCAGATGACGGACCCCAAGAAGGACATCCACCTTTACATTAACTCGCCGGGCGGCAGCGTGACCGCGGGGCTCGCGATTTACGACACAATGCAGTTCCTCACCTGCGACGTGAACACGTACTGCATCGGCCAGGCGGCCAGCATGGGCGCCGTTCTGCTCTGCGGTGGAACCAAGGGCAAGCGTTATGCCCTGCCCAACTCCAATATCATGATCCATCAGGTGTTGGGCGGAGCCGAAGGTCCGGCCAGCGACGTTGAAATCCGCGTGCGTTACATGCTGAAACTCAAGCAGCGCCTGAACACGATCATTGCCCGGCATACCGGACGCTCCGTCGAGCAGGTTGAGAAAGATTGCGACCGCGACAATTTCATGTCCCCGGAAGAGGCCAAGGTTTACGGTCTGGTTGACGAGGTGGTCCAGTCCCGCAAAGAGATCACCACGCTGGCCGAACGCGCCACCAGCCTGGCCGACAAGAAAGAGTAAACCACGCCCTCGATGGCCCGCCCAACGAATATCACGCTCTGCAGCTTTTGCGGCAAATCCCATGCCGAGGTCAAAAAGCTGATCGCCGGTCCTGGCGTTTACATCTGCGACAACTGCGTGCTGCTCTGCAAGCAGGTGCTCGACAAGGAGTTCTCCGCCCAGGCCCGCAAGCAGAGAGCGCGGGTCACGGTGCCGAAACCGGCGGAGATTAAGCGCCAGTTGGATTTGCGCTGCGTCGGCCAGGACCACGCCAAGAAGACCCTGGCGGTCGCCGTTCACAATCACTACAAGCGCATCCTCCAGGAACAGCCCGAGACGCTCGCGGACGAGGATAGCGAGACCGGCGGTCCGCACGCCAACGTTGAGATTGAGAAGAGCAACATCCTGATGATCGGACCGACCGGGTCGGGCAAGACCTTGCTGGCGCGCACCCTGGCTCAGATCCTGGATGTGCCCTTCGCGATTGCCGACGCCACGACGCTGACGGAAGCCGGCTACGTCGGCGAGGATGTCGAGAACATCGTTCTGCGCCTGCTCCAGAATGCCGATTACGATGTGAAGCGCGCGCAGCGCGGCATCATCTACATCGACGAAATCGACAAGATCGCGCGCAAGACGGAAAACGTGTCGATCACGCGGGATGTTTCGGGAGAAGGCGTGCAGCAGGCCCTCCTCAAGATTCTCGAAGGCACGACCTGCAACGTCCCGCCCCAGGGCGGGCGCAAGCATCCGCAACAGGAGTATATCCGCGTCGACACTTCCGAAATCCTTTTCATCTGCGGCGGGGCTTTCGTCGGGTTGGAGCGCATCATCCAGCGCCGGCTCGGCAATCACGTCATGGGTTTCCGCGCGCTCGAAGACAGCGCCCGCGCGGCGTCGATTAAACGGCAGGAGATCCTTCAGCATGTCGAGCCGGAGGACCTTCTCAGTTTCGGGTTCATCCCTGAGTTCATCGGGCGGTTGCCGATGGTGACCGTGCTCTCGGAACTCACCGAGGAGCAGTTGGTCTCCATCCTCACCGAAACGAAGAACGCGCTGACCAAACAATACGCCAAGCTGATGGCCATGGAAGGCGTGGAGCTGGAATTCACGCCCGATGCCCTGAAGGAACTCGCCACGCAGGCCATCAAGAAGGGAACGGGCGCCCGGGCCTTGCGCAGCCTCCTGGAGAAACTCATGCTCGATGTGATGTTTGATGTCCCGGGCAATGACGATATCCTCCAGGTGCACATCAGCCAGGCCGTCGTCACCGGTCAGAGCAAGCCGCTGATCCGGCTCAAACCGGGCCGCGTCGCCGCCTGATGACCGAGTGGAACATTCAGTCCCGGGCCCACGCCTGCACGGCGTGCGGCGCCGGCTTTTCGGACCGGGAGGTGTACCATACGCTGTTGTTCGACGAGCGGGGCGGTTTTCTTCGCTCCGATGTCTGCAATGGATGTTGGGAGAAGCAATACAGCCAGGGCGCGCGTGAGCGAAAGGGTTTTGTCTCCTATTGGCAGGGGGTCTACGAAGCGCCGCCGCCGCCTTCCGAACCGATCAAGAAAGAAACTGCGGAAACGCTTCTCCGCAAAATCGTCGAGCTGAACGATCCGCAATACGTTCCAGCCGCGTACATCCTCGCCGTCATGCTCGAGCGCAAGCGCCTCCTGAAGGTGAAAGAGCAGTTGAACCGGGACGGTCAGCGGGTCTTTGTCTATGAGCAACCCGGCACCGGCGATGTCTTCACGATTGTCGATCCGGATCTGCAGCTCAACCAGTTGGAAGCCGTCCAGCGCGATGTGGCGCAATTGCTCCAGCACGGGCTGAATCCTCCCGCGGCGGCCACCCCCGCGGCGGCCGAGACTGCCGCCGTCCCCGGTCTGGCCGAGGCTGTGCCGGGGACTGGTGAACCGCTTGCGGAGCAGCCAAACCCGCGCTGAGGTTTCGGCCGGCATTGCCGCGCGCAATGGAATACGACGAACTCCAACAGAAGCTGGGCTACTCCTTCCGTGATCTTCGTCTTCTGCGCCTGGCTCTCACCCATCCTTCCGTGGCTCACGAGCAGGGCTCTCCTGTTCAGACGAATCAACGCCTTGAATTCCTCGGCGACGCCGTTCTGCAATTGGTGCTTACGCGCGAGCTTTATGAGCGATACCCGGGTCTCGATGAAGGGCCTCTCACGAAAGCGCGCGCCCGGCTTGTGAACCGGGCCAGCCTGGCCGCCAAGGGCCGTGAACTCGGGCTCGGCAGCCACCTGTTGCTGAGTCGCGGCGAAGAGTTGCACGGAGGGCGCGACCGCCCGTCGGCCTTGGCGGATACGGTCGAGGCGCTGCTCGGGGCAGTTTTCCTCGATGGCGGGCTTGACGCCGCCTCGGGCTTCGTGCTGCGTGAATTCGGCGAAAGCCTGGCTGGCATCGCTTCCCAGACCGCCGCCGACAACCCGAAGGGGGAGTTGCAGGAGTTTCTGCAGTCGTCCTCCGCCGAGTCACCCCAATACGCGGTGGCTTCCGTCTCCGGGCCGGACCATGACCGGGTTTTCGAATGCACCGTTCATCACCGCGGGCGCGAACTGGCGCGCGGTCAGGGAAAAAGCAAGAAAGCCGCGGAAAGCGCCGCGGCGATGGCCGCCCTGCAGAAGCTAAGACGACGGTGAAGCCAGGCGCGCGCTTTGCCGCGCGCCATTCCCATTCATTTACCCCGTGGCGTCGTTACCCCGTGGCGCAACCGGGCGCGCCCCTGCCTGCCATCGCTGATGTTTACTCCCGCGGCGGCAGTTTCTTCTCGACGCGGCTCTTGTCCAGCACCACGTACTTCGGAAGACCGCCTTCCAGCGGAAACTTGACCTCCCCCTCGATCAGCGGTTGGGCGTGCTCGATGAACTTCTCGTTCGGGAGGAAGCCGTCTTCGGCCACCCACTCGCGCGGAACGAAATGCTCGACGTTGGCAATGTCGCCCAAAGGTTGCAGGCCGGTGGCCCATTTAATCGAACCGTCCGCCTGCTTTTCCCTCACAATCTTCACCATCATCCCGCTTTGGCCCGCCACCGCGGCGCGAACGGCCGCCTCGCCGCAGGCAAATGCGTTGTTGGAATCGGTTGCACTGGCAAAGTGCTCCGCGGCGCGCTGGGCATAACCGAGAAGAACCGTGCGGGTTTTGGTGTTCAGCTTTTCCTGGACGTAATCCTTGATGACCTCGGCCGCTCCCGCGAGCACGGGATGCCCAAATGCATCCAGGCGCGTCTTGTCGGCCCCGATCTCCTCGCCATTCTTGTCCTTGATGCCCTCGCCCACGACCATGACGCAGTATTTGTAATTGGCGACGGTCTCTTTGATCTTTGCCATCACGTCGTTCACGTCGTAGCGGATTTCGGGAAGCAGGATGATATGCGGCGGATTGGCCGGGTTGCCGCGTTTGGCCAGGACCGTGCCGGCGGCAATCCAGCCTGCCGAGCGGCCCATCACTTCGATGATGCAGCACGACCCGTCATCGGTCGCCATGCTGCCCACGTCGATGCCGACCTCCATGACGGTGGTCGCGTTGTACTTGATCACCGAGCCGTAGCCGGGGCAGTTGTCCGTGTGGGGCAGGTCGTTGTCGATGGTCTTGGGCACGCCAATCACGCGCATTTCGTATCCGCGCCTGACTGCTTCATCGTGGATCTTGTGGGAAGTGTCCTGCGAATCGTTGCCGCCGATATAGAAGAAGTAGCGGATGTTGTGCGCCTGGAAGATCTGGAACAGCCGATCCATGTCTTTGGCGGCTTTTTCCGGTTTCTTCTTGAAATCGATTTTGTAGCGGCAGGTGCCAAGGGCAGCCGCGGGCGTGTAACGCAGTCCCTCGATCGTCTTGGCCTTCTCATCATTGATATCGATGAGGTCCTCGTTGAGTACGCCCAGGATCCCGTTGGCTCCGCCGTAGATCTCCTCGATGCACTCGTGATGACCCGCTTCACCAATTACCCCGGCAAGGCTGGCGTTAATAACACACGTCGGCCCGCCTGACTGCGCGACCAAAAGATTTCCAACTAGTTCGGCCATATTGTTCCAGATAATCAAATGTCAATTACAGTAAAGCCACACCTTGCCAATCCGGTGCGGCAGTGTCAAAGGCGAATTCAAAGCTTCGAAAGCTTCGAAGCCGGTCGCGGATCCCGCTCATCGAAGGACGTTGCATTGTGCGGATTCGGGAGTACGTTTTATGGGCAACCGCCTCAGTTGAATGAAAGTGATACAACCCAACTGCCGCGTGCAGTTCGCGGCCGAGGATGTCGAGTTTATTCTTTCCGTTCTGGGTTCTCCAGGCAGCGCTTCGGACTACCTCGTCAAGTTGCTTGGGGACGAGGACTCCCGCGATCTGATTCTGGATGACGAGCGGCTGTTGCGGGCGCTGCTGGAGCGGGGCGGTTGCGTGCGCGTCTCGACCCGGTTCTACTTCTATATCCTCGTGCGGCACGCCTTTCGCCGTGCCGGCCTGGAGAGCCGGGACGTCGCCGATTACGTCGCGGAGGTGCTGGCCGAGTTCGCCCGCTCCGAACGAGCCCGGTGTGTCGTGCCCGGCCAACCGGAGGCGGTTGATTACCTGTTCGAGATGCTCAGCGCGCTGAGAGGCGCCGATGACCGCACCAGTTTCCTCATCCGCGCGCACATCGGGAATTACTCCTTGTTCCTTTCCGGCGTGTTTCCGGACCGGATCCGGTTTCGCGAGGAAGCGCGCGGCTTCCCGGGGCTCCGGTATTACGAGGGGCTTGGCCGGGCGCAGTACCGCGTGGCCAGCGACCATCGCCTGGCGCAGCGCTATGAGTTGTCGGAGATCTTCAGCACCCTGGCTGACCGATTCGAGGCAACGCGCGTGGCGCTCAACGATATTTCCGACCGCCTGTTCTTCCTCAATGAGCCGGGCGACGCGGTTGAAAGCATGCTGCAAAAGCTGAGGAACTGACCCGGTTTCAAGCCAGCCTTTGAGGCCGTTGCCGGTCCATGGCAGGGCGTGCTCGCCGGGCGCGCCGCTCCGGAAATTGCCCTGGCTCAGGACTGCGGCAGGCCAAGCGTTTGCTCGACCAGCGCGCGCGTTGCGCTGGGACTCTCATGCAGAATTGTTTGCCAGCCGCGTTCCCGGGCGGCATCGATGTTTTCGGCCCTGTCGTCGATGTACAGGACCTCCGCCCCGCGCCGTTGGCATTGCGCCTCCACCACCTCGTACAGCTTGGGGTCCGGCTTCATCCACCCGTGTTCATAAGACAGGATGTAGCCGTCGAAGTTCGCAAAAAACGGGTAGGTTTTCCGGATATGCCGAATCGCCAGTTCGTTAGTGTTGGAGAAGATAAAGGTTGGGTATCCGGCCTGCCGCACCTCCGCGTGAAGCTGAATCATGCTGTTGATCGGCGAGAAGATCGCGCCGAACGCCTCCTCGAAATGCTCCAGCGGCCGGGCATACCCGGTGACCGCGCAGAATTGCGAGTAGAATTCCTGGCTGGTCAGCAACCCGCGCTCGTAGCGCAGCAGCAGCGGCGTCCCGAGCAGCACCTTGAATATGTCGTCCGCGCTGCGGTTCCCATTTTCCGCCAGAGCCCGGGCGGCAATGTGGTAGTCAAACTCCAGCAGCACTTTCCCGAGGTCGAAGACCACCGCTCTTGCCCGGGTCATGGCAGCTCGCGCCTTCCTTCCAGCGCTCGACTCAAGGTCAGTTCATCGGCAAATTCCAGCCCCGTGCCTGCCGGCAGACCGTGCGCGATCCGGGTGATGCGCAGGTTCGGGCGGGCCAGCCGGCGCGCCAGGTAATAGCTGGTCGCGTCGCCTTCCACATCGGTTGCCAGCGCGATGACGATTTCGCGAATCGGCTCGCGTTCCAGCCTTTGCTCCAGTGACCCGATCTGCAGGTCTTCGGGCTGAACGCCGTCCAAAGGGGAAATTCTGCCGCCCAGCACATGGTACTTGCCGCGGAACGTGCCGGACTTTTCGATGCTCAGGATGTCCGTCGGCCGTTCGACCACACAGAGCAGGGAGGGTTCGCGCCGCGGATCCTGGCAAATGCCGCACGGCGATGCCTCGGTCAGGGCGCCGCAGGTTTCGCAGAACCGCACCCGGTCTCGCGCCTCCATGATTGTTTCCGCAAGGAACTTCACCGTTCCCGCATCGGTCTGCACCAGGTGCAAAGCGATCCGCTCGGCTGACCTCGGGCCAATGCCGGGCAGTTTGCTCAACGCACCCATCAGGTTGGAAACCGCATCGGGCAGGGCACCCATCTCACATGAAACCCGGAAGGTTGAACCCGGCGGTTACCTTGCCCATTTCGGACGTGGAAATTTCCTTTGCCTGGGACAATGCCTGGTTCACGGCGGTCAAAATCAGGTCCTCCAGCAATTGCACGTCGGACGGATTGACCGCCTGAGGGTCGATTTTGATCGATGCGATTGTTCCATCGCACCTGGCGACCACTTTGACCACCCCGCCGCCGCTGGTCGCTTCGACCGTGCGTTTGGCGAGGTCACTTTGCACTTGCTCCATCTGCTGCTGCATGCGCGCAGCCTGTTTTACGAGTTTCCCAATGCTGGACATAAAACTGTATGGCGAATGGTTTACGGGAAGGTGGCGCTCAGCCGCGAGCATCCACCACCTGGCCTTTAAACATTTCGAGAGCCTGGCGGATCAAAGGGTCGTTCTTGAACTCTTCCTTGCTAATGGGGGGCGGAGCCGCCGGCTTCGGCTTGGCGGACGGAGCCGGGGCGGCCTTGGCTGCAACGCCTTTTGCAGGCGGGGTGGCTGGAGTGGACCGGGCCATCGGCGCCGGTTCTGGGGGCGGAGGAGCCGCCTGGCGTGAGCCTTCCAACGGGTCCGCCTGGACGAATTTGATGTGCAGGCTGGGGTGTCCCAGCTCCGAAAGCTTGTTTTGGAGCAGGGCATGGTTCCTCGGGTTGTCGACCAGCGCGATATGGTCGGCGAACTCCGACGGAAATCCGATCGTGAGCACCCCCTTCGAAATGGAGACAGGATGCGCTTCGAGGAGGTAGGAGCGGGTGAAGGGGCTGGCCCGCCCAACGGATTCGAGCAGTTGCTCCCAGAGCCGATCCAGTCCTGAGCCCGGAGCAGGCGCAGTTTCGGCCAGCGCACCCGCCTCGGCCGCCGAAGCGGGCGCCGGGCTGACGCTTTGCGCCGCGGCGGCCGTCCGCGGTGCTGGAACCGCCACCGGGCTCGGAGGTGGCGCTGCCTGGGTTGTTCCCGGCACGGATCCCGACGGCGAACCGGGTCTGGTCGCTGGCCCGGACGCGCTCTCAGGGACCGGCGCGACGCCGCCGTTTCCAGCCCTCAATTGTTCCAGTTTTTCCAGCACCGTATCCACGCTCGTGGCGGTGCGTGCCTCAATCGCCTTAAGCAGCGCGATCTCGAGCAGAATCTTCTTTGAAGAAGCCTCGCGCAGCCGCGTCTCCGTGTCTCCGAACACCTCGAGGATCCGCGTCAACCCGTCGGCTGTGGCCAGCCGGCTTTGCCCGGCCAGGCAGGACGCCTCGGCCTCCGAGAGTTCCAGCATGGAGGTGTCGCCTTTCGACACCTGGAACACGAGCAGGTTGCGGAAGTGGTTCAGCAAGTCGGACAGCAGCCGGCCAAGGTCCTTGCCGTTCGCCGCCAGCTCGTTCAGCTTGCGCAGAGCCGCCTCGGCTTGCCCCTGGAGCACCGCCTGCGCAAGGTCCAGCAACTGCTGCTGCGCGGTCAGGCCGAACATGCTCAACACATCGCTCTCTTCAACCCGGTTCCCGCAGAAGCTGATCAACTGGTCCAACGTGGATTCCGCGTCACGCATCCCACCCTCCGCGCCGCGGGCAATCGCGTAGAGGGCGGGTTCATCGATGCTCACCTTCTCCGCCGCGGCGATGTGAGCCAGATGTTTGATGATGAGACGGGTGGGAATGCGGCGCAGGTCAAACCGTTGACAACGCGAAAGAATGGTCGGCAACACCTTCTCCGGTTCGGTCGTCGCGAACATGAATTTCACATGCTCCGGGGGTTCCTCGAGCGTCTTCAGGAGGGCGTTGAAGGCCTCCTTCGTGAGCATGTGCACCTCGTCGATAATGTAGACCCGGAACTTGGAACTGGCCGGCGCGTACCGAACGGTCTCCCGCAGGCCGCGGATCTCATCGATGCCGCGGTTGCTGGCGGCGTCGATCTCCAGCACATCGAGCGATCGGCCCTCGGCGATCTCCCGGCAGCGGGGATCATCGTCGCTAAAATCCACCTTCGGCCCGCCCGTGCAGTTCAGGCACTTGGCGAAAATCCGCGCGATGGTGGTCTTCCCGGTGCCGCGAGGCCCGCAAAACAGGTAGGAGTGGGCAATTCGGTTGCGCGCAATCGCGTTGGTGAGCGTTTGCGTCACGTGCTCCTGTCCGACGACATCGCTGAAGCGCTGCGGCCGGTATTTGCGGGCTATGACTTGATAAGCCATTGTTTGCTGCGTTCCGGATGCCTCACCCGTGGCGGACCTGCGCGCCTTGAGGCGGCGTCTGTTGGGCTAAGTGCCAGGGTGACCACGGCAGACGCAGAGCAAACCACCGTTGCTGCCTTCCGGCCCTGTCGGGGTTCGTAAGTCCACATTCCGTGGGCCCTGGCATGGTCAATGTGCCGTAGAGTCAAACGTGCTTCAAGGAGATTTGGGCTGGCACTTTGAACCGACACCCATTCTCAGGGTGGATTTTTCAGGCAAGGTTGCAGCGCTGTTCGGCGCGCTCGGCCAGTGCGCCCCGCCAAAATGAGAACCGCTAAGCGCTTTCGAAGCCTTTTTCGGGCGCCGCCCCGCTCACGGCCCCCGCCACCGCCTCGCCGGGCGGACCGCCGCCCGGCGCTTGGCATTTGCGCCGGATTGCACCATCTTCGCCACCTATGCAGTTGATACGCGACATTTACGCCGCGCGCAGAAACGAGAAACGTCCGGTCATTTCGTTCGAGTTTTTCCCTCCGAAAACAGCGGAGGGCGACCGCAATCTTTTGGAGAAGACGATCCCGGCGCTGATGCGGACGCGTCCGGATTACTGCTCGGTCACCTACGGGGCCGGGGGCAGCACTCGTGACAAAACGCTCGCCATTGTCGATGCCATTCAGCGCCAGCACCACTTGACCGCGGTCGCCCACCTCACGTGCGTCAATTCCACGAGGGAACAAGTCGGCGCCTTGCTGGACCAAATCCAGGCCCTCGGGGTTCGCAACCTGCTTGCCTTGCGCGGCGATCCTCCCGGCGGCGGAGAATTCGTGCAGACGCCGGGCGGTTTCGCGTTTGCCAGCCAGCTCGTCGAGTTCATCCGGCAGAAGGGTGACTTTTCCATCGGCGTGGCGGGCTTCCCCGAAGGGCACATCGCGTGCAAAGACGGGAAGGAGGCGGATTGGGGCCACCTGAAGACGAAAATCGAGGCGGGCGCTGACTTCGTGCTCACTCAGCTCTTCTTTGACAACGCCGATTTCTACCGGTTTCGCGACCACATGACTCGCCGGCTCGGTGTAACCGTTCCAATTGTTCCCGGGATCGTCTCGATCCTGAGCGCGTCGCAGATTAAGAAGTTCACCGCGATGTGCGGCGCGCGAATCCCCAGGCCCCTGGAACAGCGCCTGGACGAACTGGGCGACGATGAAGCGGTCGCGGATTTCGGGATCGAATACGCCACCCGGCAATGCGCCGACCTGCTCGAGAACGGCGCGCCGGGAATCCATTTCTATACTTTGAACAAAGCGCGGGCGACAACCGAGGTGCTGCGGAATCTGAGGCTGGCGTGAGGAGAAAGTCCGAAGTCCGAAGTCCGAAGTGAAGACACGAGACGAAACTCGACAAGACGACGAGGCGACCCAGCGGAAAGATCTGGCGAGCAAAACTTCTGCCGGAAAGGAGCGGCGCGCCAAAGAAAGAAGGCCCTATGCTCATTAACCTGGCATACGGAGGAGGCCACCTGGCAATTGAATTGCCAGACATCACCGATGTGATTGAGCCGCTGCATCCGGCTGGAGTGGCAGACGAGAAGAGCGCGGTGCTCCGCGCGCTGGAGAACCCGACAGGGGCGGCGCCGTTGCGCGAACTTCTGCCCGGCCGTTCAAAGATCTGCATCCTGTTCACCGACATCACCCGGGCAACACCGAATGAGCGGCTCATTCCCTGGCTGCTGGAATACCTCAGCCGGAACGGCGTCCCGCACGAGAATATTACGCTGCTGAATCAGCTCGGCACGCACCGGCCGAACACTCGCGAAGAACTGGAGCGAATGCTCACGGCGGCAGTCGTGCGGAATTACCGGGTGCTCAATCACGAGCCCGAAAATCCGGCGGCGCTGGTCCAGGTTGGCCACCTGCGCGATGGCACACCCGCTCTGCTGAACCGCCACGCGGTGGAAGCCGGCCTGCGGATTGTGACGGGCTTTATTGAGCCGCATTTTTTCGCGGGATTCAGCGGGGGACCCAAAGGGCTGATTCCCGGGGTGGCGGGTCTCGAGACGGTGATGAGCAACCACGGGGCCCGCAACCTCGGGGATAGGAATGCGACTTTCGGAGTTACCCGGGGCAATCCTCTCTGGGAAGAGCTGCGGGATGTGGCTGCCCGGGTCGGACCAAGCTTCCTTTTGAACGTGTCGCTGAACCAGGAGAAACGGATCACGGGGGTGTTCGCTGGCGGTCTGCTCGAAGCTCACGCCGCCGGCTGCGAGTTTGTCCGGCGGACGGCCATGCGCGGATGCGACGCTCCCTACGACCTCGTCGTAACGACCAACAGCGGTTACCCGCTGGACTTGAACTTGTATCAGGGGGTGAAAGGTATGAGCGCGGCCGCCCGGATTCTGAAACCTGGCGGAACGCTCGTGCTGGCGGCGGAATGCCGGGAGGGCGTTCCTGCCGGCTCGAGCTACGACCGCCTGCTGCGCAGTGCCGCAAGTCCGGAGGCGCTGCTGCGCATGATTTCCGCGCCCGGATTCTCCCAACCGGAGCAGTGGCAGGCGCACATCCAAATGCTGATCCAGCGCCAGGCCCGCGTTTTGGTTCACAGTTCGCTGCCGGACGAAGTCGTCCGGTCCGCTCACCTGGAACCCTGCCGCGACATATCGGGCTTTGTTCGGGACTTTCTGAGATCCACGGCAGGGGCAAGAATTGCGGTTCTTCCGCAAGGGCCGCTAACGATTCCCTATCTGAAGAACGGGCAGGGGCGCAACTAAGGACGCCAGGAGCCCAGGCTCACCAAAGAAAGGACTTCTGCTCGCCGACGAGCAGTTGCTCGTCCCAAACCCCGAATTCCCACAGAGTGACCCGCCAGGCCGTCACTTCGCCGAAGTCAGCGTAATCCCCGCCGGTCAGAGACAATTCGGTCCAGGTGGTGAACCATCGACCCGGAATGACCGGCTTCTCGAGGATCATCTGACGGGGGAGGTTGCCTTGAGCAACTCCCCGCAGCTCAACGCGCATCAACAGCGAGCTGGCCGGCTTCCCCTTATACCTCCACTGCACGGCGAATTTCATGCCGGAACGCAGACCCGGGTTTTGGCGCAGTTGATCCTGGTAGGCGTCGCGCTCATACAGGCTGGGCGAAAGCGTGTGCCGTCCCTTGTGATCGAGCAGCAAAGGAAGGACCTTGATCACCCGGCCGCTCCCGGCCTGAACGGCATGCCCGGCCAGCAGGACCAAGAGAATGACAAAAGTGCAAGCGAGACGTCGCACAATGGAGAGATAACCGTCCGCGTCCCCGAATACAAGCGCGGAGGAGGGAGGGGAGGAAGGGCAGGTTTGAAGTCCGAAGTTGCGAAGTCCGAAGTTGCGAAGTCCGAAGTGCGAAGTCCGAAGTGCGAAGTAACCGCTCTCACGGGCCATGGATCCCCCCTAACCTGACTTGGCTTCGTCCTACCTGAATTGCATTGAAAATGGCTTCAATTTCAATTTCTACGTCACGGAAGCTTCCGCCAAGCTTAACACTGCATGTCAGCACATTCGCGAAGTGGTTGAGCTATTTTGGTGCTGGCTCTGCCAGGTTGGCACTTCGGACTTCGGACTTCGGTTTCGGACCTCGGATTTCGGACTTTAACCCCCTTACTGCTTGAGCTGTGGGATACTGCGCGCCGCTTGCATTTCCGCGTTTCCCATTTCCAATTTCCTATCTCCCATTGTAGCCCAACCTACGGACTCCTCAGTAAATGGGTTAGATCGGTTGGGTCGGGTGCGCGGGTGACGCAAACCAGACCCCGACAACCAGAGTGTTGAATCAGTGTGCCCGCCACAGCCAGCATCCGGCGGAGGACGAGAGGCAGGCGCCAGAGTACGCCACCTTGCATCCTCTGCACTTGGACTGCGCGGGGCAGCGCCCATATCTGGCTTGGCATCCTCCGCCAATAACTGCTCTGGGGCCGAACTAAAGGTTCGCGAGTAGAGTAAGACGCAGGCACAGGTAAAGGACGAGCAACAGTACTGCTGCGCAAGCCATGATCCAAAACAGCCGTACCAAAGGGTCCCTCACCTCCGCTGAGTTGCAACTTGCAGCCCCCCCAAACGGCAATGGTATTCTCCTCACGAAGTGTTTCTTGCGCGACGATCCCGCATCATCGCTTGGGATTAGCTCTTAGGAGGAATGCCAATTCGCGTTTGGCTATCATGGCAATGGGTGGGTGGCGCGGATCAGGGCCCGACGTTGAGTCGGAGGTGTACTGTTCCAGAATTGGGATCGCGTCCTGCTTTAGAGCCGAGGCGTAGGCAGCTAAGGCAGCCGCACGCAGGGAAGAGTCCTCATTGGTGGATTGAACCACCTTCAATAGGCTCTCGGCAACCGATCTATCCCCCGAATGTCCTATGGCTATTGTCAGCCAGAAGCTCATCCGCGCGTCTCCTGCCGCTCGTGCCGCCCCGAGCTTTTCACGCAGGTATGGGCCAACTGCGTCGAATCCGATGTCTGAGAACGGCGTCAGGAATCCGTCCAGGTGCAACACTTCCGAAGAAACGTAACTGCCACGGGTTGGACTATTTGTGCGTCCTCTGTTCTCGCGGATCGCCCTGGCCAGTAGCTCGACAACTGGCGCTGCGATCACGCGTTTATCGACGTTGGTTGCACGTGCAAGTGCCCGAGCCACGCCAGCAGCCGCGGATAGGTTGTCGCCTCCGATACGGCTCACGAGCCCTGTCACTTGCTCTTGCGTTAGCGGAAAATTAATCCGCCTGTTGCTTAGCCAACCGCCAGCCGCCAACGCGACATTTGTATCCCGTGCCGTGAGAGTCAAGTCTATCAAAGCTCGAGTCGATGCCTCGCCCCCGCCATCGGACTTTGCGATCGCTCTCACGCGATCCTGACGAAAGGCCGGAGTCCCTTCGTCCGTCTTTGCCCTTTCCAGCAGCAAGGGAATTGCATCCTTTCCCAAGGCCACTAATCTGCCCTCCGCTTCGTCTCGTGCCGCCCAATCCGCCTGCGCCAGGGCGTTACTGAGCGCAAACATTGAGGCCCCGGCCTCTGACACAATGTGGGATGCAGCTCCCGGCTGTTCCTGAGCTTCCGCCGAAATTACCGAAAGGCTTATAGCCACTAGCATGGAATGCATTTGCTTTGTCTTCATGTGGTGTTGATGGCCAGGAGACTGGGGCGGCATAATCGCTCAGTGCAGTCTTCAGCATCTCACCAACCAAATGGCTGCCAATGCCACTGCTCGCCAACCTTGATCATGACCACAGCCAGTTCACCCTTGCGCGTCATCGTCAGCGTAGGACTGTTAGGTTTAATGTGCTTCTGCCTCAGCTCTGCACTTCCTAGCAGTGGCACAACCACTACCAGGCTGCCGTCAGCCTGCTTGAAAGCCGAGGCAGCGCCGTACTGGGCGCCTATAGATCTGACTTGGCGCAGAATACTCCTGGACTTTTCCAACGACCCGTCCTCCGTCAGTTGCTGGAAGAGCGATTCCATGTCTCGTTGCCGTGGTTTGACAGTGCTCAGTAAAGGCCGGCAATCGTCTGCAAGATATTTGGCGGAGTTGTTCAGCGGCTGAGCGAGGAAAATCTCAGTAATGTCCTTATAACCGTCGATGGCCTCTTTGCCTAGCTGTTTCGTCTCGTCCGCGGACACCGGCGCCATCCTGGCAGTTAGGCCCCCAGTGACCTCAGCTTCGGTCAATAGCCGCGGGGTGGGTTTAGGCTGAACTTCAGCAGGGTGAGGCGGCGTTTGGAGTTTCGGCTGCTCCTGCCCCGCCCTCATTACTTGTGATTGGTGAAGCTTCAATATCTCCGTGACATCCGGGATCACCTTTCTCATTTCAACATACGACGAATCATCAAGCTTCGAAAGCTTGGCAAAGACTTCCATCACTTGTGGATGGTCTACACCAGCGAGGCCAAGTAGCACGTCATGCGAGAGGGTCTTGTAAAGAACCTCGTCTCGAGTGCTCCTGTTCCACCACCTTATGCCAGCTTTACGCCAGGATTCGATTGTGTGATGCGAAAGTAGGAACTCTCGTGCCTTAGCATTGCCTCGTCGAGCCTGGTTGCCCAACGCCAACGGCACCGCAAGCAAGCCCTTTTTTTCAGGTTCTTCCGGGAATTTCTGGGAAAGAATCATTGGTGAGGAGAGGGCTTTGAGGGTGGATGTGGCACTCTGATTGATTGGTAAGAAGGCAAGTTGTGGGCGGCCGGAGATCACAAC
>Ga0073934_10007376_pt1 | contig 15349 bp, 15 predicted proteins | sample LarsenN4metaG_FD_76834 | JGI IMG/M metagenome (GOLD analysis project Ga0073934, IMG submission 76834) | Hot spring sediment bacterial and archeal communities from British Columbia, Canada, to study Microbial Dark Matter (Phase II) - Larsen... ...
AGGGCTACGGCATGCTCAAGGGCACCCGGCTTCGCCAGCTCCTTCTCGCGCTTGTCGATCCAGGCGGTGGCCGCCGGTCGGCGCGCGAAGGTCTTGGATTCGCGGTAGACGATCTTTTTGTCGCGCATGATGGATATCTGCGCGAGGTATGCGACAGAGCCGTTCTTGCGAGGTCTCTCAACGATGGTGCCCATAGTGATTTACAACATGCCTGGTCCGTTTATGACTCCGGTTGTAAATCTAGACCGAAACGGGCAAAAATGGCAACAAACGGGGCAAGAACGGGCAGCAGCGCGATGAGCCAACAAGCTGACAACGCACGAAAAACCAGGGAAACCAGCTCGCGCCGATTTGCCGTGGCGCCCATGATGGACTGGACGGACCGGCATTGCCGGTTCTTCCATCGCCGGCTCACGCGCCGCGCGTTGCTCTTCACGGAGATGATCGTCGCCGACGCCGTCCTCCACGGCGATCGCGCGCGGCTGCTTGCCTATTCGCCACAGGAGCATCCGCTCGCATTGCAGCTCGGCGGCGCCGACCCGGCGCGCCTCGCCGGGGCCGCGCGCATCGCCGCCGATCTCGGCTACGACGAGATAAACCTCAATGTCGGCTGCCCGTCGGATCGCGTGCAGTCGGGCATCTTCGGCGCTTGTCTGATGCGCGAGCCGGCGCTCGTTGGCGATTGCGTCGCCGCGATGAAGGCCGCCATATCCATTCCGGTGACCGTGAAATGCCGCCTCGGCGTCGACGAACAGGACCCGGAAGCCGCCCTCGACGCTCTCGCCGACGCGGTCCTGGCCGCCGGTGCCGACGGGCTGTGGGTTCACGCGCGAAAGGCATGGCTCCGCGGGCTGAGCCCGAAGGAGAACCGGACCGTCCCGCCGCTCGACCGTGCACGCGTGCACCGTCTTAAGGCGCGCCTGCCCGGAGCCTTCGTCGGCATCAATGGCGGCATCCGCACGCTCGACGCTGCAATGGCGGAGCTCGACCGCGTGGATGGCGTCATGATCGGCCGTGCGGCCTATGAAACGCCGATGATTCTTGCCGGGGTGGACGCCCGCATCTACGGAGGAAACGCATCTCCGCCCGATCCGGTTGCAGTCGCCGAAGGCATGATCGCCTACGCGGAGAGCGCATGCGCCGCGGGCACTCGCATCCACCGCGTGACGCGCCATATGCTCGGGCTGTTTCACGGCCGTCCCGGGGCCCGGCTCTGGCGTCAACGCCTGACCTTGGGTGCGTCGCGTCCGGCCGCCGGGCCCGAGGTCATTCGCGAGGCACTCGCCGCCGTACAGGCGGCACCCCCTGTCGAAGCGCGTGCCGCCTGAGGCTTCAGTCCTCCCCTGTTCACGGGGGAAGGGGAAGCGCTGTGGAGGGATGGCGTCGTGTTGCGGCGACGCTCTTGACTACGGCAGCATCGTCAGTGTGTCGCCGCTGATCGTGTAGCTGCCGAGCGTATCGAGAAAGCTCATGCCCAGCAGGCTGCGGTCCATGAGTCCCTGCTGCGCGACGAGCGCCGGCACGCGCCGCCGCTCTATCGGACCGACCTTCAACACGTCGATGATGACCGGCGCTGCCCGGGTCGTGCCGTTCGCTGTGTATACCGGCACCGAATAGATGAGCGACTCAAGGGCGATCCCCGCCGCCTCCGCGTCCTCGCGCGTCAGCGTCACGACGCTCGCGCCGGTATCGACGAGCATCGTCGCGTCGGTTCCGTTGATCGTCGCGGCGACGCGGAAGTGCCCGCCCGCCGAGCGCTTGACCTGAACGGCGTGCGGCGCGTCCGCCGGGGATTTCTGCTGGACGACGGCAGTGCCGGGCGTGAGCTCCGCCACCATGCGCCGGCCGATCCATTCGATCTCCTGCCGATAGCTGTAGGCGCCGACTGCGGCGAGCAGGAGTAGCATCCAGGTCAGGCTGTAGCGCACCGCGCGGCCGAAGGGCCCGCGCCCAACCAGTCCGGCGCTGAGTACCACCAGTGCCGTAACTGCGATGATGATCTGCGCCGCTTCGCCGTTCCGCAGGCCCGGAATCAACGACCCGCTGTCGTTGAGGATGAGCGCCACCACCGCGGCGGCGAGCACCGCGAACGCCACCCAAAGGAATGACGTGACGTTGCCGGTCATGCGGGCCGCTCCGGGCGGCCCTTTGAAGACGGATTCCATCCGCAGGAAGAACGCAACAACTCAGACCCCCGTCTCGAAAACTCAGACGAACACCGCAACAATTACAAGAAATGTCACCCCCGCAACCTGCTGGACGGCGCCGAGCGTGTCGCCCGTCTGCCCCCCGATCTGGTTCCGGCAGATGCCGGTGAACACCAGCACCGCCGCGGCGGTCGCCGCCGAGGCGATCAGCGCTGCCCAGAACCCGGCCGCGGGTATGGACGTGACCGCTACAATAACGGCTGCCACGACAAGGGCAATCGTTGTCGCGCGGGCATCCGGGCTGCCGGTGTCCTTCGAGAGCCCATCCGGCCGCGCCGCCGGCAAATCGTTCCACATTTTCACCACCCCTGCCCGCGATATGGCTTCTGCCGCAACGATAATGAGCAGGACCGGAAATGCGCCAAGCCCGGCCAGCGCCGCGATCGCCGTCACCCGTAGAAGGATCGAGAGCACAAGGGCCGTCGCCCCATAGACCCCGATCCGGGTGTCGCGCATGATCTCCAGCTTCTCGGTGGCGGTCCTGCCGCCGCCGAAACCGTCGGCTGTATCCGCGAGCCCGTCCTCGTGGAGGGCGCCGGTAAGGAGGATCGTCGCCGTCACTGCCAGCGCCGCCGCCAGCATCGGCGGCAGACCGACGCCTGCTGCGACGGCGTAAACGATTCCGCCGCCGAGGCCGACCACGACGCCGACAGCGGGGAACGTCCACGCCGTGTCGCGGAAGTCCGGAAGTCCCGTCGAACGGTCGGCAAGCGGAATCCGCGTAAGGAAGCCGAGCGCCTGCGTGAAGTCGCTCACGCCGCGCCTGAAATCCGCACCGGCAGGGTCGGTATTCGACATGCGGTTCGCGCGCCTTTCTCGGATCGGTGCCGGAGGTTATAGAGGGGTGGCGCCCTGGCGCAAAGACAGACCCCCGCAAGCCCCCGTTTTCCTTCGGTTCTCGAAATGACGCGCCGGCCGCTCGACGACTTCCGTGCCCTGTTCGCCGCCATGCCGGGCCCGGATGAAAGGGCCGTCGCGGCAGTGCGGCAGCGCGACCGGCAGCTGACGAAACCGCCGGGTTCGCTCGGCCGCATGGAGGAAATTGCCGAGTGGCTGGCAGCCTGGCAGGGCAGGGCGCCGCCCGTCGTCCGGCAGCCTCTGGTCGCTGTCTTCGCCGCCAATCACGGGGTCGCGAACCGCAACGTCTCGGCATATCCCGCCGAGGTCACACGGCAGATGGTGGATAACTTCGCCGCCGGTGGCGCCGCGATCAACCAGATATGCGCCGCCTTCGACCTCGGACTGAAGGTCTACGACCTCGCCCTCGACCGCCCGACCGGCGACATCGCTTCCGGCCCCGCATTCGAGGACGAGCGCGAATGCGCCGCCACGGTCGCGTTCGGCATGGAGGCGATAGCCGGCGGCGTCGATCTTCTCGTGCTCGGCGAGATGGGCATCGGAAACACGACGGTCGCTGCCGCGGTGTACAACGCGCTCTACGGTGGCTCCGTGGCGGATTGGGTCGGCCGTGGCACCGGCGTCGACGAGGATGGTCTGGCGCGCAAGCGCGATGCCGTTGCCGTCGCGCTTGCCACCCATGCCGGTGCGCTCGACGATCCGCTCGATGTGCTCTGCCGCCTTGGCGGCCGCGAAATCGCCGCGATGGCGGGTGCCATCGTTGCAGCGCGCATGAACCGCGTGCCGGTGATCGTCGACGGATACGTGACCAGCGCCGCGGCGGCGATCGTTCACGCGCTCGCGCCGTCGGCCCTCGATCACTGCCTGTTCGGCCATCTGTCCGCCGAAGGCGCACACGGCTTGGTGCTCGCCCGACTTGGCAAGAGGCCGTTGCTCGATCTCGGCATGCGCCTCGGCGAGGGCACCGGCGCCGCGCTCGCCGCGGGCCTCGTCAAGGCCGCCGCCGCCCTGCACAGCGGAATGGCGACCTTCGGCGAAGCCGGCGTTTCCGACAAGAGCGGCTAGCTAGAGGTGCGGCCCGAACGTCAGTTGGTGCGCGTCCACGTAGACGTCCTACAGATGAGACCGCCCAGCACGCATCCGGAGAGCTGGAGCTTGTCCGCTCCATCGGCCTTCAGCTTGCCGGTGTAGGTCTTGCCGTCGTCGTAGTTGTAGAGCGACCCTTTATATCCGTCGCCGTCGGCAACCATGTCGTAGACCATCAGCAACCCGACCAGGTTCCGGTTGCGTTTGCTCTCGTCGGGATTCTTGACGTCCTTGGTCTCCGGGCCCTGAACCCAGACGATCGTACCGCAATATTTCGCGCCGCACGGTGCCATCTTGATCTTGGTCTTGCCCGACTCGCTCAGCCACACGCCGTCAATGGAGGCGGCATTTGCCGCCACTGTGGCGCCGAGCAGCAGCGCGCCGGCCAGGAGCGCCAGCATGGTCCTCATGTGTTCCTCCCATTGGCGGACGAGCGTTTGGCTTCCGCCGCGTTGTTGAAACGCGGCAATTCTAGACCCGCCCCCGGTCGGCGCAAGGCGCATGGAACGGGGGTGCCTAACCGGCTTTGCGCAAACGGCTTCTTTCGTTGTCCGAAATCGGCGGCAGCGTTTCCATGACCCGCGCGCGCGGGAAAGTGGCGATTGCCTCCGTGCCTTCGCGAAGCTTCGACTTCAGATCGAATGTGCCCTCGTGCATGTGCACGAGCGCCTGCACGATCGGCAGGCCGAGGCCTGTGCCCTGCTCGGCGCTCTTGATCGCGATCGATCCCTGGCCGAAGGACGAGAGCACGACCGGAATCTCCTCTTCCGGAATCCCCGGGCCGTTGTCGCGCACCGATACGTATTGGCCACCGCCGGCGGTCCATCCGACCTTCACGGTGATCTCGCCGCCGCGCTGCGTGAACTTGATCGCGTTCGAGAGAAGATTGAGCACGATCTGCCGGACCGAACGCTCGTCCGCCCACAACCGCGGCATGTTCGGTTCCACTTGCTGCGTGACCGCGATGCCTTTGTTGTGCGCCTTGAGCTGCATCATGTGGCAGCACTGGTCGACAACGTCTGCGAGGCTGATCGCCTCCTCATGCAGCTCGTATCGGCCCGCCTCGATGCGCGACAGATCGAGAATCTCGTTGATGAGGTTGAGGAGATGTCGCCCGCTCGCATGTATGTCGGCCGCATATTCCCGATAGGTCGGGTTCTCGATCGGACCGATCACCTCGTTCTTCATCACTTCCGAGAAGCCGAGGATCGCGTTGAGCGGTGTCCGGAGCTCGTGGCTCATGGTGGCGAGGAAGCGCGATTTGGCGAGGTTCGCTTCCTCCGCCCGGCGGCGCGACTCGTCGGAGATCGCTTTCGCCGTGCCGAGCTCCGCGATGAGCAGGTCCTTCTCCGCTCGCGATTCCAGAATCGCCAGCGTCGCCAGATACATGCGCCCGGCAAGAAACAGGAAGAACAGCTCCGCCCCGCCGGCCATCAGGGCCAGCGTTACATGCAACACGTCGCCCCGACTCGCGAAGAGGACGACAAAGGTGGTGACGATCGGCACCGTACCCGCAACGGCTGCCGACCGCATGTTGGCCGCGAGCATCGTCCCGACCGCGACCACGATCAGCGTCGTCGCAAACTGGAACACGTCCACCGCGGTGCCCTGGACCCCGTGCGTGAGAATCAGGATCGAGGCCCATGCGAGCCCGTGACCAAACTCCGCAGCGAGAAACCGCTCGTTCCATGCGGGGATGGAGATGGCTGAGGCCGGGAGGTTCACGAAATGACGGCACATTCCCACCACGACGAGATGCGTCGCAATGACGGCCGCCGCCCACACGGCCACGGCACGCGAGTCGAGCCATATCAGCGCTGCCGCGGAAACGAGAGCGATGAGCAGGGGAATCGCGAAAGCGGCGCCGATCCGGCTCCGCGCGAAGGCGAGCGCAAGCTCGTAGTCGAAGACAGGCCGCGTGCCGGTGGTCGAATTGAGTTTTTCGCGCAGGCCGCGGACCGTGCGCGCGACAGCGCGGCGGCGCTCGGCGCGCTCGCTGTTGATCGTCGTCTTGTCGGTGCCGGCGCGCGGCCGCGTTGTGTCCATACTATCCCGGGCGGCACCCGGCGCTGCCGCTCCGCCCAGGATTGCCGCCCGCAAAGGATGGGGCCGCAAGCCTTAAGGATCGCTTTCCCGCCTGGAGGGACGGCCGGCACGCCGAGAGTTCGGTCGGTTGACACCCGCCGACTTTGTGGCTATCTGAGCATAAAATTCTACAAAATCGTGCCACTAAGTCCGAAACGCAGGAAATAGTTCTACCAATCCCGTTGGGAGGCGCATCCCATGGTCGACCGTCTGGACCGAAAGATCCTGCAGATACTTCAAGAGGATGCCACTGTCCCGGTGGCCGAGATCGGCCGCCGCGTCGGCCTGTCGACGACACCCTGCTGGCGGCGCATCCAGAAGCTCGAGGAGGAAGGGGTGATCACCCGTCGCGTGGCGCTCCTCGACCCGCGAAAGGTTAACGCCAAGGTCACCGCCTTCGTCGCCATCACCACCAACCAGCACAACGACGAGTGGCTCCGCCGCTTCGCCGAGGTCATTCGCGAATTTCCGGAAGTCGTCGAATTCTACCGCATGGCCGGACAGGTGGACTACCTGCTGCGCGTCGTGGTGCCCGACATCGAGGCCTATGACGGCTTCTACAAGAAGCTGATTTCCAAGATCGAGATCGCCGACGTCTCGACGACATTCGCGATGGAGCAGATCAAGTACACCACTGCCCTTCCGCTGAACTACGTCGTCATCGAAAGGGAAAAGCCGCAGGTCGGCTGAGCCGGCGCGCATCGTTATCCGACCCCGAGCCGCCTGAGCTGGAACGGATCTGTCAACTCCCTGACCGCGTCCTTGCCGATCCACCGCGCGGTCTTGTCAGACGACACGGCGAGCCGTCTGGCAAGCGCCAGCGCCGGCTTGTGCAGCGCAACCGAACGCTTGCCGATCTGCCTGAGCGCCCAATTCACCGCCTTGCGGACGAAGTTCCGCTCGTCCGTCGCCGCTTTCTCGATCAGGGCAAGATGCGCGCGAAAGACAGCATCGGGCACGTCCTTGCCATGAACGGCATGAGCCGCAAGCAGCGCGAAACCCGCTCGCCGGACGAACTCGCGCTTGTCTTTGGCCCAACGCTCGATTTTTCCGTCCACAAACGGCGTCTTTACGAAAAGCTTCAAGCACACCTGGTCGCAGAGATCCCACGAGTCGAATTCCGCGGCCCACGCATCCATCTGCTTCGCGGTCACCTGCTTCGGATCGTCAATGAGACAGGCGAGCAGCCGCGCTTCATGAAAGCCGCTCGCCCACAGCGCCGCGGCGAGATCGTGGTTGTGACGATACCGGCGCGCCAGCGGCCGAAGCTGCTGCATCGAAACCCCGAAGGCGCGCTCCGCATTGATCCCGAACCGCGCCATACCGGCGCGATTTTTCTCCGAGCCGAGTGCCCTTAGCTCGGCGATCGTTGACCGAACGTCGACCTCCTTCCGCTTGGTCTTGCCCGCCGCCCGGTTCAATCGCGCTCCAGCCGTGCGATGAGGCTCGAGGTATCCCACCGCCGGCCGCCCATCGCCTGCACATCCGCGTAGAACTGATCGACCAACGCCGCGAGGGGCAGCCTGGCGCCGTTCCGCCGCGCCTCGGCGAGACAGATCGCAAGGTCCTTCCGCATCCAGTCGACAGCGAAGCCGAAGTCGAATTTGCCCGCGTCCATTGTCTTCCAGCGGTTCTCCATCTGCCACGACTGCGCCGCGCCCTTCGAAATGACGTCAATGACCTTTTCGACGTCGAGGCCGGAGCGTTTGGCGAAGTGGATTGCCTCGGAAAGACCCTGCACCACGCCGGCGATTGCGATCTGGTTGACCATCTTCGTGAGCTGGCCGGCGCCGGCCGGTCCCATCAACCCGATCATGCGGCTGTAGGACTCCATCACCGGCTTCGCCCGCGTGAAGGTCGCCTCGTCGCCGCCGACCATGACGGTGAGAGTGCCGTTCTCCGCGCCTGCCTGCCCGCCGGAAACCGGCGCATCGAGAAAGTCCACTCCGAGCGTGCTTGCGGCTTTGGCGATTTCCCGCGCGACGTCGGCGGAGGCGGTGGTGTGATCGACGAGCACCGCGCCCTTCGCCATGCCGGCGAGCGCGCCGTCCGCTCCGAAGGTGACCGAGCGGAGATCGTCGTCGTTGCCCACGCACATGAACACGAACTCGGCGCCCAAGGCTGCCTCGCGCGGCGTGCGTGCTGCGCGCGCGCCATGTTTCGCGACCCATTCCTCGGCCCTGGCGGCGGTGCGGTTGTAGACCGTCGCCTGGTGACCGCCTTTCGCGACGAGATGTCCGGCCATGGGAAAACCCATGACGCCGAGCCCGATGAATGCAACCTTGGCCATTGACGTGGAACCCCCGTGTGACGATGTGAACCGCAGCGGTGCGTTTGACCCCCGCACCCGCGCGGAGTATCCCGCGGCACAACGAAACGATGGCGCTGGAAGTGCCTATGACAGCCCCGACAAAGGAACAAATCCTCGACCGCCTGAAACGGGTCAAGGGTCCCGACCTCTCCGGCGATCTCGTATCGCTGGGGCTCGTTTCCGACATCGTGATCTCCGGCGGCAAGGTGATGTTCTCCATTACCGTGCCCGCCGAGCGCGCGCAGGAACTCGAGCCGCTGCGGCAGGCGGCCGAAAGGGTCGTGCGGGAGGCGCCCGGCGTTGAAAGCGTCATGGTCGTGCTGACCGCCGAGAAGAAGGCAGGAGCCGGGCGCGGCTCGCCGCTCTCGCCGCCGGGGCAGCCGCGCCCCCAACGGCCCCCACACGTCCACCGCGCACCGCCGCCCGGCGGAACGAAGGCCGGCGTGCCGGGCATCGAGTCGATCGTCGCCGTTGCAAGCGGGAAGGGGGGCGTCGGCAAGTCGACCACTGCGGTCAACCTTGCGCTTGCGCTGAAGGCGAACGGGCTGCGGGTCGGCATCCTCGACGCCGACATTTACGGCCCGTCTCTGCCGCGCCTGATGCATGTCTCCGGCCGGCCCCGGACATCCGGGGACCGCGTGCTGATCCCTATGGAGAATTACGGGCTGAAACTGATGTCCATGGGCTTCCTCGTCGATGAGGACACGCCGATGATCTGGCGCGGTCCGATGGTCATCTCCGCACTGACCCAGATGCTCCGTGACGTGACGTGGGGAGACCTCGACATCCTCGTTGTGGACATGCCCCCCGGCACTGGCGACGCCCAGCTCACCATGGCCCAGCAGGTGCCGCTCGCCGGCGCCGTGATCGTCTCCACGCCGCAGGACCTGGCGCTGATCGATGCCCGCAAGGGCCTCGCAATGTTCAACAAGGTCGACGTGCCGGTGCTTGGCATTGTCGAGAACATGAGCACCTTCATCTGCCCGCATTGCGGCAAAGGGTCCGACATCTTCGGCCACGGCGGCGCACGGCACGAGGCGGAAAGGCTCGGCGTGCTCTTCCTCGGCGAGGTGCCGTTGACGATGGAGATCCGCGAAACGTCCGACGCTGGAACGCCGGTCGTCGCCTCCGCGCCCGACAGCCCGTCGGCTCGCGCCTATCGCGAGATCGCCGCGCGCGTCTGGGACGGCATCCTCCGCAACCGCGCCGAGGGCGCCCGCCCGCCGCCGAAGATCGTCATCGAACGATAGCGCGCTGCTCAACCGGCCGCCTGTTCCGCGAAACGGCCGAGCCCGAACAGCGACATATCGGCCCTCGTCTTTCCGTCGCGCGCAAGGTCGGCGAGAATCTCCCCGATTGCGGACGCGAACTTGTAGCCGTGCCCGGAGCAGGGCGACGCAACGATGATTTCGGGATGGCCGGGCAGCGCGTCGATGATGAAGTGTCCGTCCGGCGTGTTGGTGAACAGGCAGGTCTTCATCGCCATCAACGGTCCGTCGGCATCCTTGAAGAAACTCCGCGCGCCGGCGCGCAGCGGCGCCTCGTCCTCCGGACCGACCTCGCGCGACAGGCCTTCCGCCGGCCCGCTTTCGCCGCGGTGATGGTAGAGGCCGATCTTGAGTCCCGGTACGCCCCAGATTGGCGTCGCGTAATAGAGTCCGTCGTTGCCCACGGCGATGACGACCGGAAAGACGTCGGGCCGGAAGAGCTTCGGCTCCGCCGGCTGGAACCAGCCGAGCACCTGCCGCTCCGGCACCGCGAGCGTCCTGAGCTGCGGCACCAGTTCGCCGACCCACGCGCCGGCAGACACGATGAGCCGTCCGGCCTCGTAGCTGCCGCGGTCGGTGGCGACGCGCACACCGCCGCCCGCAACCGGCTGCCATTCCAGTACACGCTCGCGGCAATGGATGCGCGCACCGGCGGCATGCGCCAGCGTGACATGCGCCAGGATGGCGCGTTCCGACGCGATGAAACCGCCGTCGGCCTGGTAGAGGGCGAGGTGCATGGCGGGCAGGCGATAGCCGGGGAACCGGCGATTGGCGTCTTCCGCGCTCAGCACCTTGTGCGGCAGGTCGTGTGCACGACAGGATTCGAGCGCGCCGCGGAAGACGTAATGATCCTCCGGAGCGGCGTCGATTCCGCCGGTGCGGAAATAGAGCTGCTCGCCGAAGGCCTTCTCGGTTTCCTTCCACAGTTCGAGCGCCCGGCGGGCGAGGGGCACGTAGGCGGGGTTCTCGAAATAGGCGAGGCGGATAATGCGCGTCGTGCCGTGCGAGGAGCCGCGATTGTGCGGCACGTCGAACCGCTCCAGCCCGAGCACGCGCGACCCCCGCCGGGCGAGGTGGTAGCAGGCGGCCGCGCCCATGCCGCCCACGCCGATCACAATCGTGTCATAGGTCTCTGCCACGCGCCTGCGCTCCGGTTCGGGGAGCCGAGTTAACACCAAGCGCCGCCGCATCGCCACCCGCGCGCTCCTTCCTTCCCGCGCCGCGATTCTCGCGCGGCCGGATGGTGCCTAGTTCGGTTCCCTCCGTTTGCGTTGCTCTGCCGTGAAGGCAGAGGGAGCGCGGGTGGCGAATGCCGCCATCCGGGCAGTCCGGGAAACGGGCAGCTTCCGCCGCTTGCGCACAGCGATTTTCCACCTTCGCTTTCACACTCCAGCCGACCCGCGAGGCGGGCATGACTCCGCTTCCTGACGGCGGCCGTCGTAGGGCGGGTTGGGCCGCGGGCGTAACCCGCCGGAATGACGACGTGGTGCGGCGCTGCGCTTTGGCTCTCCATTGCCAATTGAGCCTCATCGTGCGTGCGATTGTATCGCCACGCGACGACACACGCGACGCGGTGCGGTGCGATCTTCGATTGTCGAAGAGGGACTTACCCGCCCGTCACGCTCATGTGCCGCGCGACGGCGGGACGGCGGTGGGCGCGGTCGATGACGAAATCGTGGCCCTTGGGCTTGCGCGAAATCGCCTCGTCGATCGCCGCCTGGAGCAGGCCGTCGTCGGCCGAAGCGCGGAGCGGCGCACGCAGGTCCGCCGCATCCTCCTGCCCGAGGCACATGTAGAGCGTGCCCGTGCACGTGACGCGCACGCGATTGCAGCTCTCGCAGAAATTATGCGTGAGCGGCGTGATGAAGCCGAGCCGTCCGCCGGTCTCCGCGATCTGCACATAGCGCGCCGGGCCGCCGGTGCGATGCGTGCTGTCGATGAGTGTGAAGCGTTCGGCAAGCCGGGCGCGCACGGTGGAGAGGGGGAGATAATGTTCGGTACGGTCCTCGCCAACCTCGCCGAGCGGCATGGTCTCGATCAGCGTGATCTCCATGCCGCGCTCATGCGCGAAAAGGATGAGGCTCTCGATCTCGTCCTCGTTGACGCCCTTGAGCGCCACCGTGTTGAGCTTGATGCCGAGCCCCGCTTCCTGCGCCGCTTCGATCCCCGCCAGCACCCTGGAAAGGTCGCCCCAGCGGGTGATGGCGCGGAACTTCGCCGGATCGAGCGTGTCGACCGAGACGTTGATGCGCTTCACGCCGGCCTCGGCCAGCTCGCCCGCGAAACGCGCGAGCTGCGAGCCGTTGGTGGTGAGCGTGAGCTCCTCCAGCGCGCCGGACCTGAGATGCCGCGACAACGACCGCACAAGGCCCATCACGTTCTTGCGCACTAGCGGCTCGCCGCCGGTGAGCCGGAGCTTCCTGACGCCGCGCGCGACGAAGGCGGAGCAGAGCCGGTCCAGCTCTTCCAGCGTCAGCACCTCCTGCTTGGGGAGGAAAGTCATGTCCTCCGCCATACAATAGACGCAGCGGAAGTCGCACCGGTCCGTCACCGACACGCGCAGATACGTGATCCCGCGGCCGAAGGGGTCGACGAGGGGAGGGGCAGGCGTGCCGGCCGGCATATCCAAGGGCGATGTCTCCGGTTGGCTATAACGGTGTATATAGCGCGGACGAATCCTGACGGAAAGGCGTTGCCGCATGGCGACCGCAAAGCCTTGGCCCACCGAAATCCGCCTGTCGAAGGACAAAAGGAATTTGCGCGTCTCGTTCGACGATGGGCAGGCGTTCGATTTCTCCGCCGAATTTCTGCGCGTGGAAAGCCCGTCGGCGGAGGTGAAAGGACATGGCCCCGGCGAGCGCATTACTGTGCCCGGCAAGCGGAACGTGAGCATCGTCGCGGTGGAGCCCGTCGGCAACTACGCGGTGCGGCTCACCTTCGACGACACGCACGATACCGGCATCTATAGCTGGGATTATTTCCGCGAACTCGGCGCCCGCCACGACGAACTTTGGTCGGCGTATCTGAAGGCCCTCGCTGAGAAGGGCCTGTCGCGGGACTGAGCGGTCCCAGAAAACGGAAGGGCCGGCGAAAACCGCCGGCCCCCGTCACCCCCATGCCCCCCGTTCCCCCGAATCAGCGGAGCACGACGACCCTCGTTCCGATCGCCACCTGATCGTACAGGTGGATCACGTCTTCGTTGGTCATGCGGATGCAGCCGGACGAAACCGCCTGGCCGATGGTCCACGGCTCGTTGGAGCCGTGGATTCGATAAATCCGTGAGCCGATATAGAGGGCCCGCGCGCCGAGCGGATTGTTGATCCCGCCTTCCATGTAGGCTGGCAGGATGCGCCCCCGCTTCTTCTCGCGCTCGATCATCACCTGCGGCGGCGACCAGCTCGGCCACTCCGCCTTGCGCGAGATGCGGTCCACCCCGGCCCAAGTGAAACCTTCGCGCCCCACGCCGACGCCGTATTTGTAGGCCTTGCCCTCTTCGAAAATGTAATAGAGGCGCCGCTCGCTCGTGCTGATGACGATGGTCTTCGGCTTATACGGCCCGTCATAGTCGATCAGCTCGCGCTTGACCGGCGATGCGCGCGTGCCGACCTGGTAGCGCGCCAGGTCGCCCATCTCGTAGCCGACGAATTTCTGTTGGACGACGTCCCAATAATACTTGACTTCAGCCTTTGCCGAGGTCGCCCCCAGGAGCCCGGCAACACCGATCGCAACAGCGAAAAAAAACTGTCTTCGCATTCCCGCGTGCCCCTCAGGATAGGTCAAAGACCGCAAACACTTGTACGGAGCAGGAGAGGGACTCCCGGACCGTGTCGTCATTGTTTGCCCAAGGCACCCCGCAGCGACAAGAGTCGGATGCCCCAAGGGGGCGCGCGGCCGTCAATTTGGCTAACGGTGTGATAACTGGGCCACGGCGATGTGTCTGTTTTGCAAAGTCAAGCGGCTTTCCGCACCGCAAAAAAAAAGGGGGGTCCCGGGCACGAGCGCGTGATTCGCGGACCTTGGACGCTACGAAAACGAGACGTCGAGGAGAAGCATGAGCACGAGGCCGACGGTCAGCCCGGCCGTGGCCTCGCGCTGATAGCCGCGCGAATGTGTCTCCGGGATGATCTCGTGGCTGATGACATAGATCATGGCGCCGGCCGCGAAGGTGAGCGCGTAGGGGAGCACGACGCTCGACAGCGTGACGACGCTCGCACCGAGGAATCCGCCGATCGGCTCGACGATCGCGGTGAGGGCCGCGATGAGGAACGCCTGCCGGCGGCTGTAGCCTTCGGCGAGCAGCGCGACCGCCACGGCAAGCCCCTCCGGCGCGTTCTGAAGGCCGATGCCGACCGCAAGCGCGGTCGCGCTCGCGAAATCGCCGCCGGCGAAGCTGACGCCCACCGCGCCGCCCTCCGGGAAATTGTGAATGGTTATGGCGGCGACGAACAGCCAGACCTTGCCGATCGGCGACCGCGCCGGACCCTCGCGTCCCTGGAAGAAATGGCGGTGCGGAATCAGCTCGTTGCCGGCCGCGATGACAATGACGCCTAGCGCGACGCCGAAGGCGGCAACGAGCGCGGGTATGAACGACCCGCCATAGATCAGGCGGGCTCCCGCGATCGCGGGAACGATCAGCGAAAAGAACGAGGCGGCGAGCATCACGCCGGCGGCGAAGCCAAGGAGCAGGCATTGCGCCCTGACCGAGACCTCGCGGCCGAAGAGAACCGGGATCGCTCCGACCGCGGTCGCCGCGCCGGCAGCCAGACTGGCGAGCGTTCCGAGCGCGACGACGTCCATGCAGTCTGCCGCGCCTATCCCTTGATGCAGATCAGCGGATGGAGCCGCGCAACGCGCCGCGCAAGGCCTGCTTCCTCCGCTGCCAGCACCACTGCGCCGACATCCTTGTAGGCGCCCGGCGCTTCCTCGGCGACGCCCCGGCTCGACGGGCTTCGAACCAGGATGCCGCGCGCCGCGAGATCGTCCACGACCTTGCGCCCCTTCCACAGCCGCGCGGCCGCATGACGCGACATCGCCCGCCCCGCGCCATGGCAGGCGGAGCCGAACGCCTTCTCCTCGCTCGTCGGCATGCCCGCCAGCACATAGGAGCCGGTGCCCATGCTCCCGCCGATCAGCACCGGCTGACCGACGGAGCGATAGACCTCCGGTATGTCGGGATGACCCGGACCGAGCGCCCTGGTCGCGCCCTTCCGGTGGACATAGAGTTCGCGCGGCTTCCCGTCGACGACATGCGTCTCGACCTTGCAGGTGTTGTGCGAAACGTCGAAGAGGAGCGAGAGGTCGGCTTGCGGGAACAGCTCACGGAAGACCTTTCGCGTGAGATGCCCGAGGATTTCGCGGTTGGCGAGGGCGCAATTGATGGCCGCGCGCATCGCACCGAGATAGCGCTGGCCGATATCCGACCGGATCGGGGCGCAGGCAAGCTCGCGGTCGGGAATCGCGATCCCCGATTCCTCCGCCGCGGACGCCATGTCCTTGAGGTATTCGCTGCCGATCTGATGGCCGAGGCCGCGCGA
>Ga0073934_10007377_pt1 | contig 15349 bp, 13 predicted proteins | sample LarsenN4metaG_FD_76834 | JGI IMG/M metagenome (GOLD analysis project Ga0073934, IMG submission 76834) | Hot spring sediment bacterial and archeal communities from British Columbia, Canada, to study Microbial Dark Matter (Phase II) - Larsen... ...
CTTCCCCGCGCCCATCTGACGCACCAAGTTTCCGCTGCGGTGGGTGGATTAATCTTGCGGCGGAGCGCCCGGCCCCGCGCTCAGCGCAGGCGTCAGGTGCCGCCCGAAGGGGGGCAGGAAGCGCCGGAAGATTTGGTTGAGGCGCTGGCCGTGGCAAATGCGGAGAACTTTTGTTCGGTCCTCGCCGAGCCGCACTTCGGGCAGACGATCTCGCCGCCGTTCCTGCCGAGGATCAGTTTCTCGAAGGTCTTCCCACACTTCTTGCACGTATACTCAAAGATCGGCATGAGGGTCCAATGAATCCTTGGTGTCTTGGGGCTTCGCCTGCCCCTCCGGGGCGGGAGGCCGGTAGGCTCACGTAAAGCGGGAAATCCCCGGGATGCGCGGCAACACAAAGAACCAAACAAATAAGAAGATAAGGAGAATCCCGATTCCCTCCATAACTAAAAGTATAGCAGCTAGCACCCGCCGCGCATAGAGACACAATGTCAAAGCTGCGGCTCCGACCACTCCAGTGCCGGGTTCCTGCCGGCCCTCACCTGCCGCCAGCAGGCGGCGTTACATCATAGGGTCGGCCACAGGGATTCCCAGATCTTGAACTCGTGGTGGTAGCCGGAGACTTCAGCTTGGGGGAACTTGCGGCCGGAGGCGACGTCGAGGGTTTCCTGAAAGATTTTTCTGCCGACTTCTTCCACCGTCTCCTCGCGGTCGAGGATGGTCCCGGCGTTGATGTCAATGTCGCCGTTCACGCGCGCGAGCGGCGTATTGGAAGCAATTTTGAGGACAGGCCCCAGTGCGCAGCCGATGCCGGTGCCGCGCCCGGTGGTGAATTGCACCACCTGCGCACCGCTCAGAAAGAGCGCGGGCGTGCAGACCTGATCATAGCCCGGGGTGTAATGCACAAAGAGCCCCCTGCGGTCGCCGAGCCATTCGCCGTACTCGATGAGGTCCTCGACGATGGACGTGCCGCCCTTGGCCTTCACGCCGCTCGACTTCAGGTAGATGTTGTAGAGCCCGCCCTTGATGTTGCCGGGTGAAGGATTCTCGGCAAAGTTGGCGCCGAAACCGCGGACATATTTTTCGTAGCGCTTGAGGGCGTTCATAAGTTTGCGGCCCACCGCCCGCGTGCGCGCGCGCTGGACCAGGTCGAGCATTGCGGCGCCTTGAAGCTCCGGAATCTCGGGCAGGAGCACAGCGGCTCCGGCGCGCACGAACATGTCGGAAGAGACGCCCACAGCGGGATTGGCCGTCACGCCCGACCAGCGATCGGAGCCACCGCATTCCGTCCCGACAATCAGTTTCGAAATGGAGACGGGCTCACGCTTGAAGCCGTTCACGTGCGGCAGCATTTTCGCCATGACCTCGAGGCCGCGCTCGACAGTCTTGCGGCTGCCGCCCGAGTGCTGAATCGTCATGTTGACCACGCGCTGCTGGTAGTTGGGCACGGTGTTCAGGAAAACCGGCGCCGAGCATTCGACGCAGGTCTTGCCGCAGCCAAGATCGACGTAAAGCGCCGCGCCCAGATTGGGATGGCGCAACGTGTTGGCGAGAAGCTGGTTGAGAATCTCGACGGCCTGTCCGTCGGGCATGCCGCATCCGGATTCGTGCACGATGGGGACCACGCCGTCCACGTTCGGGAATTTCTCTCGTGAATAGAGCTCCCGCGTGGCGCGCGCGGCAATCTCGCGCACTTCGGTGGAGGAGCACATGCCGGAGGTGACGATGCCGATGTAGTTGCGCGCCCCCACGCTGCCGTCGGCGCGCACGAAGCCCTCCCAGGTGAGAGAAGCGAGCTCGGGATCGAGCGGCCTCCGCTGGGGATTGTCGCGGTAACGCACGGCCAGCTTGGGCAACCGATCTTCGAGGTTGTGTTGGTTGATTGGGTCGCCCGGATTCACCGCGCGCGAAGCGAGGCCGATGGGATCGCCGAGCGAAATGTATGCCTGACCGCGACGAACCTTCTTGACGGCGAAGCTCTGCCCGCGCACCGCGCGGCCGTTGATCGTTATCACGCGCCCATTGTGAACGAGCGAAGTCCCCTGTTCCAGGAATTCCGCCGTCACGACGGCGACATTGTCCTTCGCGGGGTTAATGATGATGGCAACGTCTTCGAGTTGTTTTGCTGCCATGTCCCTCCCAGGCGAGAAATTCACGCTCTCCAATTATTGCGGTCGTAGTGTTCGCCCCTTTTCGGGTCGCAGGACTTCGCGGTGGATTGCGCCAATCGCCATCACAAGTGTACCGCAAAATCTGTTTCTGGAGGATGGCCCGCAAACCCTGCCGGGCAGAGGAAAGTCGAGGTTGCCTGTGGAGATCGTTGCGGCGGATGCGTGGGGCGAGGCATGGTCCTCGCCCCCTTTTCAACCGTTGACTGACCCTCGGCCCCCGATAGGGCCGGCGATGCGGGCCTGCTACTCCTGGGGCTGGTGGTCACGGCGCACCCAGTAGACGTGGGTGATGATCTTGCGGCCGCCACCGAAGTCGAGCTCGTAAACAGAGAAGCCCTGCGCCGGCGACCCACGCACGAGGCGGCCCCACTGACCCGGGCCTTCAAAGTCAATATCGGTCATCGCGGGGGGCATTCGCCCTTCCACGCTCTGGCTGACGCTCGTGCTGCTGTCGAGGTGCCCGCCGTAGATCGATACCAACTGATCGTAGTCGTGCGCGTTGGGATGTTCGTTGCTGGGCGGGCCGTCGGGGTCGCTCGTGTAGTCCATGCACGTTCCGAGGTTGGTGTTATTGAAATTCTCGTCCTGATGATCGAGCCCGAAGGTGTGGCCGACTTCCTGGCACATCACCAACCGCCGCCAGGGAGGACTGTTGTAGGGCGCGGCATTGAAGTACGAATCGTTCATCTTGGTAATAGCCTGAGTGATGTGGCTGCCGCTCACCCATATCTGGGCCAAGCCCAGCCAGCCATTGAGGCCATATTTGGCATTGCAGACTTCCACCCGTCCCTGCTTGGGCCGGCATTTCCTCGGATCGGTTCCGCCCGCCACCTTCTGTGTGCCCAACACGCCGGACTGGTTCCAGTCCGCGGAAGCCTCGTCGAGGTACGCGTCCCAGGCGGACGAAACATTATCGCCGAGCTTCAACGTGAAGGAATCTGTCGTGCGCGCCCAGTGGTAACTCCCCCACGAGTTGTTTGCGTACAGTGCGGCTGAAATCGCACCCATGACCAGCCCAAGCCAAAACACCCGGACTAACGCAGCCCGTGAACTTACTTTCATTCTGACCTCCGTGGCTTTCGCGAAGTATCGTACGCTTGATTAGTTGTTAAGCCCTGTCGATCACTATCACTATATACGTGAGGTTGCCAGCGAACAAGGCCGATTCTGCCTGAACAAGTTCTTTCTCAAACTGGACAGGTTCTGGCCGAGTCTTTCCGGTGATTTCGCGACATTGAGCGTGTTGCCCTTTCACAACCCCAACTCCGGTCGGGCAACCGAGGGGCCACTGCTCCTAATTTCGAGGATATTTAACTACTGATTTTACAAGAGATTATGGAGAGAGTTGGGACAGGCTGGGACTAACTGAGTTCTCCGGGGACGGCGCCTTCCCAAAAAGTGCAATAGATTTCATTCCGGATTAATTTTTCTGCAACCTCCTCCATTCGGCCAATGCAAGCTCCAAAAGAGAAGTTGTACGCTCGGGATGGCAGCGGCGTGCAACCCTTCAACCGGCCCTTGCGGCCCACCCTATCCCCGAGGGAGAGGGCTCGAAAAGACGATGCTTTGGTCTCCCTTCTCCCGCCGGGAGAGGGGCTGGAGCTGAGGGGACTTCGTAGCTTCTTCAAGCTCGTTTGCACCAAGATTTCGATTCAAAAGGTTCACAGCTACTGGCGCGACTGGCGCTGACAATTCGGTCGCGCTCAACGGCAGTGAGCAAGGAGGTTGTGCGTCGCGCGCAGGGCCCTCTTTCCCCAGGGTAAATGATTTCCCCCTGCAGCAATAGCGGGCTCTGAGACCACGGGCATCAGACGGGTCTTGGGCCGGTCATGGCTGCGGCGGTCGACCATGAGGATCGCCAGCGCGGCGACGGCCACGCCGCCGAGAAGATCGACGAAGTAGTGGTATTCGAGGAGCACAATCGCCGCGCAAAGCAGCACGTCGAGCGCCAGCAGGGTCGCCACCGCCGCCGCCACGCGCGCAGAAACCACAGGGCGATCGCGGGCGCCGCAATGTGCATGCAGGGGAAGGCGATGAAGTAGCCGGCGCCAATCTCTTCCAGGGGCCTTTGCTGGCGCAGCGCCGTGACGTAAGCGAGCAGTTGCCCTTGAACGGAGTAAGAGCGCAGAGTTCGCGGCAGCACCTCGAAATGCGTCGGACAAGAATAGAACGGGCTGAGGCTCGGCCACAAAAAGTAAATCAGGAGGGCCAAATAACTGGCCGTGACCACGGCACTCACAAACTGCGCGGCGCGCTTCTGCCCGCATTTCAGCCCAATGATGATGAGGCCCGCGCCCACCTGTGCGAACATCGCAAAGTAAAGGAGGTTGAGGAAACTTTAGATCGAAAGCGGCAGCACGTTGATCGCCCCGTGCGCGACCTCCGAGACGGTGGACCCGAACAGAAACCAAGAATCCATGCGGTCAAACAGAGCGTCGTTCGCCCCGTGGGGCTTCATCGCAATCACGGCCTGGTTCAAGCTGAAAACCAGAACCAATCCCGTAAACCAATAGACCGCCGGGATCAGAAAAGAGCTGATGGCCTTAACAAACGCGCCGGCGTGGTCGCGAGTTCGATCCACAAATTCAAAGATCGCAATGACCACGAGGGAGAAGAACATGAGGCCTGTTGATCCGAAGAGGTAATAGAGCTGCGCGTAGAGCAAGCCCAGAATCAGGAATCTGAGCTTTTGCTTTCGATAACGCATCCAGACGGGCTGGATTGTTTTGCGCAATGGGAAGGCAGCTACATAGAGCAAACATGCGAAGAACGCCGATTGGATGATCAACCCCACCCAGAAGGTTCTCAAAAAGTGCGGCCAATCGAGCTTCAAAGGCAGCTTCGCCGCCATGAGCGCCAGCGGCAGTCCGAGGGCGAGCAGCACCGTCACCCCCAAGTGAGACTTCTCTCCAACGGTTCGCAGGAGTTGCATTCGAAGTCCAAATAAACTACCAAGATTTGCCTCGCCCGCAAACCAGAATTCGCACGGCCGAGACGGCGGCCAACGCAAGCGCCAGGCAATAGGGAATGCCCTGTGTGGGGTGCTTGCCTGCCCCGGCTGGCTTCCCCTGCGCTCCACCCGGGGGCGCAGAGCACCGGCCAAGCCGATCCCGCAGCCAGGGCCGGCTCTACTTGACAGACCGTGCCCGCGCGGCTAGGTTAGCCGTTCGGGCGTAGCCCTGTTAACGCATAAGGGTAATCGAGGGAGAACCCAAGCCGGCCCCGGACCGGCTTTGTCGAGTGTCTGGCTACATCTCGCGCGGCGACGTTCGGGGGCCGCGGTTTTCAGCACACCATCCCAAGGGCAGGCGGGATCGCATATGGGCCAACCTTCCGGCATAGTTGTCAATTCTGGTCAAAACTCCAACACTCATCCTGCGCTGTTCTCGCCGGGCAACACGCTGCCCTTCATTCTGGTAACGGCGCTATTCCTGTTCTGGGGCATTCCCAGCAACATGAACGACATTCTGATCAAGCAGTTCATGAAGTCGTTCGAGCTGACGCGCCTCAAGGCCGGATTGATCCAGTCAGCCTTTTACATGGGATATTTCCTCCTCTCCATGCCGGCGGCGCTGATCATGCGGAAGTACAGCTACAAGACTGGCCTCGTGATCGGACTATTGCTCTACAGCGCCGGAACGTTCCTGTTCTGGCCGGCGGCGGTCGTCCGGCAATACGAATTCTTTCTCTTTGCCCTGTTCGTGATCGCCAGCGGCGCGGCGTTTCTTGAGACCGGCGCGAATCCGTTCATCGCCGTGCTGGGCGATCCGAGAACGTCCGAACGGCGTCTGAATTTCTCCCAGGCGTTCAATCCGGTCGGGGCGGTAACCGGAGTTTTGGCCGGAACCATTTTCATCTTCTCCGGCATCGAGCTCACGGAACCGGAGATCGAAGCCCTGAAGGCGGCGGGTAAGTACGACGCCTATCTGCAGCAGGAAACGATGCGCGTTGTCACTCCGTATCTGGTCATCGGGACAGTCATCTTTATCTGGGCGTTGCTGATCCTCAGAACGAAGTTCCCGAAGATTGCGGAAGAAGCGCAACCGAGCGCGGCGCGCGTCAAGGGAAAATTCGCAGACCTGTTCCACCATCGGCACTTCATCCTGGGGGTCATCGCGCAGTTTCTCTACGTCGGCGCGCAGGTGGGAACCTGGAGCTACTACATCCAGTACGTGCAAGACTACACCGGCCAGCCGGAGAAAACCGCTGGCTACTTGCTGACCGGCACACTGGTGGCTTTCGGAGTGGGCAGGTTTACCGCCACCTACCTGATGAAGTTCTTTGCGCCGAGCAAGCTGATGGGCGTGTATGGAATCATCAATTGCGTGCTGGTCGGTTTTGCCGTGCTGCTACCCGGCTGGATTGGCGTCGGAGCGCTCTTTCTGACAAGCTTCTTTATGTCGCTGATGTTTCCGACCATCTTCGCCCTCGGCATCAAAGAACTCGGACCGAACACAAAGTTGGGCGGGTCGTTGATGGTGATGTCGATTATCGGCGGCGCCGTCTTTCCGCCCATCGAAGGCTGGATTTTTGGCGCAACTCGGAGCATGGCGACGGCGATGGCGATCCTGCTCATCGCCTACGCGTTCATCGCGCACTATGGGTTTGTGGGGTCCAGAGTGAGAGTGAGTCGTGCAGCCGCACAGTGACCGGAATAGCGATTTGGAAAGAGGGATTGGTCAGTCGGGATTGCGACCCCTCCTTCGCCTGCCGGGCTGGAACGCCAGACATTCAATTCACCCTTCCCGGGACATAATTCGAAATCGTCCCTTGCTGACAACCGCGTGCCAGGTTTTTTCCCTATGGCATTCTTAGCACGCCCTTGATGTAGTCTGGCTGCTGGAAGTCATGCTCGAAGGCCTGATGGATTTCCTCCAGCGCCCCATAGCGGTGCGTGACGAACGGCTCCACGCGGATTTTGCCGGAGGCGATCAGTTCCAAAGCGCGGCGGTAGGTGGTGGGGCGCCCGTCGGGATCGAACCCGCCGGAGGCGCCGATCGGGACGACAAGTGTGGGCTCAAGGAAAAGCACGTTGGCCAGCAGGCCGATATCGCGCCCCTTGTGCCCGTGGCCATACAGCAGAACCGTCCCTTGCTTGCGCAGCAAGCTGGGAATCTGCTCAAAGATAATCGAGTTGCCGCAGGCTTCAATGAGGTAATGCACTCGCTCGCCCTGGGTCAGTTCGCGCACGGCCTCCCGGATGTCCTCCCGGGCGACGTTGACGGGCGTGCCGCCCAGTTGCCGCACCAGTTCCAGGTTCCTGGCGCGCAGGTCGCTCACCAGGATGAGCCCGTCAAACTGCCGCACGTTGCGCAAGTACTGAAGGAAGAGCAAGCCGGCGGGCCCGCCTCCGCAGATCAGGATACTGTGGATTCGTTCCGGCCCGGTGAACGTAAACCGGGCGCTCGATCGCTCGCCCCGATCGATCGCATGCAGCACGCAGCCGAGCGGCTCAACCAGCGCGCCTTGTTCCATCGAGAGTGATTCCGGCAGGCGCAGGCAATTGACGGCGGGCATGGTGAGGTATTCGGCCAGCGCGCCTTGCAGGCCCGTGATGCCGTGCTAGGCGTAGAATTCGCACTGGTGCGAATCGCCCGAGGCGCAGTAGGCGCAGAGCGGTTGACGGCCCTGCGAGTGGCAGTTGCGTCCCTGATCGCAAAGCACGCGGTCGCCGGGCTTTAGGTCCTTGACGTCGCGGCCAATTTCGACGACTTCGCCGGAGAATTCGTGCCCAAGGATCTGTGGCTGCTCCCGGAGTGGGATCGGCCGGCCTTTCGCATCCGTGTTGTAGTTGGCATGGCCGCGAAACAGGTGGAGATCGGTTCCGCATACGCCCACGGCCTTTACGCGTAACACGACTTCCCGCGGGGGAACCTGCGGATCGGCGACGGTCTTCACGACGAGCTTTTCAACGTCTTCGAGGACAGCAGCCTTCATGGTTTCGAAAAACGAAAAGCGGACCGGAAAGCAACAATCTACTAGCCCCGCCGGCCACGGACGACGACCAAACTCCTATGATTCCAGATCCTGCGTATCGAGGCGGCCTGCACACTTCAACCGTTCGAAGATTTCGATGGTCTGGCGGATGCCCGCCGGAAGCGGCGTCCGCGGGACGACGCCCAGATCGCGGACGAGCGCGCTGTCGTCGAGATCGGCCGCGATGGGCAGGTGTTTTCCTTCCGCGCGAAGCAAGCCGCGCGCGCGGGGATAGACCTCCTCCAGCGTGTGAAGGAAATCCTCGACCCGCACCACCGCGCCCCGCAGCGTGTACGTCCGCGCGCCGGATAAGTCCTCCTCTGCGCAGCGGAGGAAGATCTTCGCGCAGTCGTCCACATATTGCAGGTCGAGTTGCCCGGTGAACTTCAGTGTGTAGGGCCGTCCCACGACCGCAGCTTTGATGGCTTTGGTGGGGGCCGCCGTGATGCCCTGGTCGCGGCCCACGCCATAGACCGCCCAGGGGCGCAGTCCGGCGCTGCAGATCCCGTCGTTCAGATAATACACGCGCGCGTTCGCTTCGTTGCACTGTTTGAAGGCGCCATAATGCGTGCCGGGATGGAGTTCGGCTCCCTCGGGGACGTGCCCGGCGCCGTAAAACTCCTCCGGGCCAAAGACCGCCGCGGAGCTCGCATACACGACGCGCTTCACCAAGTCCCGCCGTCGGCGCGCCGCTTCAAATACGTTGAGCGTCCCGATCACGTTCACTTTGGCGCCAAGCGGCGGATTCGCCGCGCAGGCCGGCACTTGCAGCGCCGCGAGATGAATGGGATGGGTGATTCCGTGTTCGGCGACGCAACGTTCCAGCTGCTCGAGCGATGTGACGTCGCCCTGGACGAATCGAACCTGGGCGATCTGCTCGCGCGTAAGCAGCGCCTCGAGGCGATGCGCCTGCGGGTCCACGTCAAAGACTACGGGCGAATCGCCGCGCTCGACAAGGTTCTTCACGATCCACGCGCCAATGAAACCCTTGGCGCCGGTGATGAGGAAACAACGACTGCCGGGAGGCATTGGCTATCCCGAATTCGACCAGGACATTATAACGAGTGAAAACCGAAACCGAAAACTGGAAAACCGAATAGTGAAACTGGGAATTGGGAAATCGAAACTGGAAATTCGAAAAACGAAAACCGGAAACGCGCGGTTGTCGGTTTCAATGGACGCCTGAAGATAGACCCGCAAACATTCCCGAGTGTCCCTAGTCTCCAGTCCCAGGCCCCTCTTTTTTCGGCGCGCGAATCAAAACCAGCACGCACACGGTCGCGAGCATCGGGACTACGCCCGCCGCCACGAAGGCCGGGAAGTAGGAAAACTTCTCGACGATCACCCCGACGATGGTCGTGAAGAGCGCGCCTGCCAGTCCCGCGCCCAGTCCGCTCAAGCCCGTGACCGAGGCGACGACATCGTGCGGGAAAAGATCCGAGGGAAAAGTCAATCCCATCGTGGACCAACTGGCATAGCTCCAGGTGGCGACGCTGATGAGCGCAATGGCGAGATACGCGTTGCCCGTAAGGGCCGCGGGAATACCGGCAAGAATGGGCAGAGAGCTCACCACGCAAACCCACTTGCGCGCGCGCAGCACGGGCATTCCACGCTTGATGAGCAGCATTGAAGCCCACCCGCCGGTGTAGTTGCCGACGGCGGAAGCAACGAAGGGAATCCAGCCAAATGCTCCAATCTGTTTCAAGCTGAAGCCGCGCACATCGCTCAGGTATTGCGGCAGCCAGAACACGTAGAACCACCAGATGGGATCGGTCAGCGAGCGGCCGAGGACAATTCCCCAAACGTTCCGGTCCTTGAGCAGACTGAGCCAGCGGCGGACTCCGCCCGGAGCTGAGACCGTGGCCATCTCGCGCCCCGACTCGATGAGATGACGCTCCTCCGCCGTCACTGCCGGATGGCTGCGCAACGGCCGGTACACCGCCAGCCAGATCGCCACCCAGAAGAATCCAAGCATTCCCGTAAAGATAAACGCCATGCGCCAACCCCACGCGCTGGCGATGGCGGCGACGAGCGGAGGCGCGAGAATTCCTCCCACCGATGACCCGCTGTCGAAGATTGCGACGGCGACGCCGCGCTCGCGCGCCGGGAACCACTCGGCCACCGTCTTGTTGGCGGCCGGCCAGTTGCATCCTTCCCCGATTCCCAGCAAAAATCGGAAAAAGGCTAACGAGGCAACGGAGCGGCCGAGGGAAGTGAGCATCCCGGCGACCGACCACCAGATGATGGCCAGGGCTAATCCCAATCGGGTCCCGACGATGTCGAGAAAAACTCCGCCCACCAGCCAAGTCAACGCATAGGTGACCTGGAAGGCGGAAACGATGCGGGAATAATCCACATGATTGAGGTGGAGCTCCTGCATGATGACCGGCGAGAGAACGGAGAGCGTCTGACGATCGATGTAGTTGATGGTCGTCGAACAGAAGAGGATGGCGACGATTCCCCAACGCAGATGCTTGACCGGCTTCACAGTACTCAGCCTCCTCGGTACGGGCCACGTGCCGGCGGGCCAGGCAGCGCGTCAACTTATCACATTGGTTTATGGTCAGGCCAGCAAATCCGGAAAGGCTCAGAGCTTTCTCACCTGCACCCGTCGGAACATGCGGCGGACGGTGGCGAGGTCAAGAGGATGGTCGGTGCGGGCCTCGAGGGCCTTAGCCGCGCCCGCCGCGCATGCCCAGCGAATCGCTTCCGGCCAGTCGGCGCCGCGCTCGCGCCAGACCAGGAGGGCGGCAGTGAACGCGTCCCCGGACCCGGCCGAACTCCTCTGCCGGATCTTGGGAGGCACAAAGCGCCAGCCGCTTGTGCCGGTGACCGCCACGGCTCCCTTGGGGCCGAGCGAGCAAACCGCCAATTGAACTCCCTCTGCCACCAGACGCCGCAAGGCGGCGATCAGCGCAGGCAGGTCCGGGATTCTCTCGCTCAAGGTCAGTTCGAGCTCTTCCCTATTCAGGCGCAGCACTTCTGGTCGAGCGGGCAGGGCGTGTGCCAGCGCGGGCCCGCGCGAATCGATCAAAACCGGAACACCGGCCTGGTGGGCGCGGTGGCAGAGGCGATAGTAAAAGCGCGGCGAGCAGCCCGGCGGAAGGCTCCCACAGAGCGCCAGCCACGAAGCCTTGGGCAGCCAACGTGCCGCGCGGCGCTCCAGATCGGCCTCCATTCTGCGATTCACGCGCAAGCTCACGGGCACAAGCCAGGTTTGGATTTCACGTTCCTCGTCCACGATAACTACGATCCGGCGCGTCTCGCCTTGGGCTGCGGTGAAATCGGCGCGCACGCCGCGCTCGCGCAGCAGCTCGGCCAGCCGCCGCCCGTTGCGGCCTGCGGCAAAGGCGAGGGACACGGACTTCGCGCCCAGGTCCACCGCAAAACCGGAAGCCAGATTCCCCTTGCCGCCGATGCACTCGGTTTCCTTCAGAATGTCCAGGCGCAGGCCCGGGACGTAGTGCTTGATTTCAACCACCTGATCGAGCGCGGTGTTGGGGGTAACCGTGAGGATCATCGTGTCGGAGAGGGGGCGCAGTCCCGGAAAGACAAGGCAAACGGCAGAAGGCGCAAAACACAATCGTCAGCCGGCACGCCAGAATCCAAATCCGAAATGAAAAATCTAAAATCAGCCCAGCAACTTGCCCCACAGCAGCGCTTGGGCGTTAGTCTCCAAACGCTCGAGGGTATCGAAGGCGTCGTCGAGATCGCGGCCCACGACGATAATCCCGTGCTGCGGAACCATCGTGGCGATGGCGTGCTTCTCGAGCTCGGCGGCCCGCGGCGCCAGACCTTCAATCACTTTCTGAGCCAGCTCGCCGCTATGAGCTGGGGCGAATTCTGCCATCCCGATGGTTCCAAACTTCTTGGTGTGTTCGAGGGCCGGGGGCATGGGTCGGCCCGCCGCCACAAAGGCCATGAAATGACCGGCTTGGGCGTGGATGACGCTTCCGGCGCGCTCGAAGTTCTTGTAAATGGCGAGATGAAACTGCCACTCGCGGGTGCGGCGGTCGGGCCCGTCCACGAGGTTGCCCTCGAGATCGAGAACGACGATTTCGTCGGCGCTGATTTGCCACTGCTGCTTGCTGCCGGCGCGGGCGGGAGTCATATAAACGCGATCCTCTTGGCGCAAGCTGAGATTACCGCCGCTCGCGTCCGTCAGGCGCCGCTCAAATACCAAGCGCGCAATCCGCGCCAGGTGTTCGCGAGGATCGTAACTCAAAGGCTTTCCCTCGATACGAAATCGTGGCTATCTTCAGCCCCGCGCAGCGCGCTGTCAAGCAGTTCGACCTGCCGTCGCGGCATTGACAAGTAGAGACGGCGCATATAGCTTTTCCGCCCGGGGGGTGTATGGGCCAGAAAAGATCTCGGGGCGATTCGATGAACCGGGCGAACCACCATCGCCTCACCCGGCGCGACACCCTGAAGCTTGCCGCGGGCGTGTTGATGGCCGGACCTGGGTCCTCTGCCCGCGCAGAGGAAGCATCGCTTCCCGTGCGGCCGCAAACTCACAACCCGAAGAAAGTGATTATTGCCGGCGGGGGAATTGCCGGCCTGTGTTGCGCCTACGAATTGATGCGGCGTGGGCACGAGGTGACGGTGCTGGAGGCTTCGGGGAGAACGGGCGGGCACGTCCGGACGGTTCGCGATCCCTTGGCCGACGGTTTCTACTTCGACGCTGGCGCGGAGCATTTCACCAAGCCTGGCTACGAGCTTTACTGGGAATACGTAAAGGAATTCAACCTCATCTCGCTCAACTATCCCCGCCGCGAGAACTATTGGCGTTTCATCGATGGCAAGCTCCGCACGGAAGAAGAACTCCACGATCGCCGGGTGTTGACCTCGCTCGGCTTCAACCCACGCGAGTGTGATTACCTGGCCGAACAACCGTGGTGGAATCTGGGCATGCTTTATTACGCACCCTACGTCGGGAGGTTCAAGGACGAATACAAACCATTTGAGCCCGGCCTTGATGATCTCGACCAGGTGACGCTGACGGATGTCTTCAAGAAAGACGGCGCCTCAGCGGCCGCCCTTCGCCACGTGGGCGGAGACGGCTCCGCGCTGCACGCCATCTGGCACGCGGCTGTGCTCCACATACGTGGCGTGCCGCTCGCGCCGCCCAAGGTTTATCGCTTAAAGGGCGGCAACTCCGCTATGACGGATGCCTTCACCCAGCGGCTTGGGGAACGCGTGCGGCTCGGCTGTCCGGTTACGGCAATCGAGCATGGGCCGTCCGGCGTGACCGTGCGTTACCGGGAGTTTGGAGAAGCGAAGAAGATGGATGGCGACTACCTGGTCCTGTGCATGTCACTCGTCATGCTGCGCCAAGTGCCGGTCGAGCCGGCATGGCCGGAGGCCAGAAACTACGTGATCCAGAACTACCGGTACTACACCGCCTCCCGCCCCGTTTTCCAGTCCCGGACACGCTTTTGGGAACGCGACGGGGCCAGCCCGAACGTGGAGATCGGCGACCCTGCGCTGAATCACTACTGGAAGATGGGTGAAGACGTCGAGACGAATCGCGGACTGCTGGTGAGCACGGCACAAGGGTTGACCACGGCTGACGAGGCGCTCGCGGCATTCCACAAATACTACCCAGGGAAGTCGCAGGACATTGAGCAGGTTTATGTCCACGACTGGGCCAGCGATCCCTGGGCGAGCGCCTGCGAAGGGCTCAACTACGCGCCGGGTGAGTTGAAGAAGTTCTGGCCGCTCATCATCGAGCCGCACGGGCGGATTTACTTTGCGGGCGCTTATGCCGACAACTTGAATTGGGGCATGGAAGCCGCCACGCGCTCCGCCAACCGCGTGGCGCGGGCCATCGACGGTGCTTGAGCCAATTGTCCCCGATGTTTTCCCATCTCCCAGCCAGCGTCCTCATGGCTTCGGGCGGGGATTGTGACTATACTCCTCATTGTTGCGACCCATGCGCTCAGCGGTGCCATTCGACAGGGGGCGGCGCGGAAGCGCCATCTGAAGCCGGGCGTTCCGCCAGTGGAACTGGACGCCCCCATCAACGACGACGGCTTTGCCAGGGAGGTCGTTGCGCGCTTGCTGGAAAACATCGATCGAAGATCGCAGACCTGAAGGACACAATAATCCAAGGAGGCTCGATTCCATGAAGATCAGTTGCTGCTGGCTTTATGCCATCTCGAAATACGGTTACCCGCCCTCGATCCCCGACACGTTCAAGGTGCTGGGTGAAATGAAGGCGCTGGGATTTGAGTACGTCGAACTCGAAGGTGTGCGGCGCGAGAATTTGCTGGCCGTTTACGGCCAACGCCACGAGCTGAAGAAGTTCTGCGATGGGGAAGGCTTGAAAGTCGTCAATTTCTGCCCCGTGCTGCCCGATTCGGTGAGCCTCGACAAGAAGAAGCGAAAAGAGTCCTGGGACCTATTCAAGCGCGCTATCGAAATTGCACAGCACTTCGGCTGCTATACCATCCAGGGCGACAGCTTCACGCCCCCCCTCAAGTTCAAAGGCGATGCGCCTTACAAGGAGAGCATCAGCTACGGCAAGCAATTTACCATTGAAATCGATCCCGCCTTCAAGTGGCAACGCCAGTGGGACGCCATGGTCGAGACCTTCAGCTTCATGGCGCGGGAGGCGAAGAAAGCCAAACTCAAGTTCTGCGTCGAACCGCGCGTGGGCGAGATGCTTTCCAACACTGACGCCATCCTGCGCATGATGGACCACGTCGGCGACGAGAACTTCGGTGCCGTGCTCGACACCGCGCACCTGAACGCGCAGAAGGAAATCCTGGCCCTCAGCGTCGAGAAGCTCGGCAAGCGCATCTTTTTCGTCCACGCGGCGGACAACGATGGCCGCGTCAACGATCATTTCGCTGCCGGGCGCGGCACGGTCGATTGGGACGGCGTCTTCCAGGGGCTGAAGAAGCACAAGTTCGCGGGCTACCTCGCCATTGACGTGGGCATGGTGCCGGACATCGACGCCCAGTACCGCGAGTCGTTCGCATTCCTGCGAAAGATGGCCGCCAAACACAAGGTCTAGGATTCATAGTGGCCGCTGAACCTTTGCCCGGGACGGGATCATCTGCCCATCCCTTCATTCCGACCAGGAGTTTGGTTATGAAACGCCTTCATGTCTTCATTGCTGGGATGGTCGGGCTTGTCGCTTTTCTGGCGGCACCGACCGCGCGTTCGCAAGTCCGCGCCTGGGAAGGAAAGATTGAGATTCC
>Ga0073934_10007381_pt1 | contig 15344 bp, 14 predicted proteins | sample LarsenN4metaG_FD_76834 | JGI IMG/M metagenome (GOLD analysis project Ga0073934, IMG submission 76834) | Hot spring sediment bacterial and archeal communities from British Columbia, Canada, to study Microbial Dark Matter (Phase II) - Larsen... ...
TGAAGCGTTGCTTTTTGAGATTAATCGACTTTATGAATGATTTTCGCGCTTCTCCAGTCAGTTTCTCTGTTGCTAGTTGAGTCTCTTGTCAATTTTTCTTTTCCTAAAGTAACAAAAGAGGGTAAATAGTCTGCTTCTTCTATTCCTGGGATGGAGAGACGCGCCGCTCTTGCACCAGTGGCAATTACAGCTTTTTTAAAGTTGAGAGTTTTGTCACCAACTAATACAGTATCATTGCTGGCGAAGCTAGCGTTACCCAAAAAGACATCAACCCCCAGCTTTTGAAAACGTTCCGCCGAGTCGTGATGGCTAATACCAGCGCGCAGCTTTCGCATTCTTTCCATAACTGCGGGAAAATCTACATCAATGTGTTGCGTGATGTTCACTCCAAAGTCTCTAGCATTCCACATTTCACCCACAACCCGCGCTGATCTAATCACGCATTTTGATGGTACACAACCCACATTTAAGCAATCTCCGCCCATGAGATGCTTTTCAATTAATGCTACTTTCAAACCCAAACCCAAACCCGCCGCTACCACCAACCCCGCCGTACCTGCACCAATTACTACCAAATCATAACAATCAACAGGTCTGGGATTAACCCAGTAGGGAGGATGTACGTAGGAAACTAGCCTTTGATTATACTCATCTAGTGGGCGGACTATGACTTTTTGAAATTCAGAATTAGACATTTCCATAACCTTTTTTATATTGTTGATTAGTAGTTATTAGTTAGTGGTTAGTGGTTATTCGCCACTCCCCATCTCCCCACTGCCCCTACCAGGGGCCCCGAGTTCCCCACCTCCTACAAAACCTCCTCAAGGGCTTTTTTGGCTATCCGAGTGACATAAACTGTGACTGCAACTGTGGCAATAAAACCTATGATCCGAATTGTCCATTGTACTGTGGGGTTGGTTGGTTGAGTTTGTGTACCAATCATGGCAAGATTTCCAGCTAAGGAACCGATGTAGACATACATAATTGTTCCTGGGATCATGCCTACAGAACCTATAAAGTAGTCTTTGAGGGAAACGTCGGTAACACCAAATGCATAATTTAATAAGTTAAAAGGAAATATGGGGGAAAGTCGGGTGAGGAGAACTATTTTGAGTCCTTCTCTACCAACAGCACGGTCAATTGCGGCGAATTTTTTATTATCTGCGATTTTCTCGGCTACCCAGCCTCTTGCTAAGTAGCGTCCCACTAGGAAAGCGGTGGTTGCGCCTAAGGTTGCACCAATAAAGACGTAGATGGAACCCCAAATTACACCGAAGACAACGCCAGCGCCTAAGGTGAGGATGGAACCTGGTAAAAAAGCGACTGTAGCGATGATGTAGAGGATGATAAATGCGATCGCTCCTACTGTACCTAAGCTGTCAATCCACTGCAAAGCATTTCGCAACCATTCCTGAGGATTGAATCCTGGTGTATTCACGGTTTCTTGTGCTGATGCAAGGTCTGCGTTGAAACAGAGTGTCAAGGTAAAGGCTAGTAAGGTTAAGAAAGTTAGTTTTAAGAAGTTAGGGAATTGTTTGGATTCAGGTTTATTTTTTAATGTTTTATTTTTCATGGGGAATGAGTTTAAGTTTTAGTTTTGTCGTTGGGTGAATAATTATTTTTGAAAAAAAAACGAACACGGATGAACACGGATGAATACATATTTTTGATGCTTGGATTATGGATGTTATAGTTTATTTTTTAATGTTTTATTTTTCGTGGGGGATGAGTTTAAGTTTTAGTTTTGTCGTTGGGCAAATAATTATTTTTGAAAAAAAACGAACACGGATGAACACGGATGAATACATATTTTTGATGCTTGGATTATGGATGTTATAGTTTTTGTAATTTTAGTTACTATCTACGCTTTTTTGAAGAGCTTTCTGGGCAATTCTAGTTACATAAATAGTTACAAGAACTGTGGCAGTTAATCCTATTATTTGTATTAACCATTTCCCAATTTCCGTTTCTGCTGTAGTTGGCTGATGATGAGTGCTAATCATGGCTAAGTCGGTAGCAAGAGAACCGATGTAAACATACATGACAGTACCTGGAATCATGCCAATGGAACCTAAGATATAATCTTTCAGTGAAACTTGGGTGATTCCGAAAGCATAATTTAACAAGTTAAATGGAAATATGGGAGACAAGCGAGTCAAAAATACTATTTTGAATCCTTGTTTGGCAACTGCTTGATCAATCGCTTTAAATTTTGGATGCTTTTCCAACTGTCGACAAACCCAATCTCGTGTTAAATAACGCCCAATGATGAATGCAAAAGTGGCTCCGATAGTTGCAGCAATTAACACATACATAGAACCCCAAACTACACCAAATAGACAACCTCCTTTGAGTGTGAGCAAGGAGCCGGGTATAAATAGTAATGTTGCTATGTTATAGATGATAATAAACGCGATCGCACCCCATGAACCAAGACTCTCGATCCAGGTGATTGATGTCTGCAACCATCCCTGAATGTTTAACTGCTTGGCAGCAATGATTAGACTGACAGCCAGACAAGATAATAGCACTAGTTTGAGTTTGGGTTTTCTATGCATATTGATTGCAAGGAAGATGGGGGAGTATGAGGAGTGGGGAATAACCACTTACTACTAACTATCAACAACCTACCACTAATAAAATACGTAAATAAAATGAGAAATAGCTTAAAACCTTTTAAATTTTTCCTGACGATACCAACTGCGAAGTTGCTGGGGGGAGATTCCCAGAAAATAAGCGATGATCACTATTTGATTGATGAATGTTGTTTGCCAAATCCCTTTTTTTAGCCAGCGACGTGCTGAGGTAATAACTGGTACAGGAATGAGTGTTATTTTCCCCAGGTTTCTTAAATGTCGCATGAATTCAAAGTCTTCCATGATGGGCAATTCTGGAAAGCCACCAACATGATTAAATATTTTTTTTGTTAAAAATATTGCTTGATCACCGTAAGGCATTTGTAAAAAACGCGATCGCACATTTACCCCCCATTCTACTACTCGCAAACTCGGCTGTTCTGCACCAATTCGCAAGGCAAATGCACCAGCGACCACTCCAGGCTGTGCTAATGCTTGGCGAACCATGACATCAAATCCAAGTGGTAAGCAGGTATCAGCATGGAGAAACAGCAAAATCTCACCGCTAGCAACAGCAGCACCCGCATTCATCTGCTTGGCACGTCCCGCAGCCGCCGAGATGACTTTGACGCCAAATGATTCAGCTATGTTTACCGTTTCGTCTTGGGAGCCGCCATCAACTACAATGATTTCGATATGATTACTTAGTTGAGTACTAGTTAAGGCGGCTTTGATGTTCTCCGCTTCATTCAGAGTTGGAATAATAATGGAGATTATAGCAGTGGCAATATTTTGAGTAATAATTTCTGACAATTGATGTGTTTCTCCAAACTTTGTCATTTTTTTAGAGATTATCTGACAAAAAAGTTATAACCCCTTTCCATCTAATGCAGGATGTTCTAACCGAATAAACTAGTATAGCCTTGCGTAAAATCTTTAGCGGAGAAATCTGTTGGCATTACGCAATATAGGGCAATATAGCAATGTACCAGATATGCCATGGCACGTCCTGGTACACCTCATCAAATCTCACTCAAAATTTTTATGTAATTAGGGAACTATCAATGAAGTGTAAATTTCCAGCTTGGTTACGGTCTATTTTGTATATTTTACTTTTTATTGGTTTGACTAGCTGGCTGTTAATCTTGGATACTCCTGCTGTTCTAGCACAGGAAAATACTGTTAACTACACACTTTCTGACTTACGATATCGAGATTTTTCTCATCAGGATTTACATGGAACATCTTTTGCAGGTGCAGAAATGCAGGGAGCAAATTTTCAGGGAGCAAATCTCAGTGGAACTATTCTCACGAAGGGGTCATTTTTGCAAGCAGATTTAAGTAATGCTAATCTTGCAGAAGCATTTGCCGATCGCGTTATTTTTAATAAAGCCAATTTAACTAATGCCATTTTTAGGGATGCAATGCTTGCTAGTAGTCGCTTTTTTGAAGCAGAGATTACAGGAGCAGATTTTTCTGGTGCAATTGTTGATCCTTATCAAGTGAAGTTGATGTGCGATCGCGCTGATGGAATCAATCCGGTGACGGGTGTGTCAACTCGCGAGAGTTTAGGATGTCGCTGAATTATCTCCACAGCATGTAAATCACGCGGAGTAGTGATGGCGATCACAACAGGCACTGAGAGTATCGTGATAGTTTCAGGCTAATTTGATTCATTCGTCCAAATCCCCATCAAGGGATTTTTCCATTTTTTATTTTTCTCGGCTACTCTTATTTATTGAGCCGATACCTTTAATTTTTCATCTGAACTGCTACTAAGCGAGTTTTTAAAACAGAAAGACTAGCTCTGTTAATGATAAAACTGAAATTCACAACTTTTTCTGGATTAGGACTGATTTCACGCATATAATCGAATACAGATTGAGAAGTACAAATCATATCTATATGTTTGAAAAACTGAGAATCTTGATGAATGCTTTCAATATCTACTGATTGCAAATTCAAATGATAAATGCCTGATTTTTCTAGCATCTGTTTCATTTTTTTGCTCTCAGCCATTTTTTGACCCACAAGTAACACCTGACAGCCGCGATTCAGTGTTGAAATCTGTGTTATGAGGTGTATGTCTGGCTCATAATTTACTCCAATCACTTCATGTTTAGGAGCAGCAATTTGAATGACATTATATGCATACTGAGCAGGTGTAATTACTAAATTAGATGCATAAAATTCTCTTAAAGCTCTCGATTGAGCAGTTTGTAAATCTTCTAAATATAGTAATGATAGAGGATGACTAATTTCTGATTGAAGAGATTGAAAATATATATCAGCCTCAGATTGCACTGATTCTACAAATACCAACTTCAAAGGAGCAACTTGTTTACGCTCATTTGAACTTACTGCTACAGCATAAGCAGTTAATCCAAAATCAAATGGATTTAATCCCATCTGAGTAGCTATTAAAAAAGCTTGCTCTAGTACTTTATAAAGAGAGTCGCGACTAATTGACTTTTGAACCAATTCACTTTCAGCCACAAAAGTTCCTCTTCCTCGTTTTGCGATAAGATATCCAGTTTCTATTAATTCAGAATAAACTAATGCAATAGTATTATGATTTATGTTCAGGTATTCTGCCAGTTGAATAACTGTTGGCAAGCTATCCCCAGGTCTCAAATATTCTATTGCAATCAATAATTTAATCTGTTCAGATACCTGAACAGTAATTGGAAGAGGAGCATGGGCATCAATAGTGATAGGTAGTAGTCTAGAAGAGGACATCAAAATAAGTAAAACTACAAACTATGATTATTCATTGTAATTTAATTTTTCTTGATTGACATTCCTTTTATTTGTTATTTCGTCATAGTTTTTTCACAAAAAATATAATTTTCTTTAAAATATTACTTACTCATAATAGAAATAGAATGCAAATAGTCAAACTTGCTAATCAGCCATGTAGTTAATTTACTTAATTAAATCAATCTTCTGTAGAATACATTTATTTTCTCCCCTTCTTGATAAATAACTTCAATTTTATTCACTTGTATCACTAATTTATGAATTACTTTATAAAGATAAAATAACCATTTTTTTCGTCTTTTTAGATAATAAAAAAGCTGAGAATTATCACAATAAATCCGAAGAAAACTGTTTTGAGACCAAAAATAAGCATTAATACTACAACTATTCAAAAGCTCTCTTGTAGGGTTGTCTAATTCTGCCATAATTTGCTGATTAAGTGTTGGCGATAAAGTGCTAATTTTCTCTAATTTTAGCTGTGTAAATTCTAAATTGTCTGCTGTGTTGTGCTTGCTTGTGTAATATGGTGTTTGCTGAGTAGATGCTTTAGGATCAAGTAGCTCAACTCTCACAGCTTACCTCCAGGTATCTTTTTGGTAGCGTTTGGATAGTGGCAGTGCTTTAGTTAGAGTAAAACTTCCTGCCACTGTTAACTTTACAATTTTCAGTTGATCTCAATAACTGACTGAACAGAGTAGTAAAAGCAAAGTTCACACTCAAACTTTTGCATCCAACTCTGACAGTTTTCTGGCAAAGGAACTGATTTTAGAACGTCTACGTGCTATCACCAAAAAGGCAGGAGGTACGCAGTAGAGGGACAATTGAGTAACACCAACCAAACCACCAATCATAACGATCGCAAAAGGTGGCCAAAAACCCGTACTATCAAAAAGCAAGGGAAAGAAACCACACATATCAGTAATAGTGGTAGAGATCATATGACGTGTGGAATGAACCACAACCTCACGCACTCCTTGGCGATCGCCGCTTTGAGCGAGGGGATCTTCTAATAAAGCAGCCAAAACAACCGTAGCTTCATTGATTCCTATACCTATGAGTGCAACCGTGGCAAGAATGGGGTTAAATCCAAACGGATAACCAAAAACACTTAAAGAGCCTAACCCAAAACCCGCAGCAAGTATAGCAATTAATCCCAGAACCCCTGCTATAGCAAAAGAATTAAAAGCTAGCACCAGCGTCCCCACCATCAGCACCAGCAACACACTCACCGTTGACAAAAGATTAGTAACTGCTGTACTTCTTGTTTCTGCCTCACCTCCGAAATCGAATGAGTAACCAGGGGGTAACTGAAAGTCACTGGCTGCTAAACGGTGTTGAAAATCTGCCAGAACTTTCGCTGGTAGTACTCCAGCTGTGAGCAATCCCTGTAATTTATTCACCCTTTGTCTGTTGCGTCGAAAGATAGTTGCCACATCAGGCATAAGTTGAACATCACCCACAGCGGATAGCGGAATCCTGGCACGTTCTTGACCTGATGTTGGAGTGTTGTTTGATAGCAAATCCAAGGAAGAAATCTGATCCAAATTACCACGCTTGAAATTTGACAAACGCACACGCACTGGCAGATTTTCCGTATCCTCCAAAACTGAGCCACCCACAGCACCCTCTAAGCTATTATCTAACTGCTGGGCGATCGCACTCTTATCAAGTCCTGCTAATCTTGCTTCTTCTTCGTCAATTTTTAAGCTCAGTTTCGGCAAAGCCTCAGCCAGAGTGGCACGAGTGTGGAGTACATCAGGAACCTGATCTAATACTAAACGCATTTGGTTTCCTAATTCCCGCAAGCGTTGCAAGTCAGGCCCGTAAAGCCGTAACTCAATGGGAGCCTCAAATGGTGGGCCTTGCTCTAATTGTCGCGCCCAAACGATAGCTGAAGGAAATGCCTGATCCAACTCTTTTTGTAAAGCTTGAATCACTGGCAATGGTGACACCTTGGGTTGCAGTTGCACCAGGGCTTGGGCATAATTAGACGAATTCTCGCGGTTGTTGATGATGTTATAGTAAATTTTCGGAGCGCTTTTACCGATAAACCAATGAACATCACTTACTTCTGGGTGCTTTTGGATTAATTGTCGTGCTTGCAAAACAGTAGATTCAGTTTTTTCCAACGATGTTTGAATTGGTAGCTCCAACTCAATGTAAAACTGATCCCGACCTGAAGGTGGGAAAAATTCCATATCTAAATGAGGAGCTACAGCAAAACCAGCTATTGGTAAAACGAGACACATACTGACTGCTATAACTGGTCTGGCAAGAGCTTTATCCAAAGTCCAACGGTAAACCCGCGTGAGTTGGGGGTGAGAAAAGCCTGTCTCCCACCAAACATTCCGGCTAGAAGCATGACCTCTACTCCTATGCGTCCAATCATGCAACTTCCCAGCCACCGCAGGTAAAATCGTTAACGATGTAACTAAAGAAGCAACGATCCCCAGAATTGAACTCAAGCCAATAGTACCTGTGAACTCCCCCACACCCCCAGGTGCTAAAGCAATGGGCAAGAAAGCCAAAACAGTGCTGAAAGTTGAACTTACAAGCGGAACCGTCAAGTGCTTAATGCTACCAGCGATCGCCTGTTCTGGAGCCATGCCTTCATGCAGGCGGACTTGCACTTCATCAATCACAGCAATGGAGTTATCAACCAGAAGACCCAAGGCAATAATTAGTCCTGTAATCGACATTTGATGCAATGGCACCTTTAATACTTGCATTGCGCCAAACACTATTAAAGATGACAAAGGCAAGGTGACGGCAACAACCAGCGCCGCTCTCCAACCCATCATAAAATAGAGGACAATCATCGCCAGGACTGAACCAATCAGCAATTCCTGGAGGACAATACGAATTCGGTTTGCGACATAACGGCTTTGATCCAGGAGGAGGTTTAAACCAATCCCACTTGGTAACTGGGCGCGGAATTTTTCTATGGTTTGATCGGCTCCATGTTTCCAATCATCAAGACGTTTCTCCGGTTCTACCAACACCTCTAGGGCGATCGCTGGCTGACCACTGACTAAAGCAAAACTGGCAAGCGGCTCAATTGTTGCTTTTTTGACTTGGGCAATATCACCCAAGCGAGTAAATTGACCTGAGTTACCAAAGCGAATCGGAATGCGATTAATTCGCTCTAGCGAATCAAGTTCGTCTTCAACTTCAAATAACAGATCGTTGTTTGAACTACGTAGCTGACCAGCTGCTACCTTGGCATCGCTTGAGAGAATCTGCCTTGATAATTCTGGCGCTGTCAAACCAAGGGAAGCTAAATCCGAGGGGCTAATCTCAACGATGATTTCTTCGTCGGGATCACCAAACATTTCAACTTTTGTTGTGCCTGGAACATAGCGTAGTTGGTCTTTAAGTTCCTCACTCAAACGACGTAGAATTGTATAGTCTGTCGGTTGCTTGAGATTCCAGGTTAGAGCAACGATCAAAGCATTGGCTTTAATTTCTAATTTTTCAAACCTGGGTCGTGAGGCTTCTGATGGTAGCTGGGGAATCGCATCTGTAATGCGATTGCGTACACGCGACCAAACTTCGTCAGCATCTTTGCCCTTGACTGTATCTTTTAATTCAATAGAGATAATTGAGAAACTTGGGCGTGAGGTAGATTCAAGATGTTTGATCTCTTCAATATCAGATAATTCTTCCTCGATTTTATCGGTAACAAGCGTTTCCACACGCTCGACAGTTGCTCCAGGAAAAGCAGTTTTAATTAAAGCGTTGCGCTGAGTTAAGACAGGATCTTCAAGGCGGGGCATAGTCAGAAATGCAGAGAGTCCCCACACAACGATCAAGCAAATTGTCAGAAGTAGTAATTGGACATTGCGGTAAAACAGAGTTGACATAATTCTGACGCCCTTTTTTAACAGTTATCAGTGATCAGTTATCAGTTATCAATTTGCTTGGGTAACAGTTTGCATTGTTGGTGGGTTTAAATCCCGCGTCATATGCCTGATAACTGCGGTTAGTACTGTTTACTGAATTAATATGTGTACAACACCTGAGTCGGGTTGGATTGTTTGGCGCACCAGTCAGCGATCGCTTTCTCTGAAATAAATTTTCAATTATTCCTCAATTTCACCGAGTTTTGATCTTCAAACCAATTAATGAAGTGAGCAAACCACCTGTAATTAGAAGTGCAAAGATTCTGTCGAAAGCATCAAGTAATTCACTTGACGATGGTCTACCTAAAAGTGCAATCACCAGGGCGATTCCTAAAACAGATCCGATTTGACGAATTGCCTGGTTAATTGCACTCCCAACTGCAAAGCGATTTGGTGGAATGCTATGTACCGCCGCACTACTGAGTATTGACAGGAGTAACCCAACTCCAATTCCAATTAAAATTGCTGATGGTAGCCAAATCGTCAAGAAAGATGGCGTTACCTGTGCTTGGGTGTACAATAACAAGGCTCCTAATGCAAAGATGATGCCACCGGGTACAATCAGAATCCGATGACCTCGAGCATCAGCAATCCGACCAGCAAATGGCGTCACCAAAGCAACCATCAGTGGCCCAGGAGTAATCGCCAGTCCAGCAGCAAAGGTCGAGTATCCCCAAACTTGAGTCAGAAACAGTACAAGTCCGAAGAACATGGCGTTAAAAGCCATGCCGAAAACTAGGGTTGCTAAGTTGGAAAATCGGTAGTTTGAGTCATTAAAGAGTTTCAAATCGAGCGCTGGAGATTTGACGTGAGCCGAACGACGCAAAAACAAAATCAGCAGTATGATTCCAACAACTAAAGTAATGATTGTCCGGCTATTGTCCCAACCCCACTCGTCACTTTGAACTATTCCCAAAGCTGCAAGAGCAACTCCAGCGATTGACAGTAGCACACCGATAATGTCTGGTACATCCTTGGTGTCAGGATCATGTGACTCAAACAGCAATCGATTTCCCAGGATCATAGCCATAGCACCGATGGGCAGATTTAAGAAGAATGCCCAGCGCCAACCCCAAGTTTGCACGATTACCCCTCCCAAGGAAGGGCCTATTGCTGCTGCTAAACCACCAACAGCACCCCATAAGGTGACTGCTGTTGCTCTCTTGTTCTTAGGAAATGCACTCAGAATTAACGCTAGTGAAGCAGGAGTGAGCATTGCACCGCCAACAGCTTGAAAAGCACGAGCCGCAATCAATAGCTCAGGGTTAGATGCTATACCACACAACAAAGAAGCAACAGTAAACGTTGCTACACCCGAAAGAAATACTTTTCGCCGACCAATTCGGTCTGCCAAACGCCCGGCTGGTACTAAAAGTGCAGCATACAAGACTGTGTATGCGTTCAGAACCCATGAAAGCTGTGCTGCGGAAACCCCAGAAAATGTACTCTGAATACTGGGGAAAGCAACAAATAGCACTGTTGCATCAAGGGAAGCCGCAAAAACGGCTAAGTTAGTTAGAGCTAGGATTTTCCAGGCTCTAGAAAGAGTATTTGCTTTATCATTTTGAGCAAGCATTTTGGATTTTATATTTTAGATTTTGGATTGGGAATTGGGCATTGGGAAAGAGACTTGTTAAATTATTCCCCCTTGTCCCCCTTGTCCTCTCCGTCCTTGTCTTAAGAGCCTGCAATATGTACTAGCTGACCAGGCACAATTCGTTGTATTCCGTCAACAATCACATTGTCACCAGACTCAATTGCTCCCCGGACTAGAACGCGATCGCCTTCGGTATGCACAACTTCCACGTCCCGACGTTCGACGCGATAGGGTTTTGTTGCATTTGCATTCGCTAAGGATAAATTCTTTGGGGAATTTTCCGTCTCAGTTAAGGCATAACAAGACCACAAGCCACGTTTTCCTTGTACAAGTGCTGAGATTGGCAACCAGTACCCAGTAGTTGAGACGGTTTGAGCAATTTTTAATCGCCCGATTTGCCCAGGTGCTACTGATTGCTTTGCCGACTGTTCTAATGTCAGGATGACGGTACGAGTACGGGTAGCTAGATCAATTTCTGGCAGAATAGATGATACTTTCGCTGCGTATGTTGTTTCCCCAATTTGCACGCTTTGCTTAGTACCTACTTGGAGTTGGGAAAGTAATGATACAGGAATACCGATTTCTAATTCTGGTCTCACATCTTCCATTAGGCGCAGCACTGCTTGACCTGCATTGACAACAGTTCCTTCATCCAGCCGTCGAGCTGCAATAATCCCAGCAAAAGGAGCTTTAATAGTACTTTTGGCTATGGTGATTTCGATGTCAGCAATGCCGGCTTCTAGTTGTTTGACTGCTGCTTTTTGGGCTGCTATCTGTTCTTTACGTGTTCCTGCCAATAACTCATCTAATTTACTTTTAGCTGCCGATAGGCGCTCAAACAAGGCATTTGAGTTAAAGGCTACTTCATCATATTGCTCTTTGGAGATTGCTCCTGTTTCGTACAGATACTTGCGTCGGGTACGTTTTAAATGTTCCAGTTTTAATTGTTCTTCTATTTCTTTGACTTGAGCGCGAGCAGTTGCTATATCTTCGTTGCGAGGCCCGGTTTGTAATTCTTCCAATACAGCTACAGCTCGGTCTTTTTGAGCAATTAACTCTTGACGTTTGGCTTCTAAGTTAGTTGTATCCAGCTTGGCTAAAGCAGTTCCAGTAGTGACCCGATTCCCCCGATCAACACCAAACCAAATTAGTTTTCCACCCCGCTCAAAGCCTAGTTCACTGGCTCGAACTGCTTGTACTTCTCCTGTGTAGGTGCGTGAGACTTGATAAGAAGTTACTGGCTTGACGTTGGTAGTTTTGACAGTGAGAAGACTAACATCTGCACTACTTTCTACATTTCGCTTGTCCATTGAAAAGCGTGTGATACCAATAGTCAGGCCAAATAGCAGGAGGATGCTGCCTATTAGCGTTAGCCTTCTGGTTGTTGACTTGAAGTGAGGTATTACCTGTTTAAACGCAAGCTCATCAGATGATTTTGTTTTCATGCCTTTTATCCTTCAAAAGCGATCGCAACATTTACTTGCTTGCATTTGGAATGGGGCATATGTAAACCTCATTTACAAATAATTATGTTGATTATGTTGCTGAAAACTTGCACCCATCAATTTTTTGACCTCGCTGAAAATTTGCTAATTGCAAAAGAGCCAGACCAGTCGGTCTTTAAAAGAGCAAAAAAATTTATCTGTACTCAAGTTCTTCTTTTAGAGAAACAAGGCTTGTCAAATACTGATTTAAATGCTCAATAACTCTTTCCATGTGAATACGCTTTCTGTAGAGTTGGCTCATCATCAAAGCTCCTTCAAGGTTAGCAATGAGAATGGTTGCAACTACATCTGCCTCCACAGCCTGAGAAATTTCACCTTCAGCAATTCCCTTTTCGATAATTTGGCAAATAAGTTGTCGCCAACTGTTCATTGCTTCCTGCGTCTTTGCACGTAAAACCAAATTTGTATCGTCGCTTTCAATCGCAGTATTCAAGATCGGACATCCACCAGGAATAAGTGGTTCCCCAAGCACAAAACTGAGGTAGACAGAAGTGATGGCTTGTAGGCGCTCAATCGCATGAGTCTTTCCTTTGATTGCATCAAGAAAACGTTGATTAACAAGGTTAAAGGCAAAATCTAAAGCATGTAATGCTAACTCTTCTTTACTTTGAAAATGGTTATATATTCCTCCTTTTTGCAATCCTGTAGCCTGCATAATATCCGACATCGAAACACCACTATAACCCTTCTGGTTAAACAGTTCTGCTGCCTTTCTCAGAATTTTTTCTCTAGTAATTTTTGCTTTGGACATTTGGCATCATTATTCACAGACCTTTTGGTCTTTAGTGATATTGCGAATATATCAGAAGGGATGTTGGATGACAAGAGGTAAAGCAAAAATTCAGAAGGCAGGAGGAACCCACGCGCTTTATCGTGGGACTTGGTGCTACGCATCTCGAAGCGTTTTATTTTAGTGGTTTACACCTGAAAGTCACCTCCCCCTTATTGCCCCAATATTTGGGGAGAAAACGAAAATTCAGTTCCCTCCCCTTTGCAAGGGGAGGGTTAGGGTGGGGTAAAACCAGGATTCATAAGCGATTTAAGACTTGTGTGTACACCGTAGACCAAGGAGAGGGGCACCTCTTGTGAGGTTTTTTCATGGCAAAGTTCGTGAAATTTTTCCATTAGGACTGCCCTCTGCCTTTCTTTGTAACTATCTTTCTTCTTTTATGAAATATCAAATTCTAAAATAATAATTAAATAATCAACGGATTTTGAAAAACTACATTTATGATTATCCGTTTTACTTCAAAAATGGTTATCCCTTTGATAAGGAGCCTTTTAATTATATTAACTTATTTATAAAATATGTGCTGTCTTAATTTGTTGCCAATGTTTATCTATTGATTTATCAATGTTAATTTCCTTCCTGAATTGATTGTAAGCTACTATTCTGAACAAGCTGAGATATAAAAATTGATTATTTATATACTTGCCTAAAGTGATGGAATACCAGTAATTTTCTCTCATCAAAATAGCTTGATAGTCTATATTTCATAGGGAAATGGTAAGATTGAGGCACGTAAGGTTGAGATAAACAAAGCAATTTCATGAAAACTTGCAAATATGGGAAATTTAAGTAAACTCTTTTTTAAGAACAGGATAACTCGTACATGAATAATTACGGATATTAACTGACACGATTTCTTCAAATTATTGCTTTATAAGGCGTAGCCAGTTTTTATAATCTGATAGAGAAGTTACAAATCTTACTTTAGCATACTGTTTTATTAGTATTTCAATACCTCTATGTTGGTATTGGGATAAAGAACACCAAAATTTCACCTCCGGATATCAGACCAGCAGCATCAAGTTTAAAGTATCAGCAGGAATAGCTATTTTTCTGCTCAATTTCCAGAAATTGTGAGATTGCTGTGATGCCAATTCTCTGTAAATTTGCACTTACATGATTAGTCGCAAGCAAAATTGAATTTTCAAATTTGCAGTCCATATTCCTGACAAAATCATCTAAATGCAGCTTTATGGAAACTAGGCATTACTATTATTCGCACAATCTCTATTTCTTCATATTGTCCTGATTTCAGGATTTCTTCAACTGTCCAATTTTTGATTAATTTCCTGCTGCCTTTTTGAGGAGAGAGTAACACAATACTTGTCAAAATGGACGTGTTGTAAATAATCTTTGCGATAATTACTTCCTTGATTTACTGAACCTTCTAACAATGATGCAGATATCATCAGAGTTGGACAAGCTCAGATCTATTTTGCACTTAATTTAGCTCCTCAAACTACCCACAACTAATTATTTTTGGGAATGTTTTGAAATCGAGGCAGCATCATAGTTTGGTATTGAAAAAATAGTCAATCAAGGATTTAAATTACCTGCATCACAGTGTTTTACAATTTTTTTCATTTTGTACCGAAGTTAATTATATCTCCTTGTTGGGTTAAGGTAATTTTCCTTTTGGCAGGCTAAGTAATATTTTCCAAGTGAAGTTAAAGCACTTACCGATATGCACAGCACAGCATCTCACCCTAATGAAATTGCAGTCGTTGGCATGGGTTGTTGGTATCCTGGTGCCAATAATTTACAACAACTGTGGGAAAACATAGTAGCAAGGCGACAACAATTTCGGCGATCGCCAAATCAAAGATTACCCATTTCTGACTATTACGATCCAGATCCCGATGCGCCAGACAAGACATATGGCAGCCGTATGGCTGTGATTGATGGTTTTGAGTTTGACTGGGTTAAATGGCGCATTCCTAAAAGTGTAGTAGATTCTGCGGACATTGCTCAATGGCTAGCCTTGGAAGTTGCCATCCAAGCTGCGGAAGATGCTGGATATAACCGTAAAAATATTCCCACCGAACGCACTGGCGTATTGCTTGGCAACACACTGACAGGAGAATTTTCACGCTCCACCAGCATGAGAATGCGCTGGCCCTATGTCCGGCGTGCCTTGGTTGCTACAGCCCAAGCACAGGAACTTCCACCATCAGCGATCGACTCCCTGGTGGAGACTATGGAGGCTTACTACAA
>Ga0073934_10007382_pt1 | contig 15343 bp, 13 predicted proteins | sample LarsenN4metaG_FD_76834 | JGI IMG/M metagenome (GOLD analysis project Ga0073934, IMG submission 76834) | Hot spring sediment bacterial and archeal communities from British Columbia, Canada, to study Microbial Dark Matter (Phase II) - Larsen... ...
GTTACCTACAAGACCAACCATATCGTAAGTAATTAGCCGGACTTGATATCAGATACCCGACCTCTTAAAGAAGTCGGGGATCTTGTTTTTTACAAATCTCTAAAAATAAAGAAATTTATTTAATATTCGCTGTTGTAATTGCTCTAAAATAGTTTCATTTTGAGTTACTTCATCCACAGCACGTAGTATCTCACAAATTAAAGGCACTCCTAACTGTAACTCTTCAAGAGTGTCACCTTGAGAAAACACATCCTTGGGTTCTCCTTCCAACACTAACCGTCCCCGATCCATCACAAACATCCAATCTGCCCAACGATATACTAAATCAAGGTCATGGGTTGCCATTACTATTGTTGTGCCAGTAGCATGGATATCTTGTAAAGTTGTCATCAACTTACGAGTATGCAGTCTATCTAGATAGGCTGTTGGTTCATCTAACAATAATAATTCTGGTTTTAGCACCATCACATCTGCGATCGACACTCGCTTTTTTTGACCTAAACTTAAGTGATGTACAGGTCTTTGCGCAAGTTCGATTAAATCAAATTCAATTAATGCTTGCTCGACTCGCTGTTGAATTGCAATCTCTGGTAAACCTAAATTACACAGTCCATAAGAAATATCTTCTTCTACCGTGGAAGCAACTAGTTGTTGTTCTGGATCTTGGAAAACCACACCAACTTTTTGACGCAATTGCACTAAGTATTTACGATCATATTGTAGTGGTTTACTTTGCCAAATAATTTTACCTTTATCTGGTTTGTATAAAGCATTTGCTAATAAAAAAAGGGTGGTTTTGCCACAACCATTTTGACCAATTAATGCACACTTTTTTTGAGCAGGAATTTTTAAACTAAGATTATTAATAGCGGCTTGCTTAGCTCCTGGATAGGTGTAATGTACTTGTTCAAATTCTAGTAACCATTCCTGCATTCTGCCCCCATTCTAATGCTATTAATAAAGCACAGCCAAAAATAGCCTCTATTATATATCGCTTTGATTGATGATAACGATAGGGATGCCAAACCCGCAATTCTCCATTAAAGCCCCTGGATTCTAAACTCAAGGAAACTTGACGATAGTTGTCTATTGTACGTTTGAGTAATTGTCCAATTAACAGCGCTAGACTTCTGATTCCAGTAGCAAAAGTACGGTATCCTCCCCTAGCTTGCTGAGCAACCCATAATTCAGAAGCTGTGCTTAACAGTACAAAAATAAAACGATACATCAGTAATAAAATTTCAGTAATAATTACTGGACAGCCGATGCGTCTTAAAGTTTGCAAGAGTGCAGTAAAAGGAATAGTCAGAATGATGAAATACAAACAACAAAGAGAAGCTAAAGCTCGTGTTAAAATTGCCCAACTCTGTACAACACCGTGGTGACTAAGGTATAAGTAATAATTGCCAAAATTTAATCCTGCAATTGAGTCTTTTTCTACTAAATTTAAATGAGATATGTCAATCCCGTTGATGACTAAAGCTGGCAAACTTGTTAACCAAAAAAAAGTTGCGACGTAAATCAACTTTAAATATGTTTTGCTAGGAATTTTTGCATAAATTACTGTCCAAATAGTCATCCAAAGAGCAATCATAACTTGTATAAAAGAATGACCAAAGGCAGAAATTATTAGTAGGACACTAGCAAATAGCAGTTTTTGTTCTGGTGGCAACCAACACAAACGATTAGTATAAGCTAGGGTGTCAATCTGAATTTTCATTACGACGATTTTGTTGTTCTGAGCGTCCTCTATACAGTCCAATTACATAACCAATTACGCCAGCCCCTGCAGCCGCTTGCACTGCAAATAATAGACTCTCAACTTCTCCACTTGGTAATTCAATTAATGAATTAAACCAAGGTTGATATTGAGGCTGTATCTCTTTAATTGCTTCTTCAGCTTGACCATCTGCTCCACCAAATTCTGCATCTTTAATGAGCATTAAGGGTATTACTGATAATGCAACTACTGCTAATAGTAATAACCAATTATTCCATCGATGTTTTTGAATTTTTGATTTTGGATTAGTCATAAGTTAATAGTCTATGCTTATTTGTAACATCACATCTGTTTTGAAAAAGGGTGTAGAGACGTAGGAGGAGTTAACATTTCATTCCTTCGTTGTGGTCAATTGTGGAAGTCTTACACCCATTTTTTTGAGCGCCAAGAAATAAATTTATTGGCTGATAGCTTAAGTCTACAAAAGTACACTCATCCAGTTGCTCAACCATCTTCAGTCAACTTCAGATGACTTTGGCTATAAGCCTGGAACCTTAGTTCCAGACCTAATCCAAACAGATTACTCATCCTGCTTGATTAGCTGCAACATTTCTAGTTCTTGACGACCATAGTTAGCAAGCCAGTTCCAAACTAGTACTGTTAATAATCCTTCACTAATTGCTAAAGGAACTTGCGTAATAGCAAAGATGCCTGCAAATTTTATAAAGGAAGTGAGGACTCCGCCTGTAGCCGCAGGAAATGCCAAAGCTAATTGAATAGAGGTGACAATATAAGTCACCAAATCTGCGATCGCGGCGGCGAGAAAGATTGCTAGCCTTTGTTTACCCGTTGGTACAACCAAGCGGTAAATCCAATAGGCAATAAATGGCCCTGCGATCGCCATTGAAAATGTATTCGCTCCTAGTGTAGTTATACCACCATGAGCCAAGAGCAACGCTTGAAACAGTAGTACCAAACTACCCAATACAGACATGGCTAAAGGCCCAAATAATATTGCTCCTAATCCTGTACCTGTGGGATGAGAACAACTACCAGTCACCGATGGCATTTTTAAGGCAGATAGCACAAACGTGAATGCTCCCGCCAACGCCAAGAGTAATTTTAATTGCGGGTTTGCTTGGGTAATCTGTGATATTCGTCGTAACCCCAACACAAAAAAAGGTAAAGCTACTATCCACCAAAATACTGCCCATTCCACGGGTAGAAAGCCTTCCATGATGTGCATGGCGTAGGCTGGTGCAGCTGCACTTACGACTATATAAAAGCTAAAAATCCCCAGCAAAATGGGTAATAGACGTTTCACCTTAAGAATTATTCTCAAAATCAGCCATTCCATAAATATGTATAAGGACTTAGTTTATATTGGCAGTTTTTAATCTTCAAGTTGATTATATAATGATTATCATTCTCTAAAAAAATAGATTAAATTTTGTATATTCTTACCTATGGTAGATGCATTTATAAATAAAAAATTAAACATTCACTGCAAACCTCACAAGAACAGCCCCTCTCCGAGCTTGCGGAGAGGGTGAGTTAAAAGTGTATTGTATGCAATGGCATATTGTCATATTTGCAACTTTAAAGTCACTCAAAAACAATTGACAATAATTTGTAATTCCTATATGAATAAAAAGTAATTGCAAAATATTTGCAGTTTGTCTTGGACTGCAAATATTCGTGACACTACCATGCCTAACTACTTTGCTCTCAACCAAGGAAAATTGTTGAATCGCCGTCAACTGCTCAAACTAGCATTAATCAGTGCAGGCGTCACAGGAGCAGCTGTGCTATGGAGTAGATTAACAGCACAAAAGCAGTTGGTAAGAGTACCACCTTTGGAGACAGAGGAAAATTTTAATAGTGCTGTGAACCCGGTACAAGTATTGCGGAATTTTGATTACGGGACACTGAAGCAAGAAAACGGGCGGACAATCCGGGAATTTCGTCTTACTGCTGGAACTTCGGCGATTAAACTCAATAGTGCTGTATCTTACAACATCTGGGACTTAAATGGTCGCATTCCTGGCCCAACACTGAGAGCAAAACAAGGCGATCGCGTGCGGATATTGTTCTTCAACAAAGCTGGACATTCGCACTCTTTACATTTTCATGGTGTCCACCCAGCCGAGATGGACGGCGTTCGTCCAGTTAGTAACGGTAGCGCAACAATTTACGAGTTTGATGCTGAACCCTTTGGTGTTCATCTTTATCACTGTCACATTGAACCAGTGACTCGACATATTGCCAAAGGATTATACGGCATGTTCATCATCGATCCACCCAAGCCTCGTCCAGCGGCGGATGAGATTGTATTAGTGATGGCTGGGTATGACGTCAATGACGATAACCACAACGAATATTACGCCTTTAATGGTTTACCCTATTACTACATGGATAACCCTATCCGCATTTATCAAAATCAGTTGATTCGATTGTATGTCCTCAATATTATTGAATTCGACCCCGCAGTGACATTTCACTTGCACGCCAATTTCTTTGATGTTTATCCGACTGGAATGACTCTGACTCCTAGCCAAAAAAGTGATGTAGTGACGATGGGTGTAGCAGAAAGGCACATCTTAGAATTTGCTTTTCGCTATCCAGGTAAGTATATGTTTCATCCGCATCAAGACGCGATCGCAGAAAACGGGTGTATGGGCTTATTTGAAGTTGTGGCTGAGAAAGACTATCAAAATACAGTGAAAAGCGTAAAATCGTAGCGTTTTTAAATTGAAATTAATTATTAAATTTTAGCCTTTTCAAGGGTGAACTAGTTGATACAAAATTTCATTAGGTGCGAGAATAATTTAGCAAAATCTACAATAAATCTCAAATATAACCGTAGCAATTCCCTAGGGAAGCGAACTACGGACTCAAATGCATATCCAGTAAGCTTTAGCTTACTTGAAGTAAAAACTCTGGAAATTTATTTCTTGGTGGAATAGGTGCAAGATCTAAGTTTACTTGCTTTTCAATCAGTGAACTTTACCGTTGGGAAACTTATACCCACTTAATAAAGCTAATAACTAATAACTGTATCAACATTTTCAGGAGTAAATATGAAAAAATTTCGTTATTTGTATTTAGCTGTGGCTGCGTGTGCCATAGTAACTTTGAGTTCTTGTAACGACGGCACTTCAACCACAGAAAATTCACCCTCAGCCAGTACTCCCAATTCTGTTGCTCAGACAACAGAAGCAGTAAGCCATAGCGGTCATGGTAGCAAAAAACAAATTAACATCAATACAGCTATTTTGTCTGAGTTAGATAAATTTGAAGCGCAGCTAGGTGTACCAGCATTATCAAATAAAATTCAGGCAAATCGTCCCTACGCTAGTCCAGAGGAATTAGTCAACAAGAAGGTAATTACCCAAGAACAGTTTGACAAAATAAAGGATCAAGTAACTGTTCAGGAAGTGGCTTTGACTGGGGAAGCCAAAGATATAGATTACATGACCAAGCTAGGGTTGATGAAAGGACATCTGATTGTAGCGCAAGAACTGCTGGATCTGAATCAACCGAAACAGGCAGAACCTCATATTGGTCATCCAGTAGAAGAGATTTATGTTGATGTGGAAGACCAATTAAATGAGCGTCAAGTCAAAGAATTTAAGACAACTTTAGTGAATTTGCAAGATTTGGTGAAATCTAACCCCAAAGACAGCAAAGTCAAGACTAATTTTACTACTTCTATGCAGTCGGTGGATAGAGCGATCGCAGCCTTACCGGAAACTCAGCGTACCCAGCCATCATTTGTCCTCCAGGTAATTAATGGCCTGTTGGATTCTGCTAACTCAGAATATGGTGCAGCTGTCGCCGACGGTAAAATCACCGCAGCCATTGAATATCAAGATTCCCGTGGCTTTGTACTCTACGCGGACGAGTTGTATAAAAGCATCTCTAGCCAAATGGCTAAAGATCAGCCGGAAGCAGACAAAGCAATTCAGGCGAGTATGGCGCAACTGAAAAAAACCTGGCCAAGTGTGATTCCACCAGCCAAGCCAGTCAATACTCCTGAGGAAGTCACCAAACAAATTAAAGCGATAGAATCAGCATCTCAAAAAGTCATTGATGCTACCAAAACCCAAGCACAGCGATAATTAAGTTTGTAGTCAGTGCTGTCTTCGCTCAACAAGGACAAAAGTCCTGACTACAAACACAATAGTACATCTGGTTAGATTACTATTGACTTTTTGTTCCAAACTATGAATTTAAAATTTACTGAGAAATGGATCAAAAGTTAGACATCTCTAACTTATAGTTCATAACTAAAAACTTCTGGCTTTTAACGAAAATTAAGAACTAATGCAAGAACTTGACCAAAAGAAAACAATTGACCTGCTCAACGCCATTATGGAGTTTGAATTGGCAGGAGTTGTGCGTTACACTCACTACTCTTTGATGGTAACTGGCCCCAATCGGATTCCGATTGTAACTTTCTTTAAGGCCCAGGCAAACGAATCTTTGCTGCACGCTCAACAAGTAGGTGAAATTCTCACAGGGTTAGATGGACATCCTAGCCTAAAAATTGCCCCAATAGAAGAAAGTTACAAGCATTCAGTGAAACATATTTTGGAAGAAAGCTTGGCACACGAAAAGAAAGCACTTGATTTGTATAAAAAGTTGCTTGATACGGTAACTGATGCAAGTATTTACTTAGAAGAATTCGCCCGAACTATGATCGGTCAAGAAGAGATGCATAATCTTGAACTGAAGAAAATGTTACGCGATTTTAGTTAAGAGTCACAAGTCATTGGTCATTAGTCATTAGTTATTTGTTGGTAGTTGATGGTTGGTTGTAATTGCAAACAACAAATAACAAATAACAAGCAACATAAAAATGACAAATTACCAATGACAAATAACAAATGAAAAAGGACAACTGATGAACTTTAGTACTGCTTTACCTACTTTTGTAATTACACTCCGAGAAGGAGTAGAAGCAGCCTTAGTAGTTGGTATTGTCTTGGCTTTGTTGAAAAAAGCTAAACAATCCCGACTCAATCCTTGGGTGTATGCTGGTGTCGGTGTTGGTATTGCCTTAAGTGCGCTGATTGGCGTGTTATTTAGTTGGGTAATACAAGTATTGGGAACAATTAATCCCCAGTACACATCTGTTGTTGAACCATTGATGGAAGCTGTATTTAGCGTACTGGCCATTATCATGCTCAGCTGGATGCTGATCTGGATGACCAAACAAGCTAGATTTATGAAAGCTCAAGTAGAGGGAGCGGTAACAGAAGCTTTAAAAGATAATACTAATGCTGGCTGGGGTGTTTTTAGTTTAATTTTGATTGCTGTTGTCCGCGAAGGCTTTGAAACAGTTCTATTCATTGCTGCTAATTTTCAACAGGGGCTAATTCCTGCTCTTGGGGCTATTGGTGGGATTGCACTTGCAGCAGCAATTGGTGTGCTTTTATTTAAATGGGGAGTTAAAATTAATATCCGCCAATTTTTCCAAGTCATGGGTGTTTTGTTGGTATTAATTGTTGGTGGATTAGTAATTTCTGCATTACATAATTTTGACGAAGCCGCAGCTAATTATGCCCTCAGTAATCGTGCTTCCGAAAGCCTTTGTTTTTACTACGAAAGGTTTACCAAAATTCATTCTTGTATACTAGGGCCAATGGTTTGGAATACAGCCAATATCCTACCTGAAGAAAAATTCCCCGGTATTCTACTCAAAGCCTTGTTTGGCTACAGAGAACATCTTTATGTTGTGCAGGCAGTAGGGTATGTTGTATTTTTATTGACCGTTGGAGGTTTATATTTCCGTAGTATTATGGGTGGTTCTGCTCAAGATAGTAAGAATATTTCAGCAGGACAAAAATCGGTTAGTCCAGCTAAGGAATAGGGATTGGGGATAGGGGAAGATAAGAGATAAATACTTCCTTGTCCCCCTTATCCTCCTTGTCCTCCTTTTCTCCCTTCCCTTGTCCTTGATCCCCGATCCCCTATGACTAAAATATCCGTTCAGCAATTATTGATTTATCCTGTTAAAGGATTAAGTAGTCACAAGTGCGATCGCGTCTATCTCAAAGTCGGACATGGTATTCCAGGCGATCGCGCTTTTGCTTTGATGTATAAGCAAAATGCCACAGATACTAGCTTGACTACTGTGTCTTGGATGAACAAGCAAAACTTCGCCATGCAAAACGACTGGCCAGGACTCGCTGCTTTGAATTGTTTCTATGATCCAGACACTGGCACTTTCACAGTCAAGCGCAAAGCTGTAGAGTTATTAGTTGCTGATACTAAAACTGGCAAAGGAAGGGATTTGATCTCAGCCTTTTTCACTGGCTACCTAGCAGGAATTTACCCTAGTCAGGCTGCGAGACACCCTAACCGCGCCCCTCTACAGCTAGTTGGAGAATTTGACAAAACTCGCTATCCTGACCGGGAAGCAGTACATATTTCCCTTGTCAGCCGAGGCACTATTGATAATTTAAGTCAATTAGCTGGACAGCCAATAGACGTACGGCGCTTCCGCCCAAATATTGTTGTAGAAGGTGTCCCTGCTTGGGGAGAATTTGACTGGGTGGGGAAAGAAATACAACTCGGAACAGCCCGAATCGTTGTGACTGCCAGAATTAATCGCTGCTTAAATATAGATGTTCATCCTGAAACCGGAGAAAGAGATATGAGGTTACTGTCTCTTTTGCAAGAGCAATTTCAGCATACCCAGACTGGTGTTTTAGCGCAGGTAATTAGTAGTGGTAGTGTGGCAATAGGTGAAGAGTTAATGATAATGCCTGATGTGAAGCTGTGAACAATAGTATGTTTAAGAAATCGACCACCGATGAACACCGATAAACACCGATAAATGCAGATAGATTTAGACCTCTTGTATGAATTGTGAACTACCTACACTTCCGCTTACGCGGTAAGGGGCAAGTTTGCGGGTCTTATTCAGCTTCAACCTAGCAGTAACGGGGAAGCCGCTTGAGCGTGTCTACATCTGTGTTCGTTAGTTGAACCAGGAGAAAACGCTAACAACGAAAAACTTCACTCCAACTCTCTTTGCAAGTTCGGCCTGTTTGATTGTAATTTACTTGTTCCTTTACGTCCTATCGGCACACACATTGGTGTTCCCACCACTGGATCATTAACAACACGACACTCTAACCCAAAAACCTCTTGTACCATCTCCTCAGTCATTACCTGCTTTGGTTCCCCAGCCGTAAAAATCCGACCATCTTTGACAGCAACCAAGTAATCAGCATAACGACACGCGTGATTTAAATCATGCAGCACCATGACAATAGTCCGTCCTTGAGTTTGGTGCAACTCATACAACAAATCCAACACTTCTATTTGGTGCGCCAAATCTAAAAAAGTAGTCGGTTCATCCAAAAGTAAAATATCTGTGTCCTGTGCTAATGCCATTGCAATCCAAGCTCGTTGTCTTTGTCCACCAGACAAAGTGTCCAATTCTCGCTCTGCCAAATCCAGTAAATTTGTGATTTCTAGTGCCTGTTGTACAATCTTTTCATCTTTTGCTGACCACTGCTGCAACCAATTTTGATAAGGATAACGCCCTTGTGCTACCAAATCTCTTACTGTTAACCCTTCTGGTGCAACTGGTCCTTGGGGTAAAATACCTAACTGCTGCGCTACTTCCTTAGTGGAAAGCTTAAAAATAGACTCTCCATCAAGATATACCGTGCCACCAAGGGGTTTGAGCAGCCTGGCTAAACCTCTTAACAAAGTTGATTTACCACAACCATTCGCACCAACTAAAACACTAATTTGTCCACTGGGGATTGCCAAATTCAAATCACGGATAATTGGCACACCATCGTAAGCTAAAGACAGGCTTTTGGTTGATAGTCCTTTCATAGGCGAAACCATGATGAATTATGAATCACGTAAGACTGTGAATTGAAGAAGTAATATAAGGTTTTTCAGCAATTGTCCAGAGTTTGATTTGATTAACGTAGACGCGATCATAGGCTTAAGCTAGGGTACACAATATAAGGCAATGAACACCGATAATCTATCTGTGTTCATCGGTGTTCATCGGTGTTCGACTTTAAAAACATAATTTTTGCCATAGTTTCATGAATTATGAATCAATTTGTCCCCAGTCTCTTATTTTTTACGATTACGAATTAACAAATACAGAAAATAAGGAGCGCCAACCGCAGCAGTCACCACCCCACAAGGTATTTCAATGGGTGCAAACAGTGTTCTTCCCAGGAAGTCTGCTATCACAACAATCATTCCGCCTAACAGCGCTGAGGTAGGAATTAATCCTTGATGGTGTGCACCCACCAACTGTCTTCCTATGTGGGGTGCGATTAAACCAACAAAACCGATATTTCCGGCGGTGGCGACTGCTGCACCTGCTAAGGCTGCACCCACTAGCACTAGTAACCCACGCTCCCATTCCACGCGAGTACCCAGACCTTTGGCGACATCATCTCCCAAGTTCAAAGCGTTCAAATGCCTTGCTAGGAGCAACGCCGTTGGTGCGAAAACAATCAACCAAGGTAAGAAGGAAAATACTTGTTCCCAGGTACGTCCGTAGACACTGCCAGCCAACCATACTAAAGCGTCACTGACGTTATAAATATCTCCAAAGGTAATCAACAAGCTGGTGAAAGCACTTGCGATCGCAGACAAGCCAATACCCATTAAAACTAATAGAACTGGGGAGCTACCTTTGTTCCAAGCTAGCGAGTAAATTAAAACACTCATCAATAAAGCACCAACCAAGGCTGCCAAGGGTAAAGTATAAATTAGTACTGAATTAATTAGTACAATTGCTGAAACAGCCGCCAGACTCGCTCCGGCATTGATGCCAATAATTCCAGGATCTGCCAGAGGATTACGTGTTAAACCTTGGAAAATAGTGCCAGAGATTGCCAGTGCCACTCCCACCATCAAAGCCACAAGAGTACGGGATAGACGCAAATTATAAATCACGAAGGCATGATCTGGGTTTCCCGTATCTATACCCAATACAGTTTTGATGATATCCAAGGGTGAGATTGGATATTCACCCCTGCCCAAATTCATCACCATCGCCACTATAGTGATTAATCCCAGAAATAGCAGCACCAGTGGTACGCGTCGGTCAATCCGGAAGGATATCACCTGGGAACGAATGACTAGCCAATCAACCTTCATTTTTTCACCTTAGACTTAGCCAGATACACAAAAAAGGGAGCGCCAATCAGTGCTGTCATTACACCCACAGGTAACTCCTGGGGTTTGAGTAACAGGCGCGCAGCAATGTCTGCAACCAAGAGTAAAATCGCACCTAAAACGGCACTATAGGGTAAAATCCAACGATAATCGGCTTTGATGTAGAATTTCACCATATGGGGAACTACTAAGCCAATAAAACCGATGGGCCCAGCAAGAGCGACTGAACTGCCTGCTAGTAAAACTACGCTAATGGCAGTAACTATTTTGATCCAAGCTGTCTTTTGACCTAAGCCTTTAGCTACATCTTCACCCAGACTCATAGTGGTAATTTGCCTACCAAGGGCAAAAGCAACTACTAATCCAACCATGACAAAAGGTAGTGCTTGCAAGAGTATGTTACTATCGCGTCCAGCCAGGGAACCTGCTAACCAAAATCTAATTTCTTCTAAAGTTCGTTGACTGAGGATCAGAACAGCAGTAGTGAGAGAAGAAATTAGAGCCGTGAGTGCTGCGCCTGCGACTGTGAGATTCAGTGGGGTAGCTCCTCCCCGTCCCAGAGAACCCAGAAAGTAGACTAACGTTGCTGTGACTCCTGCACCCAAAAAGGCCACAATCGTTAAAACACTCAAACTGGAACTGCCAAAAATAAAGATTGTGGCAACTACAGCCAGTGCTGCTCCTGACTCTATACCTAAAATCCCTGGATCTGCTAAGGGATTGCGTGTCAAACCTTGCATTAATGCTCCCGATACTGCTAAGGCTGAACCTACAAGGATAGCAATGAGTACACGCGGTAATCTCACTGTCTGGACGACTAAGTGTTCATAGGAACCATCAAAGGCGATAAAAGATGCCAAAATCTTGTCCAGGGGAATGTCTGCTGCACCTAGGGTGACACTGTATACCAAGCAAATTAGCAGGATACACAATCCCAGAACCAGACCAAGTAAGGTTGGCATTTGTCGCTTTTTCAATCCTCTTGGTGACACTGTGGTCGCTTTTGTCATTATCTTGCTGTTACTTGAAAAATTTAGACTCTGTGGGCTATTTGTTTTGTAATTTGCACTCTCAATATTTAACAGTTTTTAAAGTACTAATTTGATAATCTTTCTTGATAAATTTATATATATATTACATTATTATGTAGATTATTTAGCTATTTCCTCTTTTTTTATAACAATAAATATACCATTCCAGTTTCTTGTAAAGCCTGATATAATTTCTCAACAAGGTGGCGTTGTTAGCTCAACGAGAATCTGCTTGGTCATTGGTCAAATGACGGTCATAGAAATAATACACTTCTTGCAGAAGTCAGGGGAAAGGGTTAAAGGGATTAAAACATCCTTTCCCCTTTAATATGCACCCCAATTCTTGCAAAAGATAATTTTGCAAGAGGTCTAAAAGTTATACGCACAATTTACTTAGCAGTTTCAGTCACCAGACGTTATACCTGCACACGGTGGTGGTAATGAGGATTGACTTTTTATCCAGGGTTTACAAAAGAGTATCAAGACGCGTTTTACCGTTGATACTCGCTTTGATACTTATTTTGTTTGTAGGGAGCCAGACTACAGCTGTATCAGCCAAATCTACAGAAATATTATGGGATACCTATGGTGTACCGCACATCTACGGTAAAGATAACCGGAGTGCATTTTATGGCTTCGGTTGGGCGCAAATGCAAAGTCATGGAGATTTGCTTTTACGTCTCTACGGTCAAGCACGGGGACGTGCAGCCGAATACTGGGGAGAGGAATATCTAGACTCAGACCGATGGGTGTTGACGACAGGAATACCAGAACGCGCTCGTAGTTGGTACAAGGTACAGAATCCTACTTTTCGTAGTTATCTAGATGCTTTTGCTGCTGGGATCAATGCCTATGCTTCCCAACACGGTAACTTGATTAATGATGAAGTAGAGGTGGTGCTACCAGTCAAACCAGAAGATGTCATGGCTCACCTGCATCGGGTACTCCACTTCACTTTTGTAGTCAATCCAGAACAAGTCATAGGACTAAGCCAACAAAAATTACAAGCAGGGTCTAATGGTTGGGCGATCGCACCCAGTCATTCTGCTAGTGGAAACGCAATGCTTTTAGCCAACCCACACCTACCCTGGTCAGATTTATTCCTGTGGTATGAAGCTCAAATCACCGCGCCTGGAATTGATGCTTACGGAGCAACACTTGTAGGTATTCCGGTGTTGGCGATCGCATTTAACGACAACTTAGGTTGGACTCACACTGTTAACACCCACGATGGCTGGGATGTTTATGAACTGACATTGGCAGGTAATGGTTATCGCTTTGATGGCAAAGTTCGCGACTTCCTTTCCAAAACCCTCTCCTTGAAGGTGAAGCAGAAAAATGGTTCTTTGCAAGAACAATCATTAGTAGTGAAAAATTCTGTCCATGGACCCGTCGTCGTTGAAAAAGATAATAAAGCCTTTGCCCTGAGAGTTGTCGGTCTTGACCGACCAGGTGTCCTCCAACAATGGTGGGACATGGCACGTTCCCGAAACCTCAACGAGTTTGAAAAGGTACTCAAGCGATTGCAATTACCAATGTTTACGGTAATCTACGCCGATAGAAAAGGGCATATTATGCACCTATTCAACGGTCAAGTTCCAGTGCGATCAAATGGTGATTTTACTTACTGGGAAGGTATTATTCCAGGCAATACATCCAAAACTTTGTGGACAAAAATGCATCCATACCGGGATTTACCGCGCATAGTTGACCCCAAGAGCGGTTGGCTACAAAATACCAATGATCCACCTTGGACAACCACATTTCCAGCCACCATCAAAGCAAATAATTACCCGCCCTACATAGCGCCTCGTTTCATGGATTTCCGCTCCCAACGTTCTGTAAGAATGCTGGATGAAGATGAAAAAATTTCTTTTGATGAAATGATTGCATATAAGCACTCTACCCGTATGGAACTGGCTGATCGGCTTTTGGATGATTTAATCCCAGCTGCTCGCAAATACGGTCAGGACATAGGACGGCGAGCAGCTAATATTCTAGAAGCCTGGGATCGGCAAGCCAATGCAGATAGTCGGGGAGCAGTATTATTTGCCCTTTGGGTAGAAAAGATGGACTGGGATCAGGCATTTAGTAAACCTTGGAGTGAAAATTCACCACGCACCACCCCTGATGGTTTAGCTAATCCGAAAAGTGCAGTTGCAACACTCGAAGCAGTAGCAGCACAGGTAGAAAAGACTTATGGGGCGCTGGATGTTCCTTGGGGGGATGTCTTTCGGGTAAGGGTGGGTGATATTGATTTACCTGCCAATGGTGGAGATGGTGATTTGGGGATTTTCCGTGTACTCAACTTTGCTCCTAGTGAAAACGATCGCTTCCAAGCCGTTGCAGGTGATTCCTATGTTGCTGTCATTGAATTTTCCAATCCTGTACGAGCAATGGCACTCACTAGTTACGGTAATGCATCGCAACCAAATTCATTTGATGGTGGTAAGCAATTACAGATGTTTGCCAAAAAACAATTACATCCAGTTTGGCGTCAGCGTCAGGAAATATTAGCTCATTTGCAGGAGCGACAGGTCTTCTAATATCGACATGCAATGGCAATTCTTCGGGTTGAATAAACGTAAACTTATCTATTTGTGGTTCCAGGAGCAGCTAGAAGCAGCACTGATGTCGAATTCCCGATCCCCCTTTAACTAAAGTCACCCATTCAGGTGAAGTAAAAAATACTTGGCGCAGGATACCATCAAGGAAAGTTAAGAAACTATAAGTTAATTATTTATCTATACACATGCTCTTTCCTGTGCAAGATGCATCCTAACGGAACTTAAGTTCAATAGGAAACTAACGATCTTGGCAACGGATAGAAAATTTTCATCAATATTTCTTTCTTGTCTCCCGCTTTACCATCCTGAAATCCAAGTTATTTTTCAAGGCTGCTGTGATGAATACTCATATAGAAATTCCCGTTATAGGCAAAGTGAAGCACCCCCAACGCTGGCTAATTGGGCTAATGGCAGCTGGGATTTTGGTTGTTGGCAGCACTACAACTTATACTTTGGTAAATCGGGGGGCAAGTAGAGAAGATATTGCAGCGCTCACTATTCCTGTAGAAGCAAAAGATGTCACATTACGGATTACTGCCAGTGGTAAGGTAGTACCAGCTCAAAGCGTGAATATTAGCCCGAAACAACCAGGAATTGTGGCAGAGCTAAGAGTTGAACAAGGCGATCGCGTCCAGAAAGGACAAGTTCTTGCTGTGATGGATAGTGCAGATGTCAATGCCCAAATTCTGCAATATCAAGCCAGTCTAGATCAAGCCAAAGCACAGTTAGCAGAAGCCCAAGCCGGGAGCCGCCCCCAAGAAATTGCCCAAGCCAGAGCGCGTTTAGCACAAGCCCAAGCACAACTAGATCAAGCCCGTGCTGGTAATCGTTCCCAGGAGATTCAAGAAGCCCAA
>Ga0073934_10007383_pt1 | contig 15342 bp, 12 predicted proteins | sample LarsenN4metaG_FD_76834 | JGI IMG/M metagenome (GOLD analysis project Ga0073934, IMG submission 76834) | Hot spring sediment bacterial and archeal communities from British Columbia, Canada, to study Microbial Dark Matter (Phase II) - Larsen... ...
AACTGCAACGATCCTGTTTGGCGTGCTCGCCGGGGAAATTCTGCGGACGCACTGGTCTCCGCGACGCAAGCTGCTCACCTTGCTAGCCCTGGGCACGGTGCTGGTCGCACTGGGCCTGGCGCTGACCACCTGCGTCCCGATGGTAAAGCGGCTGTGGACGAGTTCGTTTGCCCTGTACTCCGCCGGCTGGACCTATCTGATGATGGCTGCGTTCTATGCGATTATCGACGTGGCAGGGTGGCGTCGCTGGTCGCTTCCCTTAGTGGTTGTTGGCATGAACTCGATCTTCATTTACGTGGCTGCGAGCTTGCTATCTGGACCTTTGCGACGCATAGGGAAGTCCGCTTTTGGCGGGCTGCTGGACGGCTTGGGTCCCTGGGAGCCGGTGGTGATTGCACTACTCGTGTCGCTGTCGCTGTGGCTCCTGTGCTACGCCTTATATCGTCGGAGGATATTTCTCAAGGTCTGAAGCACGCTGCTGGTCCGCTTGTTGCTGGCGCAAGGCCCTGCTAGGATGAAGATGAAGTTGCCGCCGCTCCGTCCTTCCGCGCCGAGCAGTTCGTATGCCAGGTGACCATCATGAAGCGTTATGACGACGAAGACTTCTTTGCCGATACGCGCATGTCCTTCGGCGATCACCTGGAAGAGCTGCGCTCGGCGTTGCTACGTGCCTTCTACGGCTTCCTGGTGGGCCTGTTCCTGAGCTTCTTCGTTGGCCATTATGTCGTCGCCTTTATTGCCGCACCGGTCGAGGAAGCGCTGATCCGCTACTACAACGAGCGCGCCAAGAACTTCCTTGCGGAGTTGGAACGGGATCCCAACGTGGCATTGAACGAGCCCGTCCCCATGCTGCTCATGATTCCAGCGCGATCCTGGTTTGACGCTGCAAAGCAAGCTGGCGTGCCAGGAATGGACAAGGCGGAGCCGCCCGCAGAAGATGCCGCTGGGATTGAACTCACCGTGCGGATGCGCGATCCGGGCAAGTTTGCCTGGGCCATGCAGCAGCTCGCTTATCGCCTTGGCCCGCGGCCGTCGCTGAAGACCCTGAGTGCGACGGAAGCCTTCATGGTCTACTTCATGGTCTGCATCATAACCGGCTTCGTGCTGACAAGCCCCTGGGTCTTTTACCAGATATGGACATTCGTGGCCGCCGGCTTATATCCGCAGGAAAAGCGATTCGTCAACATCTACCTGCCATTCAGTCTTGTGCTCTTCCTCGGTGGAGTTGTGATCTCGGAGCTGGTCATCATCCCGAACGCTCTGGATGCGCTGCTCTCGTTTAACCGCTGGATGGGTCTGGAGCCTGATTTTCGCCTCAATGAATGGCTTAGCTTCGCCATCTGGGTTCCCGTCATTGCGGGCATTTGTTTTCAGACGCCACTGGTCATGATCTTCCTTGCCAAGGTCGGCATCTTCGAGAGCCACCAGTACGTGAGCGGCTGGAAGTATGCCGCCTTTGGCATGTTGATCGCTGCGGCCCTGGGGCCCACGATCGATCTCATCAACCTCACCATGCTGTGGGGCTGCATGGTACTGCTCTACGGCCTCGGCATCTTGCTCACCAGGCTATTCGTCAAGCCGTACTCCGAAGTCAGCGAGGGAGAAGAGGTCTGGATGGGCGAGTCGGCCGAAGTTTCCGCGAATGGACAGCAAGCCGACCGCGGTGACTAGCTTCCCTTCAGCCGCCCAGCTCGCTTACTGAGCTCCGTTACGCAAGGCCGTGGCTGCGAGGGGTTTGGCGGGCGATGGCGCCGTCCGCCGGATCCAGCGCAAGAGGTGGAAAAGCCAGTCGGTCCGCGGGTTGATAGGCGGGGCGAAGCGCTCGGAGAGATTGGGGCGCAGATAGACCAGCACGAGCAACGGCAGATACCAGAGAACGTAGATGCCCCCAGCGTCCGCATACCAGAACTGCACGCCCAGGATTAGAGCCGCCGAAAGGGCTATCAGGTGGGCGAGGTTCTTTGGCGATGGCCAGAACATCGTCGTCACCATCAACGCCAGGTAGCCGATAAAAAGCGGAACCCGGTAGGCGTAGTGAACTTCGACGCCGGTCCACAACCCTTCGCCCGTGGGCCGCGCCGAAAGGTCCCATGCTCGCCAGTCCGGCAAACTGAGGGCTGCGTAGAGTTCCGGATGCACAGACGGGTCAAGAAGCAGGTATGCCGCTAGCACGGCCAGCACGCCCACAAAGGCCAGGGTGAAGCGACTGGCTCCCGCTCGGCGATAAAAGCCGAACCACAGCGGGAAGAGGAGCAAGGGGAAGTATGCCATGGCGGATGCCAATCCGAGCAGCAAGCCGGCCACCGTCGGCCAGCGATAGCACGCAATGGAGATTGCCAGCAGGGCCGCGGGAAATGCGTGGTGAATCTCCTTGACGTGGTAGCCTGTGTAGGGAAGGAGCAGGTAGAGGACGGCTGCAGCCACGCCGGCGGCCGTGTTGTGGAAGTGCCGAGCGCCAGTCCACACCAGTCCGATCACAACCAGCACATGGCACGCAATCGCAATGGCTCCCTTCACCCAGAAACTTGGCCGAAGGTACCGCTGTGGGGCCACTGTCAAGTTCACCCGCTCGGCAGCCAGCGCGGCGGCGTCGGCCGCCTTTTCCAGCACGGCGCTCTGATTCTTGGCAACAGGAACGGGCTCCGCTGGCGGCAAGAGCGTCCGAACACTGAGGACGACCAGGAGAGTCAGTCCGAGCCAAGCGAGGCCGCTGGCGTTCAGATTCGGAATGAACACCGGACGACGGACGATCGTGAGGTCGATGATGCAGCGAGCCATGTAGTAAGCTGAGCCGATCATCAAGAACAAGTACGCAAGCCAGACACGATGCTCCGCGTCGGCAGCCCTGGCGGTCGAAACCTCGCCGAGCGTCCTGGCTTCCATGCCGCACACCAGCGCCCCGGCAGCCGGTCCGTTAGGACTCAAGGCAGCCAGGGTGAGCGTCTCCATGCTGCGACCGAATGCCACCGCGGCTTCCTGGTTCAGGCGGGCATCCTCGGCATGGCGAATCTCCTGGCTTTCCCGCAAGAACAGCAGGGCAGGAACCAGCAGGAACAGGCCGAGCAGGTCCCAGTTTCGCAGGGAAAACAGGCGATTGAAGCGAAAGAACAGCCCAATAGCCAGCACCAGCGACAGGTAGAACCACGTCGTGGCGTTGGGGACGCGAAAGTCCAGGAATATCGAGGCAGTAATGAGCGGCATCCTAAGCTTTTGGCCCGCAGCTGTATCCGAGATTGTAGCGACCGCCTCTTCAACAGGCAAAAGGCAACCTTGCCTTGCAGCAAGCATCGCCTCACCCTAATCTGATCGAGAGCCGGTCCTGCCGGAAAACCCTCACCAGGAGTGCTTCCCCATGCGTCGTCTGCAGTTCTGTGTGCTGGCGTTGCTGGTCGCTCTCATCGCTTCGTGCGGCACTCAGTCCCCTCGGGACCTCCTCCTGGGCAAATGGGAGTTAATCGAAGACAAGGAGGGCGGGACCGTGGAATTTGAGAAGGACGGCAAGTTCCGTGGTACGCGCGGCTTCATCACTGTCCAGGGCAAGTACAAGTGGACGGATGACAAGACCCTTGAAGTGGATGTCGAGAATCCCCTCGCAGGGTTGACAGCCAAGCTAGGCAAGATGCCCGAGGACAACGGCCTCAAGATGAAGTACACACTGGTTTCCATCAACAGGGATGAGATGGTTGCCAATGATGCCGCTGGCAAGACTCTGAAGTTCAAACGGATGAAATGAAGCAATGGTCGGCCTCCTGGGCGAGCCGGCGCTTTTCGCCCAAAGCGGGAACTTGCAATGATCGTCGTCATGAAACCCGGCGCTACGCAGGCGCAGATTGATCACGTTGTGCAGCGGGTCGAGCAACTGGGACTCAAGAGCCATGTCATCGTCGGCACAACGCTGACCGTGGTGGCTGCCATCGGCGAGAAGCGCGACGGCACACGCCAGGCCCTGGAAACCGCGGACGGCGTGGACAAAGTCGTGCCCATCCTCGCGCCGTACAAGATGGCCAGCACGGAAGTGAAGAAGGAACGGACCGTCGTGCGGGTCCGCGATCTCGAAGTCGGCGGACGACGTATCGGCATCATCGCCGGACCGTGCTCCGTGGAGAGTCGCGAGCAGATTCTCGAAACAGCCCAGGCAGTGAAGGCCGCCGGCGCTACAGCCCTCCGAGGCGGAGCCTTCAAGCCGCGTACCAGTCCGTACAGCTTCCAGGGGCTCAAGGGCAAGGGGCTTGAGCTGCTGGCCGAGGCTCGCGCAGCCACGGGACTGGCCATCGTCACGGAAGTAATGGCTCCCGAGCACGTGCCCCTGCTCACGGAGTTCACCGACGTCCTCCAGATCGGCGCTCGCAACATGCAGAATTACCCCCTGCTTGAAGCCGCGGGAGAGTCGGGTCTGCCTGTGCTGCTCAAACGCGGACCCGCCGCGACCATCGATGAGTTCCTCCTTGCGGCAGAGTACGTCCTTAACACCGGCAACACGCAAGTCATGCTGTGCGAGCGCGGCATCCGCACCTTCGAGGACCACACGCGGTTCACCTTGCCGCTGGCCACCGTCCCGTACTTGCACCAGCACACGCACCTGCCGGTCGTCGTCGATCCCAGCCACGGCACGGGGAAAGCCAGTCTTGTGACCGCCATGGCCCGGGCAGCCGTCGCCGCCGAGGCGGATGGCTTGATGGTCGAGGTTCACCCCCAGCCCGAGAAAGCGATGAGCGACGGCTACCAGACCCTGACGCCCGAGCAGTTCGGTCAACTTGTAGCCGAATGCCGACGCGTCGCCGCGGCCGTGGATCGCACGATCTGAGCCAAGCTCACCGCGTCTGCAACGCCGCTGTCAACGACCCGACAAACTCGCCGATCTCCGCCAGCACTTCGGGCCAGGCGCGCGTGGCGGCATTTTCCAGCCTCCGCACGATCGCGCTGCCGACGATGATCCCATCCGCATGATCTTTCAGCAGCCGCACCTGCTCCGGCTTGCTGATCCCAAATCCCACGCACAAGGGCAGAGGCGTCTGCTTCCGCAGCCAGGCGAGTTGCTCCAGGAGTTGTTCGGGCAGATGCTCCCGTGCGCCAGTGATGCCCGTCACGCTGACGCAATAGAGAAAGCCCGTCGATTGCTCGGCAATGCGGGCGGCCCGATCACGCGGCGTCGTCGGGGTAACCAGTTGAATCAGCTTGAAGTCGCGCTGCTTCGCCTCGGCTGCCAGGCCCGCCGACTCGTCGATGGGCAGGTCCGGCACGATCGCCCCGCAGAAGCCCGCCCGACCAGCACGGTCCAGAAACGAGACGCTGCCCATGCGGTGGATCAGACTGCAGGAGAGCATGGCGACCAGCGGCGTCTGGGGGTGCGCCCTGGTCCACTGCGGCGCCGCAGACAGTATGTGGTCGGTCTTCAGGCCCCTGGCCAGCGCCCGAGTATACGAAGCCTGGATCACCGCGCCGTCCGCTATCGGGTCGCTGTACGGGAAGCCGATCTCGACCAGGCTCGCACCGCGCCGCACCACCTCTGCGAGCAACTCGGTGGTGCGCGGCAGGTCGGGGTCGCCGGCGGTCAGAAATGGAATGAACGCCTTGCGCCCCGTGGAGCGCAGCTCGCCAAACAGCCTGTCGATCGGGTTCACACCTGTCACTGCTCTGTTTCCGCCAAGGGTCATTTGAACTCGTGCTCGGCGCTGGGAAAGGCGCCTTCGCGCACTTCCCGGCAATACTGTCCGACGGCCCGCTGGATCGCGCTGCCCAGGTCTGCATACGCCTTGGCGAAGCGCGGCCGAGCCCCCTCATAAAGCCCCAGGAGATCGTGGCTGACCAGGACCTGGCCGTCGCAGCCCGCGCCGGCGCCGATGCCGATGGTCGGGATGCGCAAGCGGGCCGTGACCCGGCGAGCCAGCTCGGCGGGGACGCATTCGATGACGACGGCAAAGGCCCCCGCTGCCTCCACGGCCAGGGCGTCATCCAGAAGCCTGCCCTCGTCGCGCTGCACTCGAAATCCACCCAGCGCCCGCACCGACTGCGGCGTCAGGCCGACGTGCCCCATGACCGGAATCCCCGCCTCCACAAGCCGCCGGATCGTGGCTCGTGCTCGCTCTCCGCCTTCCAGCTTCACGGCATGAGCGCGAGCTTCCTTCACCAGCCGACCGGCGCTGCGCAGGGCCTGGCGCGGGCTTTCCTGGTAGCTCATGAAGGGGAGATCGGCGACGACCAGGGCCCGGCGGACCGCCCGCGCCACCAGCCTCGTGTGGTAGATCATCTCGTCCAGGGTCACTCCCAGGCAGTCGGGCAGCCCTTGCACCACCATGCCGAGCGAATCGCCGACGAGCAGGCAATCGGCCCCCGCGGCGTCGCACAGGCGGGCCAACGGGAAGTCGTAGGCCGTCACGACCGCCAGCTTGCGCCCCTGGGACTTGGCGGACTGGAAGTCGGGGACAGTCACCGGCCTGGCGTCGGTCTGCGGGGTCGTGCTGGCGGGCATGCGGCTCCTCCCAGGTTGGGCTGCGGTATTATAGGTCCAGCGACCGATGCCAACTCATTCCGCCCATCTCGTCTTCCGCTTCAGCCCCAGGCCTGAGTTACTCGTCCGACTTCCTGCCAGGTCGATTTTCCAACTCCTGCCGAGCCAGCGCCGGATCCCAGCGGAGGAGGATAGACTGAGCTGCAGCAGCAACGTTGGAATTGTCGTCACAAGCTAGTTCAATAATCTCCGGCATTCTTTCCGGAATTCGTTGTCTCAGACATGACAGATGAATCAGGGCCATGTGCGCGAGCTTGTCGTCCCTCACCCCATCAGGCCCAGGCCTGGTCAAGCTGAACAGGTAGACCTGAGCATCTTGATCATCTGGGTCGACCATAAGAATTGAGGAAGCTACTTGGATTTTTTCGATGTGACGCTGTTCACTGTTAAAGAGCTCCTTGAGCTTGGGAAGCGCTAACTTGGCCCTGGGACCAAGCCGCCTCATGGCGTGGAGCGCCACAAGGCGTTCCAGGTTTAGCTTGCTTTCCAATTTTTTCGCCACCATGGGGAATAGCTCGGGATAATGCTCGACCTGGTCTGCAAGACAGTAGTATGCGGTCACGTGCACCATTGGGTCGTCGTCGTTTAGCAGGTGCAGCGTAACGGAACGAAGCCGCGGATCGTTCGGGACCAGCCAATGCTCGAAGGAGTGGAGCGAGAAGTAGCGATCGATCAGCAGCTCAATTCGATATTGCAGCAAGTCGAAGGCGTCAGCGGGCGGAGTTCGGCGGAATGGCTGTCTGGCCAGGTTCTCTTGGATAACCGCTCGCCAGAAGCTGGCCGGCAGTCCGCGGTAGGTTGGCTCCATCCGCAGCCAGCCGTACACGCAGGACCGCGGCCCCTTGAAGAAGACAACGCCCGCCGCGACCCAGATCAGCACCGACACCAGCATCCAGAACCAGCCGCTCCGAAACGCCCTGCTCAGCCGAGTCGGCGGAGCCTGGGCTTCGGTCGGATTCTTGACTGCACCGCTCATGACGCTATCTCCGGCAAGCTCCCACGAATGCCAGAACAGTGCCCGGTTCCTCGAAGATACGCCCATCCCTTCATTTGCTCAACGCCGCGATGTTGCGAAACTCCTTGGCCAGCACGTCGTAGAAGCGTCGATACTGGCCGTAGTACCGATCGTAAAGCTTCCGCGTCGGTTCGTGGGGCAGCGTTTCCTCGGTCACGCGGATGGCTGAGCAGGCTTCGGGGACGCTCTTGTACACGCCGGCGCCGACCATGGCCAGCAGAGCGACGCCATAGGCCGGGCCCTCCTGCGAGTTGATCAGCGCCACCTTCTGGCCATAGATGTCGGCCTGAAGCTGCCGCCAGAAGGGGCTGCGCGCCCCGCCGCCCGAGAGACGAATCTGTTCCGCGCCGACGCCCAGCTCGCGCATGACCTCCAGGCAGTCGCGCATGGCGAAGGTCGCTCCTTCGACGACGGCGCGGGCGAGGTGCTTCCAGTCGTGGCGGACGGTCAGGCCGATCCAGGCGCCGCGGGCCTCGGCGTCCGGATGCGGATGCCGTTCGCCCGTCAGGTACGGCAGGAAGAAGAGTCCCTCCGCTCCTGGCGGCACGCGGGCGGCCTCGGCGAGGATAAGGTCGTACGGGTCGAGGCAGCGGCGGCGGGCCAGCTCGATTTCGTCCTGGCCGAGCTTGTTGCGGAACCACTGCACGCTGCCTCCCGCCGAAAGGACCACGCCCATCATGTGCCAGGCGCCCTTCACGGCATGGCAAAGCGTGTGCACCTTTCCCTGCGGGTGGGTCTGCGGCTTGTCGCTGTGGGCGAAGATGACGCCGCTGGTGCCCATGGTCGCACTCATGATGCCTGGCCGAACGATGCCGTTGCCGACCGCGCTGGCGGCCTGGTCTCCCGCTCCGCCGACCACCGGCGTACCTGGCGGCACGTCCAGCTCAGCCGCGGCAGCCGCCGTCACTTCGCCGCTCACCTCCTGCGACTCGCGGCACTCGGGGAGCAGGTGCTTGTCGATCATCAGCTTCGCAAGCAGAGCGTCGGACCAGCGGCGCTGCGTGACATCCAGCAACAAAGTGCCCGATGCGTCGCTGACTTCCGTGAAGTAGCCGCCGGTCAAGCGCAGGCGGATGTAGTCCTTCGGCAGCAGGATCTTGTGCGTGTGCTCGTAAACCCTCGGCTCGTGCTTCCGCACCCACAGAATCTTCGGAGCGGTGAATCCAGTGAACGCGGGATTGCTCACCATCTGGATGAGCGCCTCGCGGCCTCCGGCAAGGCTTTCGATCTCGCGGCACTCGGCCTCGGTGCGCTGATCGTTCCAGAGCAAGGCACGGCGGAGGACGTTGTTGTGCCGATCTACGAACACCGAGCCGTGCATCTGCCCGCTCAGCCCGATGCCCTTGACTTCCTGACCACTCACGCCAGCCTGGGCGATGGCGGCATGGACGCTCTTGACCGTGCTCGTCCACCAGTCTTCTGGTTGCTGCTCGGACCAGCCGGGCTGGGGAAAGTAAATCGGGTGCTCGGCCGTGGCGGTTGCGAGGACCTGACCGTCGGGTCGAGCCACGAGGGACTTGGTGCCGCTGGTACCTATGTCGATGCCAAGATAGACGCTCATGGTCGGTGCTCCAAAGGCCGCGGGGGACTGGTGCGATTCTATCAGCGACTTCGCTGGCTTGGCGAGAAGCTGCTCCGGGCCCAGCGGTCCCCAGTCCCCGCCAGTCGCCTTGTCCGATGCGAGCCAAAGGCGCCAAGTGCCTCGATGACTACAACCTGCCCTTGAAGGCTGTGTTGTCCCGCCCGAATCGAGCGGCTGGCTCAAGCTGCTCGATGCCGACGTCGCCATGCTGGCCCTTGGCTAATGCCAGTTGGACTCGGTCGATTTCACGATTCGACGGGGCGCGCGCCCTGACCCTTTTCCTCCTCTTCCGGCTAGTGCGACCGACCATTCAAGCAAACAGCTTTTGCAGCGGCTTCCCAGTGGCCAGCGGATAGGGCCGGCCCTTGAGGTCGTAGATCAGCGTCTCTGGATCCAGGCCGAAACGCCAGAACAGGGTCGCGGCCAGGTCCCCGGGGCTGACGGGATCGTCCGCGGGAAAGGCGCCGATGCGGTCGCTCGTCCCGTACACGCCGCCGCGGATGCCGCCGCCCGCAAGCACCACGCTGAAACAGTCGGGCCAGTGATCGCGCCCGCCACCTTCAGCCGACGTAATCCGCGGCGTTCGACCGAACTCGCCGAGCCACAGGATCAGGGTCGAATCGAGCAGCCCGCGGTCGTCCAGGTCCTCGATCAGTGCCGAGAAAGCCTGATCGGTGGCCGGCAGGGTGATGTCCCTGAGAATGCTGAAGTTCTGGAAGTGCGTGTCCCAGTCGTCACCGCCGCCGATGTCGGCGTCGCCGTGGGCAAAGTTCACGGTCACGAACCGCACGCCCGCCTCGACCAGCCGGCGGGCCAGCAGCACGCTCTGGCCGTGCTTGGTGCGGCCGTAACGGTCGCGTGTCCGTGGATCCTCACGACCGATGTCAAACGCTCGATGCACCGCTTCCGAGCCAAGCAACCGGAGAGCCCGCTGGTAATAGCCATCGGTGGGTCGATCCCTTGAGGCCGCTTCGCTCCAACCCACTTGGCGATCGAGGATGCGGCGCAGCGACTCGCGGTGCTCCAGCCGGCCCATGGTGGTATCGCCGGGCAGCACAAGCTCGGCCACCTGAAAGTCCGCGGCATTGGGATCGTGAGCGACCTGCAACGGCCCAAACGCCGAGCCCAGGAATCCAGGCTCCTGGCCAGGCAGCTTCACGCCGCGCGTCACCACGTGCGGCAGGGCCACGTGCGGCGGCAAGTGCGGAGAATGGTCGCGCTTCAGGTACGAGAGCGCTGAGCCGAAGCATGGAAAGCTATTCGCATGGTCGGCGAAGATCGTGCCGTCCGGTTCCAGTGGCGTGTGGCCGCACAGAGTCTCCACCGCCGCCGCGTTGTGATCGCGCATCCGGTGGTGCACGCTGCGGACGACGAGGAACTTGTCCGCGATGCGGGCGAGGCGGGGCAGGTGTTCACAGATGCGCAGCCCTGGCACGCAGGTCGGGATCGGCCGAAACTCACCGCGGATCTCCGCCGGGGCATCGGGCTTCAGATCCCAGGTATCGTGATGCCCAGGCCCGCCTGGCTGGAAGAGCAGGATGCAAGATTTCAAGCTCGATGAACTGGTCTTTGGGTTCCTGGCGGCGGCCCGGTCGAGCCCCGCCAGGTTCAGGCCAAAGAAACTGAGAACGCCAGCGCGGAGAAGCTCCCTGCGATTCAGCGGACCAGTCCGAAAGCTCGGACAAGAATGAAGGCTGGGCATGTTCAATCCCCTTTCTTTACCTGGACCGCCGTTCCACGACCGCACCGCCGTGCCCAGTGAGACCTGCCAGCGGTTCGCCCGGCATCGGCTCCGAGGCCGCGCGGGGCAAAGCGGCAGCGGCAACGGAGCCCAGCGCCACCAGCAAGATGCGAGATCGCTCGCTCACGGCAACCTCCCGTCCTGAGATGCCTGCGGCGGAAGCTCGGGCACGTTCGGCAAGGAACAAGATATATAGCGCCTATTTGCATCACAGGCAGTAAGCCATTCGAGCCGACGTTGCAATTCTGCAAGTTTTGCATTTGCCGATTCGATAAAAAATAGTCCAGTGCGTCGGCAATCGTTGGAACTGCTGCACGACGCTGGTCGTCGGGAACGCTGGCGGAAGCACGAGAGGATCGGGGATCGCTACTACCTGGAGCAGATCAAGGACTGGCCCGAGAAAGCACATCGAGTTTCTACTGACCCTGAACAACATCAGTTGGAGCAAGTTCCGGGCCAGGAAGTTCATCCACCCCTTGAGCGAGGGCAGCAAGCCACGGTCCAGACTGCCAAAGAGAACGCAGAAAGCTGCGGACAGGCGACAAGTGATCGGAGTCCAGCTCATCGCTTGACCATTGACTTCGGAATCTTGAAGCGAACCACGCCCGTACCACCGATGTTCTTTGCCGGCAGGTCCAGAAAAAGCCAGTCCGCTTGCTCCACCGGAATCTCGAAGATCAGCAGGTCGCTCACCTTTTCTCTCGGGTAGATGGATTCACTGGCGCGGACTTGCCCTTCCACTTCTCTCCCGAAACCAAAGTGGACTGTCCTATACTCATTGCCCGCGCTGTCTCGGAGACTTGCCGAAGCATCATTCAGAATAGAGAACTCGTGTGCACCCCATCCTAGATAGTCCAGTTTCTTCGCTTCGCTGCCATTGCTTATCTCAATCTTGATTTGCAAAAGGTCTTTCTCTGATTGCGTGCTATGGCCCAGCGACCTGACAGGGACCTTTCCCACGACCGCGCTGGCAACCTTTATTTTCACGTCCCCGCGCACGATGCTCTCCTTGCTCGCATCCGCACGCCCTTCATCAGAGAATTGCTTCTCCTTGTCTGCTTTTTCCTTTGCAAGTTCTTCCTCCCAGGTCTTCGTGAGTTTCGTACCCGCTTCGTGGAATGCGCGGCCCACGGCATAGAAGGAGTACGTGGCGAATCCGCCGAGCGCCGCGCTAATCAAACCAAGGGCTACTCCGGCAATTCCGAACCCGATTCCCGTGCCTCTGCGCGTTCCCGAAGCGATGAGGCCCACGATAGCTAGTAAGCACGCTAGGCCGCCAAGCGCGAGACCAACGAATGGGATGCAAAAGAGGGCGATCCCCACAATGCCAAGCACCATCCCGGCGATGCCGAGGCTGTGGCTGTGCTGGCGCCGCTGTTGGACGTGAATGTGGGTCCGAGCGCCGTGAACGACAATGTGCCCGTTCTCCTCTTCATCGTCGGAGAACGCCAGAGGATCACTCTGCGGACGATGGACAATTTCACCTTGCTTTGGTTGCTCAACGAACGGCCGAGCCGGAATCCGTCGAGGTTCGGGATCATCGATCGGCAGGAGATCGACGTTTACAGGGGAAAAGGAGGACCCGATTGAGGGGACCGTCACCGCCGCCGTGCATTTGGGACAATTCAACGATTTGCCGGCAGCAGTGTCCTTCGCGGAAATCTTTGCCTGACACCTCGAACAGCGAAAGGAGATGGGCATGGATGCACCCCTTGGACGACTGGGATACGATTGGCGGATTGTAAGGCGGGGCCTCCGTTGTTGCAATTAGATTCCAGCCCTCTGGGTTCACGGTTGCCCGACGTCCCGACTGCGCAACATCCCCACATCGGGGCGAGCTGCTTCCCTGGCCGAACTCCCCTTGCGCAAAGCATTATGTGGACACATGTTGCGTACGCAGGGCAATTCGTATTGTCTACGGTGCCACTCTCTAATGCGCAGGAATTTCACCGAAGCGCAGGATTCCGCGCAGTCCGTCGTTGACCTCGCTGCGCAACATGTGAAAAGTCCGCTCCGCCTTTCCCTGTGCGGCATCCTGGCCTGAATTTCCAGGGCGAAAGGGCGCAACGCACCGCGCCGCGCAGCCTGCGCCTGCCAGGGCCGCGCAACAAAATGCTTCAGACCGTCTTCTCGCTGCATCCGAGCGTTCTCCCAGCGCCCCGGCGCGCACCGCGGACGCCGGTCGCCAACTTGCATCATACCCTGGAACAGGTACATTTGTCAACTCTTTTCTGGCGCGAACTGGAGGGGAGCGGCCTGGCGACTTGAGCCAGTGAACGCCGAGGCGGACTGAGCAAGAACGGCGCGGCGCAAGCCCAACGGCGCCTGCCGGCGACCTTACGGTGAGCCGCCCCGAATCTCAAGGTTCAGGTCATGGGTCAGCGAACGGAAAAGTGATCGATCGGCAAGGCGACAGGCTTCCTGGAGTCCTCGTCGGTCAGCAGCAGCGGCCGGTTGGCAAGGATCATGTCCTTCCTGCACAGCAACCAGGGCAAGTCGCTACGACCGTTTAGTTCACCCCCATTGCGAGTACGCAATCGGCAGGCGGTCATCGTCGGCAGGCCGTTATGCCTTGCGGGAATCGGCCCGACAGTTAGATCGTTTGCGCACGGCGAGCTTCCGCGCCAGGGCCGCTTTACGTCGGCGTTGCAAAACGGTAGAATCACCACTCCTTGGCCGCGGCGCGTTCCGGAGAGGTGGCTGAGTGGCCGAAAGCGCCGGTTTGCTAAATCGGTGAGGGCCGATAGGCTCTCCGCGGGTTCGAATCCCGCCCTCTCCGCTTAGTTGATGCGTAGCATGACACGGCCATTCGCGCGGGGTGGCAGACGTTGCCGCCCCGTTTTTTCGTACGTTCTCGGTCTGCGAGGTGGAGCCGTCCGTTGGCAGGGTCAAGCGTCGGACAGGATGTCCGCGTCTAGGTAGCCGCAGACCCAGCGCCCCTGAAAGCGAACCCCATCGGTGCAAGCACGGTGTCGTGCTTGGTCCCAGGTCTTGAGCAAGGGCAGCGGTTTGGCCGGCGACACGTCTCGTCCGCGGACCCAGGAAGCCGAGGAGCCCAGAGAGAAAAAGATCGAGGGCAACAGCAAGATCCGCTGGATCATTCCTCCCGCATCAACGCAGGGTGAGCTTGCGGCCGTGCTAGGCGATGATCTCCTTGATCGGCTGCCCGTGATCGATGTCGAGGCGCTTCCGTCCAGGAATTTCGAGTTTTCGTGAGTCGAGGCCGAGCTGATGCAGGATCGTAGCGTGGATGTCAGTGACGTAGTGCCGATGTTCGACGGCGTGGAAGCCGATTTCATCGGTCGCCCCGTGAACGACGCCGCCCTTGATGCCGCCGCCGGCCATCCAGACGCTGAAGCCGTAGATGTGATGATCGCGGCCATCCGAGCCTTGCGAACCGGGCGTGCGGCCGAATTCCGTGGCGAACAGCACCAGGGTTTCGTCCAGCAATCCTCGGCGATGCAGATCCTCCAGCAAGGCTCCCACCGGCTGATCGACCGCCAATGCGTTGTTCTGGTGATTGGCCTTCAGACCGCCGTGAGCGTCCCAGGCCCCAGCTCCGCCGGCCCCGTGTTGCACCTGGATGAAGCGAACGCCGCGTTCGACCAGTCGCCGGGCCGCCAGCATCTGCATGCCGAAGTCACGGCAATGCGGCAAATGCAGGCCGTAGAGCTTCCTGGTTTCCTCGGTTTCCTTGCTGAAATCGACCGCTTCGGGGATCGACTTCTGCATGCGGAAGGCCAGCTCATACGAAGCGATGCGGGCCGCCAGCGCGGAATCTTCCGGCGATTCGGCCGCCCGTTGTTCGCCTAGCTTCTTCAACAAGTCGATGCCCACCGTGCGAGCTTCATGCGAAAACGGCCTTTCCGGCCGGCTGAAGTCGAGCGGATTACTGGGATCGACACGCAGCGGAACGGCATCGTGAGCCGGGCCGAGATAATGCCCATCGCGCTTGTTCCAGTACTCGCGATTGCCGAACGAAATGTACTGCGGCAAGTTGTCGTTCAACGAAGCCAGGCCATAGTGAACCCACGCCCCAAGATTCGGGAACATGCCGTCGTTCTGATGTCGCCCGGAGTGGAACTGCACCTGCGCGCCATGGTTGCTGTCGGTCGTCCACATGGAACGAATCACGGCGATGCGGTCGATTTGCTGGGCGATGTGCGGGAACCAGTCGCTGACCTCGATGCCGCTCTGTCCACGCTTCTGGAAGCCGATTTGCATCGGGTACAGCGTGGTGCGGATGTTGCCATTAGCATCCGGCACCACGAGGCGTTCGATCGCCAGTTTCTTCGGGTCGAGCGAGTCCGCGAACGGCGTTTCCTTGATCGTCTTGCCGGCGTACTTGTTGAGCATCGGCTTGGGATCAAAGCTCTCGACGTGGCTCATCCCGCCGTTCATGAACAGCCAGATAACGCTCCTGGCTTTCGGCGGAAAGTGCGGCTTGCCATTGGGCGGGGACCATTGGCCGTCGCGAGAAAAGCCATCGCGATGGA
>Ga0073934_10007384_pt1 | contig 15341 bp, 11 predicted proteins | sample LarsenN4metaG_FD_76834 | JGI IMG/M metagenome (GOLD analysis project Ga0073934, IMG submission 76834) | Hot spring sediment bacterial and archeal communities from British Columbia, Canada, to study Microbial Dark Matter (Phase II) - Larsen... ...
GAGCTTGATGCCGGCGGCATTCTCCAGCCGCGCGACGTTGACGTGCGGCCCCGACCCGATGCCGGCGGTGCCGTAGGTGATCTCACCGGGCTTCTTCTTGGCGAGCGCGATCAGCTCGGCCACGCTATTGACGGGCAGCGACGGCGACACCATCACCGAATGGTGGATGCGGATCAGGCCGGTGACGGGCGTGAAATCCTTCTCGAAGTCGATCGGCGACTTCTCCTTCGGATAGAGATTGGGGTTGATGACGAAGGTGCCGGCCTCGGCGAACATCAGCGTGTGGCCGTCGGGCGGGGCATTCGCCACCTGCTGGGCGCCGACGACATGGGCGCCGCCGCCGCGATTCTCGATCACCACCTGCTGCCCCCACTTCTCGGCCAGGCGCTGGCCGACCGCGCGGGCGAGAATGTCCGTCACGCCGCCGGCCGCCGCGGTGACGACGATGGTGACCGTCCGCGAGGGGTACGTCTGCGCGTGCGCCGCCGGCGCAAGCCACAGGCCGGTGAGCGCGCACAAGAGGCTGATCCATCGTGTCATGTGTCCTCCCTAAGAATGGACCGTTGCACCGGGCCGCTGGTATCTCAAGTTTCAGTCTAACGCCGGAGGTGGCCGCGCGCTACGGCCGGAGCCCGTCGACTGCCGGCGCGCTCAATCGATCTTCAGATTGGCCTCGCGGATCACCTTGGCCCACTTCTGCGAGTCCTTCTTCAGATAGGCGGCGAAGTCTTCGAGTGAGCCGGGGATGGGCTGCACCACCATGGGCTCGATGTAGCGCTTGTGAAAGTCCGGCTCCCTGATGATGTCCTGCACCTCGGCGTTGATCCGCACCAGGATTTCGCGCGGCGTGCGCGCCGGCGCGAACAGGCCGAACGACACGCTTGCGTCGTAACCGGGCAGCGTCTCGGCAATGGTCGGCACGTCGGGGAATTGCGGCACCCGACGTTGGCTGCCGAAGCCCAGCATGTTGATCTTGCCCGCGCGCACGGCCGGCAGGGCCACCGACGGCCCCATGATCACGATATTGATATGACCCGCGATCAGATCGTTGAGCGCGGGCGCCGCGCCGCGATAGTGCACCGCGGTCAGCTTGATACCGGCGAGGCTCTCCAGCAGGAGCGCGGCGGTGTGCAGCGCGGTGCCGACGCCGGCGGTTCCGTAGGTCAAGAGACCCGGCCTGTCCTTGGCGCGCGCGATCAGTTCGGGCAGCGAATTCGCGACGGTGGGATGCACGAGAAGACCGACCGGAATGCTGGCATAGCCGGCGAGCGGGACGAAGTCGGCGTGGGCGTCGAAGGAAAGCTTGCCCTTGGCGTAGAGATGCGGCTGGCTGGTCCAGAAACCGGTCTCGGAGGCGAGCAGCGTGTGCCCGTCCGGGTCGGCCTTCATGACGGCGACGGCGGCAAGGTTGTGGCCGCCGCCGCCGCGGTTCTCGACCACGACGTTCTGATTCCACTTCTGCGACAGCCGCTGCGCCACGGCGCGCGTCAGCACATCGGTCGCCGCGCCGGCGGCCGACGTCACCACGATGGTGACGGTGCGGCCGGGAAAGGTCTGCGCCGCCGCGCCGCGGCTGGCAAGCGCGGCGCCCGCGAGCATCAGGCCAAGCAAGAGCAGGCGGCCGGGCGTCCGGATCATGGCTTCCTCCCTCAATTCTCAATCGTTTTGATGCAGCTTAGCACAGGCGAGGGGACACGCCGCTACCGCAGTCCTGCGACCTTTTGCTTGAGCGCGTAGAGCGCCTCGAGTGCTTCGCGCGGCGACAAGTCGTCGGGATCGAGCGCCGCCAGCGCAGCGAGGACGGCTTCGAGCGCGCGCTGGCGGGGGTCGGGCATGGCCGGTCGGGCTCCGGCGGAAAACAACGGCAGGTCGTCGAGACCGCGCGGGGTAGAGCGTTCGTCGGCCTCCAGCGCCGCCAGCACCGTCTTGGCACGCTCGATCACGCTCGAAGGAAGGCCTGCGAGCTTGGCCACCTGGATGCCGTAGGAGCGATCGGCCGCGCCCGGCACGACCTCGTGCAGGAACACCACGTCGCCCTGCCATTCCTTGACGCGGACGGTGGCGTTGTGCAGCCGGTTCAGCTTGCTTGCGAGCGCGGTCAGTTCGTGGAAATGGGTGGCGAACAGCGCGCGGCAGCGATTGTGCTCGTGCAGGTGCTCGATCGTGGCCCAGGCGATCGACAGGCCGTCGAAGGTCGCCGTTCCCCGGCCGATCTCGTCAAGAATGACAAGCGAGCGCTCGGTCGCCTGGTTCAGGATGGCGGCCGTTTCCACCATCTCGACCATGAAAGTGGAGCGCCCGCGCGCAAGATCGTCGGCGGCGCCGACGCGCGAGAACAGCCGGTCCACGACGCCGATGCGCGCCTGGCTCGCCGGCACATAGCTTCCCATCTGCGCCAGCACCGCGATCAGCGCGTTCTGCCGCAGGAAGGTCGACTTGCCCGCCATGTTCGGTCCGGTCAGCAGCCAGATGCGGCCGGCGTCGCCTCCAACCTGGGCCGCAGGCGCGGATGCGGCGGGCGGTGACAGGTCGCAGTCGTTGGCGACGAACGGATCGCCCAATGCCTGCTCGACCACGGCGTGACGACCGCCTTGCACGCGGAAGTCAAGCGATCGGTCGATCTGCGGACGCACGTAGGTGCGTTCCACCGCAAGCTCGGCGAGCGCGCTGGAAACATCCAGCGTCGCCAGGGCCTCTGCCGCAGCCTTGATCGCTTCGCGCGCACCGATCACGGCGTTGGACAGGCGGTCGAAGATCTCAAGCTCGAGACCAAGCGCGCGATCGGCAGCACTTGCGATCCTGGCTTCGAGTTCGCCGAGCTCGGCCGTGGTGAAGCGCACCTGTCCGGCGAGCGTCTGCCGGTGAATGAAGGTGGCATTCAGCGGCGCGGAGAACAGCTTGTCGCCGTGCTGGGCGGAGACCTCGACAAAATAGCCGAGCACGTTGTTGTGCCTGATCTTGAGTGCGCGCACCGCGGTCTGTTCGGCGTAGCGCGCCTGCAGCTGCGCCACCACTTTGCGCGACTCGTCGCGCAGACTGCGCGCCTCGTCCAGCGCCGCATCGTAGCCCGCCTGCACGAAGCCGCCATCGCGCTTGAGAAGCGGCAGCTCTTCGGCGAGCGCCGCGGCAAGCTCGCGCGCCAGCGCCGGCTCGGGCCGCCGCAGCGCCGCGGCCGCTTCGGCGACCTCGGCGGACGCGCCGGCGAGCCGCTCGATCCGCCCCGCCAGCGCTGCCGCCGCGGCGATCCCGTCACGGATCGCCGCGAGATCGCGCGGTCCGCCGCGCGCAAGCGTGAGCCGCGCGAGCGCGCGGGCAATGTCGGGGGTCAGCTTCAGCAGCTCGCGGGTCTCTTGGCGTGCCGTGGCATCGCCGACGAACGCGGCAACGGCGTCGAGCCGACGGTCGATCGCGTCCGGATCGGTGAGCGGGGCGGCAAGCCGCTGCGCGAGCAGTCGCGCGCCCGCGGCGGTGACGGTTCGGTCGATGGCCGAAAGCAGCGAGCCGCGCCGCTCGCCGGACAGCGTGCGCATCAATTCGAGGTTGGCGCGCGTGGCCTGGTCGATGGCGAGCGCGGCGCCTCGCGCCTCGCGCACGGGCGGCGACAGCGGCGGACGCTTGCCGAGCTGGGTGCGCTGCACATAGGTGACGCAGGCGGCGGCGGCGGTCAGCTCCAGCCGCGACAGTGTGCCGAACGCCTCGGAGGTCGCGACGGCAAAATAATCGGAAAGCCTGCGCTCGGCGGTGGCGCCGTCGAACACGTCGCGGGTGAGCGGCGTGACCGCGGACAGCGTGCGCAGATACGGCGCAAGCTCCGCATCGGCATAGAGCGCATCGGAAACAATGACCTCGCCGGGCTCGATGCGCGCGATTTCTGCGGCGAGTCCGGAGCGGTCGCACTCGGCGACGCGGAACTCGCCGGTGGAGATGTCGAGGAAGGCAAGCCCGAAGCGGCTCGGCCCGTCCGCGCTCGAGGCGCGCGCCCGGGCGATTGCGAGCAGATAGTTGTTGCGGCGGGCGTCGAGCAGCGTGTCCTCGGTGAGCGTGCCGGGGGTCACGAGGCGGATCACGTCGCGCCTGACCACGCTCCTTGCGCCGCGCTTCTTTGCTTCCGCTGGATCCTCGAGCTGCTCGCAGACGGCGACGCGGTGGCCCAGCGCGATCAGCCGATGAAGATACTCGTCGGCGCGGTGAACGGGCACGCCGCACATCGGGATATCGCGGCCCAGATGCTTGCCGCGCTTGGTCAGCACGATGCCGAGCGCGCGGGAGGCCACCTCGGCGTCCTCGAAGAACAATTCGTAGAAGTCGCCCATCCGGTAGAACAGCAGGCAGTCGGGGTTGGCGGCCTTGATCTCGATGTACTGCTCCATCACCGGCGTCGCGCGCGCGGACGGCTCGGGCGCGGCAGCAAGCGGGCCGTCGGAGGCATCATCACGGTGGGGGGGACGGGCGGCGTCCATGGGGTGGAACGCTAACAGATGAGCAAAGGGGATTCACCGCTCGACAACGGCGGATTGCGGCCGGCTGTGGACTCCACGCGGGACGACGGTCCTTCCTGGAACGTTCAAGCGCGGCGCGGGCGGATCGGACGGATCGGAGAGGAACCAATGCCCCGTGCTCGACCGGCGCCTCGGACGGCGGCAGTGACGTCGCGGCCGCCGCGCGTCGGATGGGAAAGGCGCAACGCGTCCTCCCTTCATTGACGCGAGGGTAGCGGGCGGCGGGTTGCACCGAATACGCAATCAGCGCGGGGCGCGGCGCGCCGCGCCCGTCCGTAGCGGCTATCCTGCGCTCCTTCGTCTTTTCACCGCCGCGCCGAAAGCCTCGAACAACGCGCGGTTGATCGGATTGGTCTGTGGATCGTACTCGGCGTGCCATTGCACGCCGAACGCAAAACTTGGCGCCTGTGCAATGCGGATCGCTTCGATCGTGCCGTCGTCGGCCACGCCCTCGACGATGATGCGCGCGCCCGGCTCGAGGATGCCCTGGCCATGCAGCGAATTCACGCGGATGGTCTGGCGGCCGAGCAGGCGGGCGAATTCGCCGCCCGGCGTCAGATGCACGTCGTGCCGCTCGCCGAAGATCACCTCGTGGTCGGGATGGATTTCACCGTTGGTGAGCCGCGGCATGCGATGGTTGACGCGCCCGGGCAGTTCGCGGATCTCGGGATGCAGCGTGCCGCCGAATGCCACGTTCATCTCCTGCAGACCGCGACAGATTCCGAACAGCGGGACACCGCGTTCGACGCAGGCCTCGGCCAGGGCGAGCGCGAGCGCATCGCGCCGCTCGTCATAGGGCTCGTAGCGCGCGCTCGGCTCGGCGCCGAAGCGGGCCGGGTGCACGTTGGAGCGCCCGCCGGTGAGCAGGACGCCGTCGACCGCGTCGAGCAGGGCGCCGATGTCAGTCAAATCCGGGCAGCCGGCAAACATCAGCGGCAGCGCGCCGGTGGTGTCAGCAACCGCCGCAAGGTACTTCTCGCCGACCCGCTGTGCCGGAAAGCGGTTTTCCACGAGCTGGGTGTTGCCGATGATGCCGACCACCGGGCGTTTCATTGCGTCTGATCCGATGCCGCGTGCGCAAATCCTGGAGTGCGCCGGGCGTCGGCGCAAGGGCTTCCGACCGGATGGCTGGCTTGCGCACGGTGGATGCGGCGCGCGGGCGGAATCGCCCGCGTCACTTCACGAGCTTGCGGCCGGTGATCTTCTCCAGATTACCGTGCATGATCGCCTTGTATTTCGCCTTCGACAGGCCGAGCCCGTCGAGAATCTTCAGCGTCTCGCGGATGTAGTAGGTGCCCTTTTCCGGGTCGAAGGGGCAGTCGGAGGCGAACACGATCTTCTCGGTCGGGTAGAAGGCAAGCCCGCATTCGGTGGCGGGCTTGCCGCCGAATACGGCGGTGTCGCAGTAGAAGTTCTCCTTGAAATAGGCGAGCGGGCGCTTCTTCAGCGAGCGCTTGAGTTTCTGCAAATCCTCGTCGGAGGTGCGTGCACCGATCTGATCCCAGCCCGGCCCGATCCGTCCTTCCAGCATCGGCACGATGCCGCCGAAGTGGTGGGTGATGATCTTCAGCTTCGGATAGCGGTCCATGATCTTGGAGAACACCAGCCGCGACATGGCGGCCGCGGTTTCGTAGGACCAGCCAAGCGTCCACCAGATCTCGTACTTGGACTTGGTCTCGGTCTGGTAGTCGGGGAAGCTCGCGGTGCGCGAGGGATGCAGCCAGATCGGCGTGCCGGTCTTGTTCATCGCCTTCCAGAACGGCTCGTAGTCGGGGTGGTCGAGCGGCTTTCCGGCGACATTGGTGTAGATCTGCACGCCGAGCGCCCCCATCTTCATCGCGCGCGCCGATTCGCGCACACCGGCGTCGGGCGCGAACATCGGCGCCTGTGCCACCCAGCCAGGGAAGCGGTCGGGTTCCTTGGCGCAGAGCTCGGCGAAGCCGTCGTTGACGATCTTGGCATACTCCTCCGCCTGATTGGGGTCCTTCGTCATCAGCTCGAACGGCGGCATCGGGTAGGACAGGACCTGGGCATAGTCCCTGAACTTGTCGACCACCTTCTTGCGCACGTCGAGGTCGTAGATCGCCGGCACGCCCATCATGCGCTTGCCGATGTCCTTGTGCGAACCCGCGGACAGCACCTGCCTGTAGAAGCGATCGGGGATGAAATGGGTGTAGGCGTCGATCCGCATGGTCATGTCACTGTCCTCCCGGGCGATCAGGTGTGTTTAATGGGGGCGGGCGATTTGTCGAGAGCTTTGTTGCAATTGGCGGCCGCCCAGGGGTCCCCGGGGCGCCAAACGAGCGCATGTGCGACGAGCGATTGGCCCTTGCGTGCGAGACGCCGCGCGGGGCACCGGCCCTGGATTCGCCCGCCGACTTGCATTATGGCTTCGGCGACGGCTCGACGTCTCGGCGCACCTGCGGGTCTCGCCGAGAGCGCGCAACATTCGCCGCGGGAGGAACGGGTGAAGGTCGAAAGCGTCAAGCCGCCGAAACCGCAGGCGGATGCCGGCGTGCTGCACAAGAAGATGATGCAGCTCCTGTCGAGCCTGTGGGTGACGCATGCCATCGGCTCCTTCGCCCGCCTCGGCCTCGCCGATGCCATGGCCGCGGGCGCCGAGCGCGCCGAGGCGATTGCCGCGCCGCGCGGGCTTAGTGCCGATCGCGTCTATCGGTTGCTGCGAGCGCTCACCACCGTCGGCATCGTGGTCGAAAGCGGCGGCGGGCGCTTCACGCTGACCCCGCTCGGCCGCCTGCTCACCTCGGATGCGCCGCACTCCATGCGCACCTCGGCCATGCTGCTGACCGAATATCACGCCGACATCTGGGGGCGGCTCGACGGAGCGCTCAAAGGCGGCGTGGCCTTCGAGGCGCTGCACGGCGAGCCGTTGTTCGCCTGGCTCGCCGCCCGGCCGCAGGAGGCGGCGCGCTTCCAGCGCATGATGCTCGAGGTGCACGGGCCGGAGACGCCGGCGATCGTCGCCGCCTACGATTTCTCCCGCTTCCAGCACATCGTTGATGTCGGCGGCGGCCACGGCGCGCTGCTGGCGGCCATTCTGGCCGCCTATCCTGGGCGGCGCGGCACCCTGTTCGACCTGCAGCAGGGCATCGACGCGGCCCGACAGGGCGAAGCCGGTGAGCTCCCGGGGATCACGTTTGCGGCGGGTGACGTGTTCGAGTTCGTGCCCGCGGGCGGCGACGCGTATCTCTTGCGCCATCTGCTGCACGACTACGACGACGAGGATTGCCTGCGCATGCTCGGGAATGTGCGCCGGGCGATGGCGCCGCATGCGCGCGTACTGGTCCTGGAAAAAACCGTGCCGATTGACGACACGCCGGGGCCCGGCCGCTGGCTTGACTTGCACGTCATGCTGCTCACCGGCGGCCGCGAACGTACGGCGCCCGAATACGAGGCGTTGTTCGCCAAGGCCGGACTGCGACTGGCGCGCGTGCTGCCGACCGCGCACCCGGCGGTCGAGATCGTGGAAGCGGTCGCCGCCGATGCCGGGCGCCCGTAGTCCGCGCGCCACATGAACGCGGTCGCGTACTGCCTGCTACGCGGTCTCGAGATCGCCGGCCCTGAACACCCGGCGATCGTGAGCGCGGTCGAGTCCCTGAGCTACGGCGCGCTTGCCGCCCGCGTGGCCCAGTTTGCCCGCGGCCTGCGCGAGGCCGGCGTCGATGTGGGCGATCGGGTCGGCCTGTTGATGCTCGACACGCCGGATATCGTGGCGCTGCATCTTGCAGCAATCGCATCGGGCGCCGTTGCGGTCGCGATATCAAGCCGCGCAACTCCCGGCGAACTGGCGCAAATTCTCGCGATCGCGCAGCCGCGGCTGATGGTGGTCGATGCCGAATTTGAGACGGCCGCCGGCACGGCCATTGTCACGGCCGCGCCGGGGACAGGTTTGCTGCATCGCGACCGCGATCTTGTCGCCTGGAAGGCGCGTCCGGCCCCGCTGCTTGCGCCGGTCGACCGCGCACCTGACGATCCGGCATTCTGGGTGATGACTTCGGGTACCACCGGTCAGCCCAAGGCGGTCGAGCACCACCACCGCAACGTCGGAATCTGTGCGCGCTATTACGAGGAGGTGCTCGGCGCGAGCCGCGCGGACCGGCTGTTCGCCACCTCACGCTTCCACTTCGCTTACGCGATCGGCAACATGTTCGCCGCCCTGCGCATGGGCGCGACCAACGTCCTGTTGGAGCGCTGGGCGACCGTCCCGAGTGTCGCCGAGACGGTGGAGCGCTTTCGACCCACCGTTCTGCTCAGCGTGCCGGCGCTGTATCACCGGCTGCTCGACGCCGGATTGCCGCAGACGCTGCCCTTCCGTAGCCTCAGTCATTACGTGTCCGCCGGCGAGCGGCTGCCGCCGCAGATCTGGAACAGCTGGGAGGCGGCGAGCGGGTATCCGATCCTCGATGGTCTGGGCTGTTCCGAGCTGGTCTATATGGTGATCGGCAATTCGCCGACGGCCCGCCGGCCGGGATCCTCGGGCCGCGCCATGCCGGGCGTGGAGCTTCGCATCGTTAACGAAGAGGGGGCGCCGATCCAGGCAGCCGGCGTCAGCGGCCGTCTGGAGGTGCGCATGCCGTCGGTATGTGCGGGCTACCGCGCCGTCGGCGACCGGCTGGATGCACCGCCGCAGCGCCCGCCCGACCGCTTCCGCCCCGGCGGCTGGTTTGCCACCGGCGACGAGTATCAGCGCGATGCGGACGGCTTCTATCACCACCGCGGGCGCACCGGCGACATGCTGCGCGTGTCGGGTATTTGGATTTCCCCCTCGGAAATCGAGGACGTGCTTGCCGGCGTTGCCTCGATTGCCGAGACCGCCGCGGTCCTGGGCGAAAGCGAGCACGGCCTTGCCGAGATCGCCCTCATGATCGTCCCGACGGTCGGCGCCGATCCCGCATCCGCGATCGCAGCCGCACGCCAACGGCTGTCGCAGGCTTTACCGGGCTACAAACGTCCGCGGCGTTTCGAGATCGTTGCCGAATTGCCGCGCACCGCCACCGGCAAGATCCAGCGTCACAAGCTACGCGAACAGTTGCGCCGCCATCCGCGTTGACGCGAGCGGCGCCATTCCGCAAACATGACGCGAGCGAGGCTGCCTTGATCCGTAAGCGCCACGTCATCTACGTCGAAGGCTATGATCCGCAGGGCGCGGAGGGCTACTACGGTCTGTTCCAGCGCTCGCTCAAGCGCTTTCTCACGATCTGGCCGCTGCGCGTGCAAGTGAGCGGGCTCGCCATCGATTCGGACGATTTTGCCCACTGGGACATCGAGGCTGCGGGACCGAACTGGCAGGTGTCGACGCGGTACGACTTCCTGCGCCAGGAGCAGATGATCCGCGCCAACATGGCCCAGCCGATGTGGCGGCAGGTGCCGCGCGCCTTGCGCTGGGCGGCAAGCTACCTGCTCACGGGCACGCTGTTTCGGGTGTTTCGCGCCGACTATCGCTACGGGCTGGCGCTGGTGCATTTCCAGATGCTGCTGATCTACTGGCTCGGCCTGTCCGCGCTCGGCGGTTGGTTTGCCGCGGTGGCGGCGACGCGAATGCTCGCCGCGCCGGATGCGCTCGGCGCCGCCGTCGGCGCGCTCGCCGCCGCCGGCTGCTTTGCTCTCTTGCGGCCGATCGCCGACCGCTGGTTCGTGGTGCAGATCAACAGCCATTGGCCCTTTCTGGTCGAGTTCGGGCGCGGCGAACCCTCCTGCTTCGACCGTCCGATCGAAGCCGGCGCGCGGCGACTGGTCGAGATCGCGCGCGCCGGTGCGGTCGACGAAATCCTTGTGGTCGGTCACAGTGGCGGCGGGGTCACCGCGCCGGCGGTGGTGGCGCGCGCGCTCGAACTCGATCCCGATGTGGGTCGGCGCGGGCCGCGGCTCGTGCTGCTCACGCCCGGCTCTCTGATGCCCGGCATCGGGCTGCATGGTTCGGCGGTCAAGGTGCGCGCGATCATCGAGCGGATCGCGATCGAGCCGTCACTGCTGTGGATCGACGTGCAGGCGCGCAAGGATGCGCTCAATTTCTTCGGTTTCGACCCGGTGTCCGGCCTCGGCATCGATGTTGGCGCGCGACGCTGCAATCCGCTGATCTGGCGCGTGCGCTTCCGCGACATGCTGGCGCCGGAGTTCTACGGCCGGCTGCGGTTCAATCTGTTCCGCATGCACTATCAGTTCATCATGGCCAACGACCGGCGCGCGCCCTATGACTATCTCATGCTGGTCATGGGACCGGTGCCGGTGGAGCAATGGGCGCGCAACGGCTGGCAGGAGCTGGCCGCCTTCGCCGAGGATGCAAGCTACCGCGGGCCCGCGGCTCCCGTCGGGGGCGGCGCCGATTCCTCTGTGCTCGCGACCCCGAGCGCATAGCGCCTCACTCACTTCGCGAGCCGAACCGTCAGCCGTCGCCGTCGCGGCGGCGCGCGCTCATGATGGCAAGCATCAGTCCCCGCGGCAGAAGGCGCGGCAGGAGGCTCAGCACCTTGTTGTCGGAACCCGGCACCACCACCCGACGGCCGCGCATCAGCCCGGCATAGCCCTCGCGCGCCACCCGCTCGGCCGAACGCGTCAGCCTGCGCGGGAAGTAGTCGGGGGGCAGGCCGGCCTGCGCTTGAAAGCCGGTCTCGACCGGGCCGGGACAGAGCGCGGTGACACGGATGCCCCTCGGCGCAAGCTCGCGGTGCAGCGCCTCGCTGAATGACAGCACGTAGGCCTTGGTCGCATGATACACGGCCATGCCCGGCCCCGGCATGAAGGCGGCAACCGAGGCGACGTTGAGGATGCCGCCGCGTTGCCGTTCGAGACTGTCGACGAAGCGCAGCGAAAGATCGGTGAAGGCGCGGGCATTCAGATCGATCATGGCGAGCTGCCGCGCCCGGTCGAGGCGTGCAGCGGCTCCGAGCAGACCAAAGCCCGCGTTGTTGACCACATATTGCGGCGCGACATCGCGTTCGGCGAGCGCGGCGGCGATGCGTTCGCCGGCGTCTGGCAATGCCAGATCGGCCGGCACGACATGCGGCCGTGCGTGGCCGCGCGCCTCGATCGCGCTCGCCACCGCCTTGAGCTGGGACGCGCGACGCGCCACGAGCACGAGCTCGTGGCCGTGCGCGGCAAATTCCTCCGCGAGGGCAGCGCCGATGCCGGCCGAGGCGCCGGTGATGAGGGTGACGGGTCTTGCCATGTCCTTAATTCTGGCCCGCGCGCCGCACGGCGTTACGAACGGGCGGAGAACTTGGCGATCACCTCTTGCGGAATCGGGGCCGACTTGATCCGCTCGGGATAATCGGGGTGACGCTCGACCCAGACCCGCGTGTCGAAACACTCCACGCACAGCTCGCCGTCGAGCGTCAGGCGGTGGTGGATGTCGAAGCTGGAACGGCGGAATTCGGCGACCCTGGTCTCGATGACGACGTCATCGCCGTATTTCGTCGGCTTGAAGAAACGGGCGCGCGTATCGACCATCGGATAGCCGGCGAACTTGTAGTGGCGGGTAAACTGGTACTTGGTCATGCCCAGGACCTGCGTGAATAGCGCCGTGGTGCAGGAATCGAACATGGCCAGGTAACGCGGATAGAAGACGATTCCCGCCGGGTCGCAATCGCCCCATTCGATACGGGTGTGTCGCGTGTAGGTCTGCATGCAACGATGTCCCTGACGCTTCTGGCTTGGTGAACGGGTGCAGTCCGCTCGCGGGTGTGCGGTTCCCGTAGCGGACGGCGCTAGCGCGGCGCCATGCGCAGCGCTCCGTCGAGGCGGATGACCCCGCCGTTGAGATAAACGTTGCGCACGATCGTCAACGCGAGATCGGCGAACTCGGCCGGCTCGCCGAGCCGTCGGGGAAACGGGACGGCGGCTGCAAGCGAATCCTGCGCCGCCTGCGGCAGCGCGCGCAGCATCGGCGTGCTGAAGATGCCCGGCGCAATCGCCATGACGCGGATCCCGAACTGGGCCAGTTCGCGCGCCACCGGCAGCGTGAGCGCGGCAACGCCGCCCTTGGAGGCCGCGTAGGCGGCCTGGCCGATCTGGCCTTCGAACGCCGCCACCGAGGCGGTGGAGATGATCACGCCGCGTTCGCCGTCGGCGAGCGGCTCGAGCGTCTGCATGGCGGCGGCGGCGAGCCGCATCATGTTGAACGTGCCGACGAGATTGATCGCGATCACCCGCTCGAATTCTTCGAGCGGCATGGGTCCGTCGCGGCCGACCATGCGCCGGGCCGGCCCGATGCCGGCGCAGTTGACGAGGATTCGCGCCGGACCGTGTCGTGCGCGCGCTTCGGCAAGCGCGGCTTCCGCCTCCGCCGCGCGGGTGACGTCGCAGCGCACGGCAAGCCCGCCGATCCGGTCTGCCGCTGCGCGCGCGGCGTCGAGATTGACGTCGAGGAGTGCCACTTTCGCTCCGGCTTGCGCCAGGGCCGCGGCGGTGGCGGCACCGAGGCCGGAAGCGGCGCCGGTGACGATGGCGGCGTGTCCGTGCGGGTTCATGCGGGGCTTCCACGCGATGCGCGAGCATCAATCACGGCGCGGTTCCGCGGGCGGCGTGTGTCGTCTCGCGATAGAGAGGCGACGGCACCCGGCCTGGGGTGCGCTCGACCGATATTGCGACCAGATTCACCCATCGATCGAAATCACCCGATCGGACGGTGGCGAGGCGTAGAGCTCTTCCACCAGAGCTTTGCGGCGCGAAAGCACGGCGCGCTGGTTGATCGAGCCCTTGTCGGTGACTTCGCCGGCGTCGAAGGAAGGCGGCTCGGCCATGAGCAGCATGCGGCAGATGCGGTTGGAACTGCCGGTGCTTTGCCGGGCCAGCGCGTCCAGGCGCCGATGGAATTCCGCGCGCAGACCTGCGTGCGCCAGCACGGCATCGGCGGGCGCATCGGGCGCAAGGCCCGCGAGCCTGCGGCAGGATTCGAAGTCCGGGAATACCAGCACGGCGATCTCGTCGCGATCGGCCCCGGCGATCACCGCGTCACGCACGAGCGGGGCGCAATGATCGACAAAGCGGGCGCGCAGGGCGCCGGCGCTGACCCAGGTGCCGCTGGCAAGCTTGAAGTCCTCCGCAAGCCGGCCGTCGAACAGGAGTCCCTTGCCGGGGTCGGCGGGGTCGACGAACTTCAGCGCGTCGCCGATCCGGTAGTAGCCTTCCTCGTCGAACGCCTGTGCGGCAAGCTCCGGATGCCGCCAATAGCCGGGCGTGATGTTGGGCCCCTTCAGGCGCGCTTCGAGCTTGCCCTCGTTCGGTACGAGCTTGAGCTCCACGCCGGGCGCCGGCAGTCCGATGTTGCCGGCGATGGGGAAGTCCCAGTTGCAGGCGAGCGCAAGCGGCGAGGTCTCGGTCGAGCCGATGCTGGAAATGAAGATCACCCGCTCGCCGCAGCTTGCAACGCTCATCTCCTGCAATTCATCCCAGACGTACTGCTGGAGCGCGGCGCCGGCATAGAACAGCACTTTCAGCCGGCTGAAGAAGTTCTCGCGCAACGCGCGATCCTCGCGCAGGTAGGGCAGCAGCATCTCATAGCCCTTGGGCACATTGAAATAGATGGTCGGCGCGATCTCCCTGAGGTTGCGGGCGGTGGCGCCGATGGCGCCGGGCAGCGGCCTGCCCTCGTCGATGTAGAGCGAGCCGCCGTTGTCGAGGACGATATTGAAGTTGTGGTTGCCGCCGAAGGTGTGGTTCCACGGAAGCCAGTCGACGATGACCGGCGGCTCGTCGCCGACGAAGCGCAGACCCGCGCGCACCTGCGCCTGGTTGGCGCACAGCATGCGCTGGGTGTTGATCACGCCCTTGGGCTGGCCGGTGGAGCCGGAGGTGAACAGGATTTTTGCCACTGTGTCGGGCCCGACCCGGGCATGGGCCTCCTCCACCGCCTCGGTCGGCTCGACGATCAATTCGCTGAACAGCGTCGCGGCGCGCGCCTCGAGCGGGTTGACCGCCACCGCGATCTCGACATCCGGCGGCACCGCTGCCTCGATCGCGCGCGCAAACGCCTTGCCGTCGGTGGCATAGACCAGCCCTGGCGTCAGGTCCGCCATGATCGACTTGAGCTTGCCGAAATCGCTCGACATCAGCGAATACGGCACCGAAATCGGCGCATAGGGCACGCCGATCATCATCGCCGCAAGCCCCATGAGCGCATGTTCGATGTCGTTGCCGGAGAGGATGGCAAGCGGCCGTTCGACGGAAAGATCGCGTTGCAGGAGGCCCTGCGCGAGACTGCGCACCCGTGCGAGCGCCTGCGCGTAGGTGAGTTTGCGCCAATGACCGTCGGCGGCGCGCTGCGCCAGGAACACGCGCTCGGGCGCCGCCTGCGCCCAGTGCACCAGCCGCTGCGTCAGCTTGTCGGGATAGCGTTCGAGCGGGTGCGGCGAGCGCAGCAGGATCGTGCCGTCAGGCCGGCGCTCGATGCGGTAGTCAGCCGGGCCGAGCCGCACCGGCCGCAACGGGGCGGCCGCCGCCCTGGTCCCGGCCGCCGCCGGATGCTTTGTCGTGTCGGCCGCTGTCACTCGCGAAGCACCTTCTTCCCGCGCTTTTCCAGAAAATCCTTCAGCCGCGCCTTGGCATCGGGGCTGCCCTGCGCGATCGCCGCCATCAGCGATTCGGCGAGATAACCGATGGCCGGATCACTCTCGGCAACGCGCGGCAGCACCTGCAGGACGGCGAAATTGCTCAGCGGCGCATGGCCGGCGATACGCTCGGCGATCTCGATACCGGTGGCAAGGCCGCGTCCCGGTTCCACCAGGTAGTGCGACAGGCCCAAGGCCTGCCCCTCCTCGGCGCCGTAGGTGCGCCCGGTGAGCATCATGTCCATCACCCGCGCCACGCCGATCAGCCGCGGCAGGC
>Ga0073934_10007387_pt1 | contig 15337 bp, 9 predicted proteins | sample LarsenN4metaG_FD_76834 | JGI IMG/M metagenome (GOLD analysis project Ga0073934, IMG submission 76834) | Hot spring sediment bacterial and archeal communities from British Columbia, Canada, to study Microbial Dark Matter (Phase II) - Larsen... ...
CTGTCGGCGCAGTACCTGCGCGACGTGGGCACGTTCGACGAGCGGCTCTTCCTCTACTACGAGGATCTCGAGCTGTCGTGGCGCGGCCGCGAGCGGGGCTGGCGGTACCGCTATGACCCGCGCTCGGTCGTGTACCACGTGCACTCCGCGAGCGTCGGGAAGGTGGGAGGGCTCGCGCTCTTCTACAACGAGCGCAACCGGCTCGCCGTGCTCGCGCGACACGCTCCGCCCTCGGACGCCGTGCGAGCGGCCGTCCGTTCGGTGCTCGTCACCGGCTCGTACGCTCGTCGCGACATCGCGGGCCCCGTGCTGCGCGGTGAACGACCCAGCGGTGCCATCGTGCGCGGGCGGCTTCGCGCGTTCGGTGGCTATCTCCGTCTCCTGCCCGCCATGATCGCCGAGCGCGGCCGCCATCGCTCCGATCGACACGTCCACGGTTAGAGTGCCGCCCTTGTCCACGATGCACTCCCTCGTCACGCGCCTGCGCGCGACGGAGCGGTCACGCTGGTGGACGACCTTCGTCCTCACCGCCGCGCTGTGCTCCCTCTGGTCGCTCGCGACCCCGCTCTTCGCCGCGCCGGACGAGCCGGCGCACGCGATCCGCTCGGCCTCGGTCAGCCGACTGGAGATCCTGGGCGACGAGGACGAGCACTTCGAGGACGCCCTCGTCGTCGATGCGCCCCGCGGCTATGCCGAGCTCGGCGGCGACGTGTCGTGCTTCGCGTTCATGCGCAACGTCCCGGCGAGCTGCGCCTCGTTCCCGGACGAGTCACCGATGGCCCGGGTCCCGACCTCGGCCGGCCGCCACCCGCCGGCGTACTACCTGGTCGCCGGGATCCCGTCGCTGGTGTTTCACGGACCGCTCGGCATCTACCTCATGCGCGTGGTCAGCACGCTGCTCACCGCGGCGTTCGTCGCCTCCAGCGTGATCACGCTCGAGCGCCTCCGCAGCCCGCGCCTCGGCGCGCTCGCCATCCTCCTCGTCGCCACGCCGATGCTGTTCTTCGTGGGCGGGGTCGTGAACCCCAGCGCGGCCGAGATTCCTGCCGCGCTGTGCTTGTGGGTGGCGGGGTTCGCCCTGGTGTCGGAGGCGCCGACCCACATCGACCGCCGGCTCGTGCGCCGCGTCGCGGTGGCGGCGATCGTCCTCGTGCTGTCGCGGCAGCTCGCGCCGCTGTGGCTCGGGCTCATCGCCCTCGCCCTCCTCGGCATCGCCCGGTCGGGTGCGTCCCGGGCGCTGTGGGAGCACCACCGCGCGCGCCGCTGGGGAGCCGCGGTCGTCGTGGCGACCGTCGCGCAGCTCGCCTGGATCGCGATCGTGCGTCCGCTCGATCCGGAGCTGGGTGACAGCGCGGCGGTCCGGGGCCTCAGCACCGGCTCGGCGTTCCGGATGTCGCTCGGTGAGACGCTGAACCGGCTGCGCGAGATGATCGGGTGGTTCGGCTGGCTCGACGCGCCGTCGCCCGGCATGACGTACGCGCTGTGGACCCTGGCGTTCGGGATCGTGCTCGCGCTGGCGGTCGTGCTCGCGCGTCGGCGCGTGCTCCTCGTCGCGAGCGCGGTGGCCGTCCTGGCGGTTGCGGCGCCGATCGCGTTCGAGACCGTGCAGGCGCACCGCATCGGCTTCTTCTGGCAGGGCCGCTACTCGATGCCGCTCGCGATCGGCGTGCCGGTGCTGCTGGCCCTCGGCGCCGCCGCCGAGGCCCCGACGCGCGACGCGCTCGGCCGCGCCCGGCTCGGGTGGCTCCTCCCGACGGTCGGCCTCCTCGTCGGCGTCGCCTCGGTCGCCGCGTACGGTCAGGCGCTGCGCCGCAACACCGTCGGCTACGACGGCCCGCTCGACTTCCTGATCGACCCGATCTGGTCGCCGCCGATCCCGGCGCTCGTGCTGATGCTCGCGACGATCGTGGTCACCGCTGCGTTCGTGGCCTGGGTCGCCACGCCGGTCGCCGACGCGGGCGACGACGAGCACGCCGCGGCGGCCGAACCCTACGAGCGGTCGATCCCCTCGGGATCGCACAGGTACTCGTAGATCCCCGAGAGCGCCTTGTCCCAGCTCGAATAGCCCTCTTCGATGTCGCGCAGGCCTTGTGTCGCCAACGACTGGCGCAGGTCGTGATCGACGACGACACGCGCCAACCGGTCGCAGAGGTCATCGGTCGTGCGCCGCGCGAGCAGGCAGTTCTCGCCGTCGCGGAGCAACCAGTAGCCCGCGGGATTGTCGAACGCGACGACCGCCACGCCACAGGCCATGAGCTCGAGTGGCAGATACGAGGGATGCTCCGACACCGTGAGCGCGACACCGACGTCGCACGTCCGATAGAGGTTCCCGGTCTCGCGGTAGTCGAGCAGGCCGAGGTGCTGGATCCCCGTGCCGACATCTTCGGGCCGCGCCCATGACCCGGCGGTCACGATCCGCACCTGGTCGCCGAGGCGGTCCTTCAGCTCCTCGAGCGCGCGCGATGCGAGCTCCCAGCAGTTCCGCCAGTGTCCCGGGCGGGCGTACACGAACACGGTGACGGGATCACCGTCACGTCGCTCGCGCCGTCCGTCGGCGTGGAACACCTGACGTTCGACGGCGGGCATGAACGACATCCCCTTCCCGCCGTAGCGCTGATAGAGCTCGAGCAGGTTGTGCGTGTTGCAGAGTCCGTAGAGCCCGAGGCGGTAGCTCTCTTCGGCGAGCGCGTACATCGTCCCCGCGGGGTAGAACATCGGCTCGAAGTCCTGCACGAGGTAGAACTTCCGGCGTGTGTTCGGGAAGTGCGCCACCGCGTACGCCGTGACCCAGAGCGTCGCGATCGACACGTCGGCCGCGGGGATGCCGGCCGCGCCACGCAGTGAGAGGTCGTAGTAGATCGGCGAGTCCGCGAGTGCCGGGAAGGCCGCCGCGATCGCCGAGCGGTGGAACCCGTCGTTGGGGTGCGCCCACAGCACGAACCGGTTCTCGACGCCGTGCACGCGGCCGAGGTGATCGGCGATGCGCAGCGCCGTGTTGATGCCACCGTAGAAGGGGCTGTCGAGCTCGGGCAGGAACCAGTTGATCGTCTTGGGCTCGAACGGCTCGATGTTGCGGGCGTGGAGATCGTGGACCTTCTCGACGTCGCGATCGGTGACGCGACAGCCACGGACGACCGGTTCGATCTCGCTCTCGGCGGTCGTCTGCCGGAAGATCGTGATCTGGCGGTTCAGGGGCTCGGCGATGCGATCGGCGACCGACTGCTCGTACTTGGCTCGGAGCTTCGGCACGCGACTGCCGAGCGAGAGATTGGGCGAGAAGAACGGGTCGCCCGCGAACATCCAGCGCTGGTAGCGCCAGAAGCTGGTGAAGAAGTCCTCCGGTGGCACGTGCGTGCCGCGGGTGACCGACTCGAGGTGACGCACGCCACCGAAGGGCGACACGACGTTGCGCTTGCCGGCGAGCACGGCGTCGAGCCCGAGCACGACGTCGCTGCCGCAGAGCAGGAAGCGCTCGTCGAAGCCACCCAGCTCCTCGAAGAGGTCGCGGCGGATCGCGAGGCAGGCGGCGGTCACCGCGAGCACGTTGCGGTACCAGGTCGTCGGCCCGAGCAGCGTCGGGGAGCCGGGCTCCATTCCCTGGAAGAGATGGTCGGCGAAGCCGTTGAGGCCCAGCACGACGCCGCCGTGCTGGATCAGCCCGTCGCCGTCGAGGAGCTGGAGCCCGACGACACCGATCTCGGGGCGACGGGCCCACCCGACCATCTCGCGCAGCCAGCCCGGGTTGGGGAACTCGGTGTCGTCGTTGACGAACACGAGGATCTCGCCGCGCGCACGCGCCGCGGCGAAGTTGTTGACCACCGAGTAGTTGAAGTCGTCGTCCCACCACTCCACCGTGAGGTCGAGGTCGGGGAACGTCTCGTCGTACCACGCCGCCCGCTCGTCGGTGCGTCCGCCGTTGTCGACGACGATCACGTCGAAGCGGGGATACGCGGTGTTCCGGAGCGTGCCGAGCGAGCGGCGGAGCATGTCGGTGTTGTGCCGCGTGGGCATGACGAGCGTGACGTGCGGGAGATCGTCATCCTCGTCATCCCAGACGACGCGCACGCAGCCGGGTGCGGACGCGGCGTGGGCCCGCCACCCGATGCGCCGCAGGTGATCGTCGACGACCTCCACGCCGTGCGCACCGATGGCCGCCGGGCGCTCCCGCAGGTGCGTGAGCACTCGAGGGATGCGCGCGACACGCTCCGCGGGCAGGTCCGCGCGGAGCACGAGATCCCACCACGCGTCGTCACCGAGACCGCTGCGCATCCCGGCCATGCCGGCGAGCACACGGTGGCGGAGCGCGTACGACCGACCCAGGTAGTTCGCGCCCAACAGCAGCTCGGGTGACCAGGCAGGCCGAAAGCGCGGATCGGTGCGCTTGTCACCACTGATGACGTCGTCGTCCCAGTAGACGAGGTCGACGAGCGGGTCGGTGGCCGCGGCGTTGGCGATCGAGAAGCACGCGTCGGCCGCGAGGGTGTCGCCGGCATCGAGCACCAGCACGAGCGAACGTGGGTCGGGCTCGTCGAGGACGGCGTTGACCAGCTCGGCCGGGTCGGTGCTGTCGACGCTGCGGGAGCGCACGCGCGCGTCGCCCCGCCGCCAGCTCAGGTGGCGGCGCCCGACGACGACGGCCCGCCAGTGGCCCCAGGTCTGATGGTGCAGCGACCGCAGCGTCGCCTCGACCTGGTGCCAGGGCCCGCGGGCGAGGACGATGCAGGTGACCGTGACGGGGTCGCGCGCGGTCTCGGAGAGCCGTCGTTGGTTCCTGAGCTCGTCGTGGCGCGGCTCGTGGTCGTTGGCCCAGCGACGGTAGGAGGGGGTGCGCGGCTCGTGGACGCCCGAGGCCGCCACGATCGTGCGGACGCGGTCGATGTACTCCTGGGTCTCGCGCAGCGCGTCGACGCTCGCTCGCGCCGCGGCGCGACGGCTACCTCCGGGGGGCAGGAACCGCTCGAGGAGGCGACGCAGCCGTGACGGTGGGGGCGACGGTGGCACGACCTCGGCCATGGCCGCGGTGACGCGCTCGGAGTTCCGCTCGTCGGCGAGCCGACGCAGGCGGCGCTTGACCTCGCCCCGCTCGGGCGTGGGCTCCGCACGGGGCTCCGCGCGCTCCAGCCGCAGAGCGGCGCGCCAGCGCGTCAGCCCGGGCGGCAGGCCCCCGGGCAGGTCGGAGGGCGTGAGGGCACCGAGGCGAAGCTCGTGGACGAGCTGGTCGAGGTCGCCCGGGCCCGCGCACCAGGGGTCGACGGCATCGCCGTAGGTGTCGTCGAACCATTCGGTGAGATCGTCCGGCGATGCGTGCTCGCGGTCGAGGGCGGCGAAGGCGTCGCCGGCGGCGGGGACGACGAACGTGATGGCGGTGTCGGTGGGCACGCGTCGGGTGATCGCGTCGAGGAGCCGGCGCGCCTCGGCACGGTCGACGCGCTCGAGGCATCCGACGACGAGCAGCTCGTCGATCTCGTCGCCGCGCTCGTCGAGGACTTCGAGCGCCCGCGTCGCGTCAGCGGCCGACATGTTGCTGGTGAGCGCGACGTTGAACCAGTCGACGAGCGAAGCGCCGACACCGCCGGCACCACAGAGCGCGACCCTCATCGCACGCGACGCTAGACGATCACGTCGGTTGCGCCGCCGCGCGGGTCACGGGGCGGGCTTGCGCGCCCACGCCCACGTGAACATGTCGGACGACGCTTCACGGACGTCGACGAAGCCGGCGCGGCGAAGGTACGTCGCCAGCTCGCCCGGCGTCGACGACTTGCTGATGTTCGCGGGGCGGTCGAGCGGATGGATGTTCTCGACGTGCTCCGCGAAGAACCGCCAACCAGCGTCGCCGAGCAACGTGTAGTTGTCGATGTAGATGCGCCCACCGGGACGGAGGACACGCATCGCTTCGCACACGTACGCGAACCGGTCCCACTCGTCGAGGTGCATGAAGACCACGGTGGAGTAGACGACGTCGATCGACTCGGAGGGGATCGGCGAGAGATCCCAGCCGTTGAGGACGACCGTCTCGACGTTCTCGTGGTCGCGGAGCCGCTCGCGTGCGTGCGCCAGCATGTTGTCCGAGACGTCGGCGGCGATCCACCGCTTGCACACCGGGGCGAGCGCAACACCGACACGCCCGACGCCGGCACCGATCTCGAGGATCACGTCGTCGCTCGAGACGCCAACCGTCTGGCGGAGGGTGTTCACCGTCTCTTCCGCGGTGCGCGCGAACTGTGACTCATCCGTGTAGCCCGCGACCGCGATCTTGGCGTTGGCTTCTTCCTCCGCGATCTCGTCCCAGACCTTCTGGTACTCCGCGCGTGCCCGGGTGGCTTCGGCCGCGGCTCGCCGCGGCGCGGCGCTCGGCAGCCGGTACTCGGGGACTCGCGGTGCGGGGCCGCGGTGGAGGTGATAGACGTCACTGACGGCCACCACGTCGCCGTCGGTTGCACGCACGACCAACGTGACGAGCTCGTCGTCGGGCAGATCGATCTCCGTGGCGAAGCCCACCTTCGTGCCGGTCACCTGCGGATCGAGCCCGAGCGCTTCGGGCACGTCGGGCCGCTCGACGTCGGTCGCGACGTCATGGCGCGCGAACGCACCGACATCGAGCGCCGCGCGACAGGACCGACCACGCGGCGAGAGGATCCACCCCGAGACGGCGATGCGGCGCGGGCAGCTCCACACGTCGGTGTGCTCGGGATGTTCGACGTGCACCGTGAGCGCGCGCTCGATGATCTCGCCGGAGCGCAGCGGACGGCCACCTACGGTGAGCGACTGCATACGAAAGGCCGACGGTAGCATTCGGCGCCGTGACGGCCGATCCCGGGGCGTCGGGCACGCACGACGACCCCGCGCGGACGATGCTCGAGCTGCGCGACCTGGTGATCGGCGTGCAGGCGCAGCTCGACGAGGTGCACGCGCGGCTCGACGACCTCGAACGGCGCATGCACGAACCGGCGCCGCCACGGCCGACCTTCGCGCATCGCGTCCGAGCACGCGCCGGGCGCTTCAAGCGCGCGATCACCCACCGCGCCCGGTGACGTCCTCTCCAGTCCTGCTCCTCTGCTGGGCCCGTGGGGCGGCTGGCAGTGACACCTATGCCATCGCCGAGACGCGCGCGTCGGTCGCGCGCGCGGGTCACGGCCTCGCGGACATCGTGGTCGTTCGCAACGCGTCGTCTGCGGCAGCGGCGCTCGCGGACCACGATGCCCGCTGGGTGGGGTTCGTCGATGCCGGTGACGAGCTCGTGCCCGGAGCCCTCGAGCGCCTGTGGTCGGTCGTCGACGGCGACCCGACCGTCGACGTCGTCTACAGCGACGAAGCGACCCGTGCTCCCGACGGCACGCTCGACCCGTTCTACAAGCCGGGTTGGTCACCCGATCGCTTGCGGTGCCAGCCGTACGTCGGACGCCTCACACTGATGCGGCGCGCGCTCCTCGACGACGTCGGCGGCGTGCGCGCCGTGGGCTCACGGGCCGTCACCGAGCTCGACGTGCTGCTGCGCGTCACCGAGCGTGCCCGCCGGGTCGAGCACGTCCCGACGGTCCTGTGCGTGCGCGCGACCGGCGGCCCGATCCCGGCACTGGCGCCCGGCGACGTGGCACCCGCGTGCGGCGTCGTCGACGAGCACCTCGAGCGTGTGGGGATCGGTGCCGAGTCACAGCCGCACGCCACGGTGCTGGGCTTGCTGCGGCTCGAGCCGCGCCTGGCCGAGCACCCGCTGGTGAGCATCGTCGTGCCGACCGGCGGCACTCGCCGACGCGTCCGAGGCGTCAAGACCTCTCTGGTCGCGAACTGCGTGCGGAGCGTGCTCGAGCGCTCCACGTATCCCCACATCGAGGTCGTGTGCGTCGCCGACCCGTCGCTCGACGTGTGGCAGCGGCGCGAGCTCGCCGCGCTCGGCCACCGCGTCCGGATCGTCCCCTTCGACGAGCCGTTCCACTTCGCGCACAAGGTCAACGTCGGTGCGCTCGCCGCGTCCGGTGACGTGCTCGTGCTGCTCAACGACGACACGGAGGTGCACGCCCCTGGGTGGCTGGAGGCGATGCTCCTCTACGCGCTCGATCCCGGGGTGGGAGCCGTCGGGGCGCGTCTGCTGTTCGAGGACGACCGCATCCAGCACTGCGGAGTCGTCGGAGTCAAGGGAAACCCCGGCCATCCGTACTACGGCCTCCCCGGCGACACACCTGGCCACGGGGGCAACGCGCTGGTCCCGGGCAACTTCCTCGCCGTCACGGCCGCGTGCCTCATGACGCGCCGCGAATGCTTCGAGACGGTCGGCGGGCTGTCGACCTGGTTCCCGGTCAACTACAACGACATCGACTACTGCCTGAAGCTGCAGCGCGCCGGCCTGCGAGTCGTCGCAACGCCCGATGCCACGCTCTACCACTACGAGTCATCGAGTCGCAGCGGTGACGTGGCAACCGACGAGCTGGTGCTCGTGGGCCGGCGGTGGGGACGGTGCCTGCGCGACGACCCGTTCTACGGACCGAACTTCCCCTCGGGGAACGCCGACTTCGTGCCGGCGCCGCTGATCGCGTGAGGCGTCAGGAGCCCTTCATCATCCGGCGCACCCGCACGACGACCTTGCGCGCCAGCTCACCGATCTCACCGCGCCGGGCGAGCGCCAGGGCACGGTCGACGTCGCGGCGGATCGTGCGCGGTCGCCACGTGGCGAGGTCGAGCGGGTCGCGCACGCTGGCGGCCAGCTCGGGGTCGAGGAGATCGGGTGCCCGCACGGGGTCGCGGCAGTACTCGACGAGCGGTTCGAGCACCTGCGCCCAGGCGAAGCGCTTCGCAGTGGCCTGGGTGGCCTTCCGGCACGCTTCGTGGAGCTCGCGGTCGTCGAGGATGCGGAACAGGGCCTCTTCGAGCGCGTCGACGTCGCCCGGCGGCACGGTGAGCCCGACGCCCTCCGACTCGATGAGCTCGGCCAGGGCATCACCGCGTGTCGCGACCACGGGAAGTCCCGCCCACAGGTAGTCGAGGACGCGCGTGCGGAACGAGAACGCGGTCTCGACGTGGTCGAGGTGGGTGCTGACACCGATGTCGGACTCGAGCAGGTAGTTGGGTCGATCGTCGTACTCGACCCAGTCCTCGTTGAAGAAGACGTGGGTCCCAGTGAGGCCGAGCTCCTCGGCGAGCTCGAGCGTGTTGGCGGTCATCCGCATCTCGCCGACGTCGGGGTTGGGGTGCTTGAGGCCGAGGAAGAACACGCGAACCGACGGCAGGCGGCGTCGCAGCTTGTCGACCGCGCGGAGCAGCGTGAGCGGGTCGAACCAGTTGTAGATGCCGCCACCCCACAGGATCACCTTGTCGTCGGGACCGATGCCGGGCACCACGCCGCGCAGCACCGGGCGGGTGTGCTCGGGTGGACGCTCGTCGATGCCGAACGGCACGACGGCGAGCAGCGAGCTGAGTCGCTCGCTCGTGTCGTAGTTGAGCTCGTTGATGCGGCCGACACCTGCGAGCTGCCCGAGCCAGAAGTCGCGCTGCTTCTCGCTCGCGCAGAGCAAGAAGTCGGCGCGCATGAGCTGCTCGTTGAGGACCTCGGTCGACGAGCGGACGGCGAAGCGCCGCGCGTCGTGCTGGAGGTGGCGGGACTGCTCGAGGACCTCGAGGTGGAAGGGGTCGTAGACGTCGGCGACGATGATCTTCTTCGTGTTGCGGAACGCGGAGTACTGCCGCATCAGGTTGCCCTGGAAGATGATGACGTCGGCCCAGGCCTCGAGCTCGGTGAAGCGCCGGTCGTCGGCCTGCTCGACCGGGAAGTCGGGGTGCGAGAGCGTGCACGGGTGCGGGCTGACGAGCGTCACGTCGTGCTCGGCCGACAGCACGCGCGCGATGTGCCAGGCGCGGATCGCGGGGCCGGCCATCTTCGGCTGGAGGACGTCACCGGTCGCAACCAGGATCCGTCGGCGGCGGGCGAGGCGCGCCGCGGGCTCGAAGATCTGGTTGACGGTGTCGAATCCCTCACGGAACCGCTCGTCGGGGATGTTGGGCTCCAGTGGCGTGCCGAACAGCGGGGTGATCTCGTGGTCGGGTCGACGGCGTGCAGCCTGGATCTCGCGTCGGCTTTCCTCGAGCCCGGGCAGCGCGTCGACGAACGCGTCGATCGCGTAAGCGGGCGCGAGCGTGTCGCGCTTCACGGTGATGAGCTCGCCCTCGTGCGTGTTGGGATCGACGGCGATGTCGAGCGCACGCGGGTCGTCACCGCCGAGAGAGACTCCCCGCCGGATCGCCAACAGGAGCGCGGCAGGCAGGATGCGACGGAGGTTCTCGTCGTCGTAGTTCTTGTAGATCGTGAAGAGGGCGTTGCGTTCGAGCAGGTAGTGCTCGCGCCACCGCCCGAACCGCGCCGCGGTGGCGTGATGTCGGTGGTACACGACCGAGCCCGGGATGTAGCGCACGCGGTAGCCACGCAGCCAGAGTCGCCAACCGAAGTCGACGTCCTCGAAGAACATGAAGTACCGCTCGTCGAACCCGCCGACGTTGCGGAACACGTCGGCGCGCACGACCATCGCCGCACCCGACGCGAAGAGCACGTCGCTGGCGGTGTTCTCCATGGGGCTCGCCGGCTTGCCGAAGTCGATCTTGAACGCGTGCCCGTAGTAGCTCATCGCCGCGCCGACGAAGTCAATGGTCGAGCCGTCCCAACCGAGCACCTTGCTGGCGACGCACGCGATCGAGCCGTCGTGCTCGAGCGGGTGCAGTGCGGCCTTGAGCCAGTGCGGGTGCGGTCGTGCGTCGTTGTTCAAGAACGCGACGTACTCACCGGTCGCGCGGTCGACGCCGGCGTTGCAGCCGCTGGCGAAGCCCCGGTTGTCGGGCAACGCGACGACGCGCACCTTCGGGAACGCCGCTCGGATCCGTTCGACGTCGCCAGTGCGCGACCCGTTGTCGACGACGATGACCTCGATTCGGTCGTTGGGCCAGTCGAGATCGCCGAGTGATTCGAGGCAGCCGAGCGTCTCGTCGGCACCCTCGTAGTTGACGATGACCACCGACACGCGGTTGGCGTGGGTGACTCTCACCACAAGGAGGGCAGGTTACTCGCCGCCTTGCGGGATCCATCGGCCATCGAGCGAGACGATGCCGAAGCTCTCGCGCGGCGTGCCCAGCTCGACGTCGATGCGAAGCACCTTGTTGCGGAAGTCGAAGGGGTGGGTGCCCGTGTCGTCGTGGATCGCGATGGTGACGTCGTAGCTGCCCGGCACGAGCATCAGCCGCTCGATGCGCAGATCGAGCACCCCCTCGCCGTAGACGTCGTCGAGGAAGAGCCCGGCGTCGCGTGTGTTCGGGCCGGCGACGTAGACACCGTCGACCGAGTGGATCGCGACGCCGAAGAGCGGGCGACGCACGTGCTCACGTGCTCGGTAGTGCAATCGGAAGATCAGCGGGTCGCCGGTGTGGAGATGCTCCACCGGCTTGCCGTCACCGTCGAGCAGCTCGATGTGCTCGATGCGGATCTCGCCGGAGCCCCAGCGCGCGCTGTCGCCGGCGGCTTGCCGGTCACTGAAGACGTCGACGAGGTACTCGTCGATGACCTCGACCGGAGTCCCGACCGTCACCAGCTTGCCCTGCTCGAGGAGCGCAACCTGGTCGCAGAGGTTGCGAACGGACTCCATGGAGTGCGACACGATGACGATCGTCCGACCTTCGCGCTTGAACTCGATGATCTTGTCGGTGCACCGCTGCTGGAACTCGGCATCGCCGACGGCCAGCACCTCGTCGATGAGGAGGATCTCCGGGTCGACGTTGATCGCCACCGAGAAGCCCAGGCGGACGTACATCCCCGACGAGTAGTTCTTCACCGGAGAGTCGATGAACTGCTCGATGCCGGCGAAGCCCACGATGTCGTCGAAGCGCGCGTCGAGCTGCCGCTTGCTCAGCCCGAGGATCGCACCGTTGAGGTAGACGTTCTCGCGTCCGGTGAGCTCGGGATGGAAGCCGGCACCGAGCTCGAGCAGCGCCGAGATCTTGCCGGACGTACGTACCTCGCCTTCATCGGGATGCAGGATCTTCGCGATGCACTTGAGCAACGTGCTCTTGCCCGACCCGTTCTCGCCGATGAGGCCGAACGTCACGCCGTGGGGCACGTCGAACGACACGTCGCGAAGGGCGAAGAACTCGTCGTAGCGCGCACGTCCGCCTCGCAGGACAGCTGCCTTCAACGACTGGTTGCGTTCGTGGTAGAGGCGGAAGCGCTTGGTGACGGCGTCGACCTCGATCGCCGCGTCGCTCATACTTCCTCCGCCAGGCGGCGCTGGTGCCGCTCGAAGAACCAGTAGCCCACCAGCAGCACACCCACCGACCACCCGATCAGGTACAGCATCGAATCGAGCGGTGGGAACCGCAGGTCGTACAGCACCGACCGGTAGGCCTGCACCATCTGCACGAGCGGGTTCAGCCGGTAGATGTCACCGATGGGGATCTCGATGCCCAGCACATCGGCCGTGTCGGGCACGACCGACAGCGGATAGATGATCGGGGTCGAGTAGAAGAGCGCCTGCATCGCGATCCCGATGAAGTGCTTCACGTCGCGGAAGTAGACGTTCGCGACGCTGAGGAACAGCCCGGCGCCGAGCACGAGCAGCGTCTCGAGCAGGATCAGCACGAGCACCATGGGGATCCACGGGATCACGAAGTTGCCCGCGACCAGCAGGATCACGAGCACGACCGACATCTCGATGAGCATCGTCACGAGCAGCGCGCCGATCACCGACATCACGAGCAGGTCGCGGGGGAAGTACACCTTCTTGATGAGTCCGGCGTTGCCGACGAGTGCCTCCAGCGAGCTCTGGACGCTGTTGGAGAAGTAGATCCACGGGATCAGCGCGCAGAGCAGGTAGATGACGAAGCTCTCGAGCCCGGACGGGTCGCCGACCGGCGGCTGGATGTCGAGGAAGTAGCCGAAGACCACCCAATAGATGGCGACGCTCGCCAGCGGGTTCAGCAGTGACCACAGCCACCCGAGCGCGGACTTCTTGTAGCGACTGCGCAGCTCGCGCAGCGTCAGGTTGATCAGCAGCTCGCGGCCGGCGAACGCCTCGCCGATCCGTTGGACGACCGTGGGCGCGCTCACGTCCTCACCAGGGCAGCTCGGCCGCCGCGCCTCGGATCGCGAGCATCGTGTGCGTGTGGTCGGACGCAGGCTGCCGCGCGATGAGGCGCAAGGTGTCGTAGAACTCTGACGACGACTGCTCCCAATCGGGCCAGACGCGCGCGGTGCGCAACGCTCCGTGGCGCAGCTCGCGCAGGACGTCGGGCTGGTCGCGAAGGGTGCGCACGGCTGCGACCACACCGGCGCGCTCGTACATCGGGACGACGATCCCGTTGACGCCGTCGCGAACGAACTCGACGTGGCCGGTCACGTCGTAGGTGATCACGGTGCCGCCGCAGTGGAACATCTCGAGCGGCGGGCCGTACATGCCCTCGACGTGACTGAGCTTCAAGAGCGCGCCACACGACCGATAGATCGCCGGCGTCTGCTCGATGGGGACACGCGAGAAGACTCGGTCGACGCCGGGATGCTCACTGATGTCGCTCGACGTGAGCAGCCAGATCTCGTCGGCACCACCCGCCCGAGCCAGCTCGATCGAGGTCTCGACGTTCTTCATGGGGACCTCGAGCGGGCCCTCGATCAGGATGCGCAAGCGCGTCCCCGAGTCGGGGGCGACGGTCGGGCCGATCGGGGTGTAGAGGTCCTTGCGGATCCCGTTGTGGACCAGGAACGACGGGCGGCGGTGCTCGAAGGCCAGGTACGCCTGGATCCAGCGGGCGATCGTGATCACCGGCAGATCGAAGGTGTACGTGAGCGCGGCGAGCGGCGGCGCCCACGTGTCGAGGGTGCCTCCGTAGAACCGGGACTCGACCGACTGGACGAAGTAGACCGCGTGACGACAACGCAGCCGCGGCAGCTCGTAGACGGTTCGCCACATCGTCGCGACCACGACGTCGAACTCGAGATCCTCGGCGTCGTCGATGGCGACGAGGGGGAGCTCGCTCAACGCGGCGTGCCAGGCGCCGTACTCGGGCTGGTGCTCGAACATGTGCACGATCGTCACGTCCGCGCCGCGCTGCTTGGCGTGGAGCGCGTGTTGCAGGATCACGTAGGTGCCGCCGCTGATGTCGGTCGAGCCGATGAGGAAGGCGATCGAGAGCGGCTCGTCACCGCCGCCTCGCGAGGGCGCGGCGAAGCGGGCGAAGTAGTCGTGCAGGAACGGGTCGCCACCGCTCCCGTTGGAGCGTGCAACCTCGTCGCGGCTCGTCATTCGCGCAGCTCCTTCCACATCTCCCGCAGCACCTCGAGGGAGTGGGCCGGCAGCCACTTCCGGTAGCCCGGGACCCACTGGCTGCGGAGAGCCTCCTCGGGAACGACCTCGGGCACCGTCACTCGCGAGAGCAGTGCACGAGGCGGCCGATCCTTCGCGTACGGCGAGACGTTCATCGCACCGAACGTGTCGTCGTGACTCGAGCCGAACCAGATGTCGGCAACGCCGCCTTCGGGACATCCGTAGTAGTCGACGACGATCTGCGCGAGCTGGCGTCGCAGCATCCCGGTGGTGAGACCGTTGCTGACCATCCAGCGCGCGAGAAACGGTGCAGCAGCCAGCACGCCGGTCTGGAACGCGCGGATCGCCGCTGCGGCCCGGGGGCCCTCGGCCTCGTGCACGACGACCACTCGACCATCGCGCTCGATCCGGTAGTCGACCGGCGACGGGATGTCGGGCGTCAGCGGCGCCTCGATCGCGGCGGGTGGGCTCACGTGCGTGAAGGGATCGCCCTCGTTCGCATCGAACGCGACCGCGTGCTTCACGACGTTGGGCGGTTGCTCGTTGAGGTACGGGAACAGCCCGAGGTACCAGCCGCGCCACCGGAGGTCGCTCCGGACCAGGGCGAGGTTGTCCTGGATCGTCCCCCGCCAGCCCACGTCGACCACGATCACCTCGCGGCCGCCGGGCTCGAGCTCCTGATCGAGATAGGCGAGGAGCTGCTCGCGACGCCGGGCGAGCTGCTGCTCCAGTGGCTCGCGGACGTCGGCGCGCTCGAGCAGCACCCGGATGCGCGCGTCGTCGGCGATCGCGGGAACGATCTCGTCGACGCTCAGCCCCACCTCATGAAGAGCGGTCGCGAGCTGCTCGGCCGGAACACCCAAGGAGCCGAACAGCGCTCGTGGCGACTGGTCGTGGTACTGCGACCACATCCGACGCAACCCCGCGTGGTCGACGCGCGCGAGCGACGGCCCGAACGTCGAGCGCCGGCTGACCTCGAGGTGCCGAGCACTCGGCGCTCGCGACTCGCCCGCGAGGATCGGCGCGATGGCGTCGTGCAAGCGCGCGAGGAA
>Ga0073934_10007391_pt1 | contig 15332 bp, 10 predicted proteins | sample LarsenN4metaG_FD_76834 | JGI IMG/M metagenome (GOLD analysis project Ga0073934, IMG submission 76834) | Hot spring sediment bacterial and archeal communities from British Columbia, Canada, to study Microbial Dark Matter (Phase II) - Larsen... ...
TGGCTTCACCGCCAGTTCAATCTGGACTATCACGACCCCACAGACCAGACCTCCTGCACTGGCTGGAACTATTATGCCTCGGGCGCATCCAATGCCGTGGGCCAAGCCGCCGTCATGGCACGTAATTTTGCTGCAGCGTACGAAACAGGCTATTTCCCGCTTATCCACTGCGGCACAAGTTTTGGGCATTACAAAGAAATCCGCGAGCAGCTCGTTCATCATAAGGAACTGCGTGATGAAGTTCGACGGATCCTCGACAAGATGGGGAAACCACTCGTGATCCCGGAAGAGATCGTCCATTACAGCGAGTGGGTGTACGCCATGCGCCAGAAGTTTGCCGAGCGACAACTCGTGGATATGAGCGCGATCAAGGCCACAGTTCATCCTGCCTGTCATTACTACAAGATCGTCGCGGAAGATGCGATCTATGACCCAGAGATCTATGGAGGGCAGCGCACCGCTGTCGTGACAGCCGTTCTTGAGGCTCTGGGGATTGATGTTGCTGACTATTCGACCTGGTTCGACTGCTGTGGGTTTGGATTTCGTCATGTCCTTGTTCAACGCGATTTCACTCGATCCTTTGCTGTCCTTCGAAAAATCGAAGTGATGAAAAATGAAGTGAATCCCGATCTCACGGTGACTCACGACACAGGTTGTGTAACCACACTAGACAAAAGCCAGTTTGCCGCGAAAGCACATGACCGCAAAGTAGGTATCCCTGTGCTATCCGATGCCCAGGTCGCGGCGCTGGCAATGGGCGCGCATCCCTTCCGCGTGGTCCAATTCCACTGGCATTCTACGGACTGGCGTCCTTTCCTGGAAAAACTTGGTATCAACTGGCAAAAATATTGGGATGAATTCCAGGCCGACCTCGACGCCATCCGCGCGGGCACGAAATCTGGAATCACCTGGGAGGATGCAGATCAACCGATCGCGTTGACTGAGTAAAGTAATTAGCCACGGAGACGCAGAGAAAATCTCAAAAAGCTCTGTGACTCTGTGTCTCTGTGGCAAATCTTTGGAGGAACCATGACATCTGGCAAAGTGCTCATCATCGGTGGGGGACCGGCGGGATTGGAAGCCACGCGTTGTGTGGCGGAATTGGGTGGGGAGGCAATCCTGATCGAAAAGCGCGAACGCCTCGGCGGCACACCGGACCGCGAGAATTATGCCAAGCTCACTCACCATTGGCGCGACGCCTCCGAAGCGATGGCAGAACTTGCCGCGTCGGTTACGGGCAGCCCCAACGTGGAAGTGAAGTATCAGGCCGAAGTGAAGAGTCTTTCTGGAGAGGAAGGCAACTTCGAGGTGCAGATCGAAGCGGGCGGTGCAATCGAATCCCTGAACGTGGGCGCTGTCATCGTTGCGACAGGCTTCCAGCACTTCGACCCAGGACGAGCGACTCAATACTATAACTATTATTCATTCCCCGATGTCATCACCCTGACCGATCTGGAAAAGATGCTGAAAGATCACCATGTCGTGCGCCCCTCGAACGGCGAACCACCAAAGAAGGTCGCGTTCATCCAGTGCGTGGGTTCCCGTGATCGACAAATCGGTAACGAGTACTGCTCCAAGGTATGCTGCGGCATTGCCAGTAAGCAAGCGATCGAAGTGCGTCAGCAGCTACCTGACTCAAAAGTCTTTATCTTCTACATCGACATGCGCATGTATGGCTACTGGGAAAATGAAATCTACTGGCCCGCGCAGGAAAAATATAAAGTCAATTACGTCAAGGGCGTAATTAGCGAAGTGCTGCCGAAAGGCGGGCAGCTTCTCGTGCGCGGCGAAGACACCACCATGTCCCGTCCGATGGAAGTGACGATGGATTTGATCGTACTTTCTGTCGGGATGGAACCCAGCGCTGGCACACGTGCGGTGGCACAGCTGATGGGTATACAGCAAAACAAGTACGGGTTCATCGAAGCGGGCGGCGCAGGAGGTCTCGATCCGGTCGCGACCTCGCGTCCAGGTATTTTTGTGGCCGGAGCTGCGGCTGGTCCCGCGGATCTGGATGACTCGATTTCGCGTGCCGGTCTGGCAGCCGCGCGTGCAGTAGCAGCCGTTAGAAAGGTCAAGGTTTTCGCGTAGGGCGACATAAATGTCGCCCCGGGCGGCGAGCTGAAGCTCGCGATACGGGTGCACATGGAACCGCAGCGACAGAGTCACATCATTAAGCAGAAGACAGGCCCCGATGATCCTGAACTGCAAGCCAGTTTGCAGGAGGCGCTGGGACAGGTCTCGCCAGAGGATGTGATCGCGCTGGCTGATGAACTGGTAGAACGCCAAACCCGCCTGTTCAGGCAGTTGGAGTCTGATCCCACCAGCTTAGCACTTTCCTTCTCCAATATCGCTGCCGCGGTCACGCATACGAAAGCGAATGCTCGAACAATTACTAATTACTTCAGTCAAGATGCATACAAACCTTTCAACGAATTACTAAACGGCGAAGCCCCAGTACCTGTGCGCGTAGCTGCCTTCGTTGAAAAACTGAATGCTCTCGATACAAGACTGGCTTTGGAACTTGCCACTGGACTTTTACACAATACCTTCCCCAAAGACAACTGGCTGTGGACACGCTGGCTTTGGGATCCGACCACTGGCACCGGTATCTTGCCCTTGTTAGCAGGAAGCTCACACAACCTGCTGGCAACCAACCTCGCAGAAGGATATTCCCGAGTGGGCGCGGTGACTGCGATGAGCATGAAGTTTGCAGAAGGCACAGGCTTATGGACAGATGAATTGATGAGTAATGAAAAGCGAGCCTTATTCGCGAATAGCGCTTTCCTGGCCTGTGCATATGCCGTTTATATGTATGGCTCAACGAGCTGGCGTTTGAGCCGTGACTTTAACGAGTTGCTGCCCTCCTTGCCTAATATGGCAAGAAGGTTGTTAGGGTTGCCAAAATTAAATGAGGATACTGATGGTTGAGTAAAGTGGTGCCTGCCCGCTTGTATCGCCCATCCTGCCCGAATGGGCCAGGGAAACCATCAAGAAACAAGAGTAGTTTTTATTCCTGGTGGTCTGGATACACCCCGACAAGCACGGGGTTACTCGACCACCGAATTGGAATGAAATAGGAGTCTTATGGCCGCCAAATACCAAAAAGCAGTGGCAGTCGAAAAAGAACATGCCGTTGTGGACGGCGTGGATATTTCAGGGCACTGGAACCGCATGTTCGAGCAGCGGACGATTTTCGAGTACACGCCGGATCTCATCGAAAAGATCGCCGACATACCCAATGCCGAATCGTTTGCCAATTGTTATCAATGCGCAAAATGTGTGCCGGTTTGCCCCGTGGATGTGGTCGGCAATTATGGTCCGCGCAAGCTTTATCGGTATGCCCAGACGGGCACAGACCTGACCGAAGCGCCCGAACTCTGGCTGTGCACAACGTGCGCGAACTGTCTGCGGGTTTGTCCGAAAGAAGTGAACATGGTCAAGATCATGCCCGCGGCGCGCGAACAGGCGATCCTGGATGGCAAGTTTGTCCCGCCGGAATTGCAGCAGGCATTCGAGAATACTGCAAAGAGCGGCAACCCGCTTGGTCAGCCGCAGCGTAAACGTGATGCCTGGATCCAGAACGCGGGAGTGTCGATTCCCATTATTAAGGATCTGGGCCGCCCGGTAGATGTGCTCTGGTATGTGGGCTCTTATCCTTCCTATCATCCGCGCGGTATCGATGCAGCGTCCGCGGCGGCACGAATCTTTACTGCTCTGGAGATCGACTTTGCGATCCTGGGCAAAGAGGAAAAAGATGATGCCGATTCGCAGCGTCTGGCAGGTGAGAAGGGTCTCTTCGAAATGATGGCGGAGTACAACATCGAGACCTTCAATAAATATGAATGGAAGGAATTGGTCGTCACGGGTCCGCATGAATTGAATGCTTTCAAGAACGTGTATCCCAGATATGGCTTCGAGCATCCCGTGCTTCACTACACTACCTTCCTTGCACGCTATCTAGATCAGCTCAAGCCATTGCTCAGGCATGAGGTCAATGTCAAAGTGACGTATCACGATCCCTGCTATCTCGGTCGTCATAACGGCGAGTACGAAGCGCCGCGCAAGTTGCTGGAAGCTATCCCCGGCGTGGAACTCGTGGAGATGGCGCGCAATCGTGAAAATGGATACTGTTGCGGCGGCGGTGGCGGCGGCATGTGGATGGACTCGTTCACTGCCAAACATACCAAGATGCGCCTCTCCGAAAAGCGCGCTATGGAAGCTGCTTCGACCGGCGCGAATGTGCTGGCTGTGGCCTGTCCCTTTGAGGTTTCCCGCTTCGAGGACGCGGTCAAATCGACAGGGAATGAGCACATGACCGTGAACGATATTTTGGAATTGTTGGATCGGTCGATGAGAGGTGTTTGATTTGCTCCGAGCGCCGTCTCGGCGCTCGATGATCTGGATACTCGCCGCCGAAGACGGCGGCGGGAGCAAGAATGATGAAGGAGAGACTTTATGAACATAGTGGTTGCGATCAAACACATTCCCAGCATTGCGGATGACCTGCCTGTCAAAGGCAATAACATCGATTTTGACTCCGTGGATTTCGTGTTGAACGAATTCGATGAGCAGTCCATCGAGCAGGCGGTGCTGGTGAAGGAAGCTGTGGGTGGAACGGTAACAGTCGTCGGGGTGGACCTCATCGGGGAACTTGATGGTGTTCTTCATCTCGCGCTGGCAAAGGGCGCAGACAAGGCCATCAAAGTGACGGCAGACGAGCCGGGCGCAGATTCACACATGCAAGCCAAATGGCTGGCAGAGGCAATTAAGGCGATGACACCGGATCTCATCTTCACAGGTGTGCAGGCCTCCAATGACCTCGATGGTCAGATCGGACCGATGATCGCGGCCTATCTCGACATGCCTTACATTGGCGGGGTCAGCTCGGTCGAAGCCGCAGATGGGACGGCCATCGTTACAAAAGAATTCGCGGGGGGCATGGCCGGGAAGTATTCTGTCCGCTTGCCGATGGTAGTCGGTGTACAAGCCGCATCGAAGCCGCCGCGCTATGCACCGATCAGCAAAGTCCGGCAGGTTGCACAGACGGCAACGATCGAGAAGGTCGATCCAGTGGGCGAAGCCAGCGCTGGATTGGCGATGAAGAAGATGGCGCCGCCGGTTATGAGCGGCCACGCGGAGATGATCGAGGGCTCGGCCAAAGAGGTTGCCGCCAAGATCGTGGAGCTGTTGAAGAATAGAGGATTGGTGTAGCGCGACATTCATGTCGCCTGGCTATGAAAAGCGACACCATGGTGTCGCGTTACATGACAGATTTGGAGTACTTATGCCTAATGATATCTTTGTAATCACAGAACAAATCGACGGCACCTTCGCCGATATTTCTTTTGAAATGGTGGGCAAGGCAAAAGAACTTGCGGCCTCCTGGGGTGGACAAACGATTGCCGTCGTGTTGGGAAGCGGCGTTTCGGCTGATGCTTTTGCTTCAGATTCAACTTTGTTCATCAATGATCCGAACCTCGCGCAATTCAATCCAGAGGCATATGGCAAAGTGATAGAAGCGCTCGTTCAAGAACGATCACCGCGTCTGGTCCTGTTCGGCTGGACGGCCACAGGGATGGACCTCGCTGCATGGCTCTCGGCGCGCACCGGCAAACCCTGTGTGGCATATGCAAGAGATCTCTGTATCGAGAACAACGCGCTCGTTGTCAACAGCCAGGTCTATGGCGGGAAGATGATCGCAGAGGTCGCTCCGGAAGGCGATCTCGCGATCGTGGCCTGTGTGGCTGGAACATTTTCTACCGACGCAGGGCGCGGTTCTACTCCGGCAACATCCATGCCTTCGCCAGTAGCGCTTGATGAACTGAAAGTCAAATTTGTGGAAGCCATCAAACCGGCTGGCGGCGATGTAGATATCACCGCGCAGGAAAAGCTCGTATCCATCGGGCGCGGCATCGGCGGCAAGGAAAACATCGAGCTTGCTGAAGAATTAGCGGAAAAACTTGGAGCAGTGGTTTCCGCTTCACGCCCTGTTGTGGATGCAGGTTGGCTGCCCCGCACGCGTCAGGTGGGTAAGTCGGGACTCAAAGTCAAGCCGAAGTTGTATCTCATGCTTGGCATCTCCGGCGCGCCCGAACATTTGGAGGGAATGAAATCCGCCGAGTTGATCATCGCAGTCAATACAGACAAAAAAGCGCCGATCTTTAATGTGGCGCACTACGGCGCAACTGCGGATTTATTCGAAGTCGCCGAGGCGATGTTGGAACTGTTGTAAGAGACCTAACCACAGAGACACGGAGTCACAGAGCTTTTAGATTCTCCGTGCCTTAGTGTCTCCGTGGTTAGAACTTCGGGAGAGTTGCTTGCTCACGACGATTGAAAAAATTGTCTTCATCATTCTGGCTTTGATTTCGGCGGGGTTCACGGTCCACGGGATCAAGACAATCGTTGATTCGGTCCGCAAGGGACGGCCCGCGCCGGATCTAAAGAACATTCCTGCGAGTCTGCTCAAAGCAGGGATGAAAGTTCTTTTTCAACAGACCATCTTCAAAGCGCGCAAGGTATTGAGCGCCATCCACCTCGGTTTGTTCTTCGGTCTCATTACGTACGCCTTCGTGAATCTCGTGGATGTCCTCGAAGGTTTCATCCCCGGGTTTGAACTTGTCTACGGCGGCAGAAACCTGGCCTTCCCATTTTTGCCTGCTGGCATAATCAATGCATTCAATCTCACCGCGGATTTGATGAGCGGTGCCTTGCTGATCGCGATCACTGTTTTTCTGGTCCGTCGTTTCATTGCAGAAGATAAGCGTCTCCGTTTTCGTGAGAATGTCCTGCTGAATCCAAAAGTGAAGGCGGGTGGACAGAATACAGATTCACTCATCGTGGGTATTTTCGTCATCCTTCATGTCACTGCACGCCTTTTTGGTCAGGCGTTCCGACTTACGGATGGCGCGGATCCGTTCATGCCAATTGCCAGTATTCTGAATAGCCTCTTTGGCTCATCAGAAACTGGCACGCATGTTGCATGGTGGATCAGCCTGGGTTGGGTGCTATTCATCCTTCCGTACATTACCCGCAGCAAGCACACACATTTCACAGTAGCGCCGATCAATCTCGGGCTTGCGAAGCAGAATCCGCGCGGTCAGCTCGATCCCGCGATTCCGCTCAAGGTTCTCAACGGCAATCATTACGAGCCCGGCGCGAAGGTCTTGCACGACCTCCCGTGGAAGCGAGTGTTGGATGCCTATGCCTGTGTGCAGTGCAATCGTTGTCAAGATGTTTGTCCGGCAAACTTCTCTGGCCGTCCGCTTTCGCCTGCGGCCCTGGAGGTGAACAAGCGTTACTTGCTGAAAGAAGCAACCTTCGGTTCACACCCTGAGCGGCTGCTGCTCCCGTTAACAGAGACTGTTATTTCTCCCGAAGCTGTGTGGTCGTGCACCACTTGTTACGCCTGTGTTCGGGTCTGCCCTGTGGGAAATGAACCGATGGCAGACATCGTGGACCTCCGACGCCGGATGATTATCGATGGCGCAGAGTTAGATAGCGGCGTGCAAAATGCTCTACAATCTCTGGCGACAAACGGAAACTGGATGAGCAAAGGCAAACGCCTGCGCGGGCGCTGGGCGAAAGAGATGGAAGTCCCTATCAAGAACGCGACTGAGGAACCAGTGGAGAATCTTTGGTTTGTTGGGGACACTGCTTCTTTCGATGAGCGCGTGATTCCCAACACAAAGATGGTCGCACGTGTATTCCAATGCGCGGGATTGGATTTTGGCATCCTGTATCAAAATGAATCCAACGCAGGCAATGATGTGCGGCGGGTTGGGGAGGAGGGTTTATTCGAGCAGCTTGTCGAACAGAATCTTCAAGCCTTTGGCAAAGCGCAGTTCAAGCGAATCGTGACGACTGACCCGCACTCATTCAACACCTTGAAGAATGAATACCCACAGTTCGGCGGCAAGTTCGAAGTCAAACATTACACGGCCGTTCTGGTTCGTTTGTTTGAAGAAGGGAAACTAACCATCAAGCACAAACTGCCTCACTACAAAGTGACCTTCCACGACCCGTGTTATCTCGGTCGCTACAACGGTGGATTCACGGCGCCGCGCAAGTTGCTCGAAATGCTCGGCGTGGAATTCCATGAAATGCCACGTAATTGTGAGAATTCGTTCTGCTGTGGGGCCGGCGGTGGACAGATCTGGATGGGCAAGGTCGTTCCTGGCGAACGACCGGCCGAGAACCGCATCAGAGAGGCGTTGACTACCCTCGAGAAGAATCCGGATGAAAAGAAGCAATTATTTATCGTCACCTGCCCCAAGGATATGATCATGTACTCCGACGCCGTCAAGACCACGGGCAACGAAGGCAAGATCGAAGTTTGTGACTTGATCCAGCTGGTGGCGGAAGCTGTCGGTGTAGAAGAATCTATGGTAACCGAAGCGGTTGCAAGCGGAGCAGTCGTCTAGTCTCGTAGTTCCTATGTATCAATGTCCTTACTGTGAGTTTTCAGGAAAGAGGCCCGAGGTCCATAACCATCTGGCAGAGAGTCATCCGGACACCTTGGGTTCACGAGTGGATGAATATACGGGGCACACTTTTTATATCGTGACTTGCCCGATCTGCGGCGCTAGTTATGAACAGGTGACCAAGAAGGCGCGCCGCGACCCGAATTTTGCGCGAGAATATGAATACGAGATTCGTCTTGTCGTATTCGACCTGCTCCTGTATCATCTCCAGGGTGAGCACGAGGCAGGAACATCATAATTGGAGGGCAGCATGGCAACAGTACGTGGATGCAACATCCCGGAAGATCGATTCTACTGGGTGGAAAAACACACCTGGGCGCGTCCAGAGGAAGATGGGACCGTCACCATCGGGATTACCGATGTGGCCCAGAACCTGGCGAAAGGCATCATCAACGCCACGCCAAAAGATGTGGGACGCAATGTTCAAAAGGGGAAAAGCGCTGGAACACTGGAGAGTGGAAAATGGGTGGGACCAGTGACATCGCCTGTGAGCGGTGAGATCGTCGCGGTCAATGAAGCGATGAAAGCCAAACCTTCCTTGATCAACAGTGATCCCTATGGAGAAGGCTGGTTTGTGCGCGTGAAGCCAGCAGATTGGGCTGGCGAAAGCGCGTCGCTGGTGACAGGAGAGGCAGGTATTGCCGCTTACCAGAAATTCCTGGAGGAACAGGGAATTCAGTGTGGAGGTTAATTACAAGGTGACAGTCACTTTTGCGCAGCACCCCCGAAGCGTAGCAGAGTGGGGCAAAGTGACTGTCACCTAATTCATACAATGATCTACTACGCCTGTGACATCCCGGAAGACCTGACCTATGACGTCGAACGCGATGTCTGGATTCGCTTCGAAGGTGACATCGCGGTACTTGGCATGACCGACGTTGCACAGACACGCTGTGGCAAGATTGCGGCCATTAGCTTTCGCGATGTTGGCAAAAAAGTCATGCAAGGCAAGGCGCTAGCCACCATCGAAAGCGCAAAGTGGGTGGGACCCTTCCCGGCGCCATTTTCATGTGAAATCGTTGAAACAAACGAAGAAGCGTTTGCGCATGATATCTTGATTACTAACAAAGAGCCTTATACAGCCGGTTGGCTGGTCAAGGTACGCCCGACCAATCTTGAAGTAGAGCGCAGCCATCTTGTCACAGGCGCAGAAGCGGCAGAAAAATACAAAGAAAGAATCAGGGAATTGAAGATCAATTGCTTGAGGTGTATCGAATAACCTGTCATTGCGAGGGCAACGCCCGAAGTGTCGCATGGCGCCATGGCGACACAATCTCCCGGTTCAACGGCGTATCTTGTTTCATGAGGCCCCTCTCAAACGGGAGATTGCTTCGCCACTCGTTATCGCTCGGGCTCGCAATGACACGAATCCAAACGAGGTGAACAATGTCCAGAAGAATCCGTTTGCTATACATGGAAGCTGTCTCTCCCGTGCGCTCGCAGACCGTCTATCACGCGGTCGGATATGCGATGAAAGAAGACACACCCGATACCATCATCCTGGTCTCGCCGAACGCGCCGTATGTCTGCATTGGTTATCACCAGGATTTGGAGAAAGAAGTGGACCTGGAATATTGCAAGGCACATGGATTACCCGTTTACAGGCGTGAAGTGGGTGGCGGTGCTGTCTATCTGGATCATGGTCAGCTCTTCACTCAATGGATTTTCCACAAAGAGAACTTGCCTGCTGCGCTGGAAGAGCGCTTCAAGCTGTATATCGATCCGCTTGTAGCGACCTATCAGACTCTGGGAATCAATGCTACACATCGACCGGTGAATGATGTCCATGTGAATGGGAAGAAGATCGGTGGTACGGGTGCAGCGCAGATCGGGTCGGCGGAAGTGGTGGTGGGAAGCTTAATGTACACCTTTGATAAGAAGACCATGTCGCAGGTTTTGAAAGTCCCTTCCGAGAAAATGCGCGACAAGATTTTCGAGTCATTGGAGGCGTATATGACCACAATGACCGAACAGCTCGGTCATACGCCCGACCGAACCCAGGTGAAGGATCTCTACATGCAAAAGGTCTCTGAAGCCCTGGGCGTGGAAGTGTTCGAGGGTGAGTGGACGCCTGAAGAAGAAGCGATGGCGGCAGAGCTTGACGCTCGTTTCGTTTCCGAGGAATGGCTTTATCAAAAAGGCCGTCTGCGCCAGCCGGGGGTCAAAATCCACGAAGATGTGCATGTGGTCGAAGCGGCATTCAAGGCACAGGGTGGGCTCATCCGGGTCATCGCCCGCTTACATCAAGGGCGTATCGATGATGTATCTATCTCAGGTGACTTCACACTTATGCCATCGTTCGCTCTGGGCGCGTTGGAACAGTCGATTCGCGGTATGCGCGCGACGCCTGAAACGCTTGAAGCGCGGTTGAAAGAAGCCTACAACCGCCTGAGCATCCAATCGCCTGGAGTGACTCCTGCAGACTTCACAACTGCCATCATGAACGCGGTCGCGCCTCCCCAGGCCGTGTAAAGATCTAAACACAAAGGACACGAAGTACACAAAGGTTTAAGTCTTTCTTCTTTCGTCTTTTATAAGGTTTTCATGCCTAATTACGGATTTTTGATAGACCAAAGCAAGTGTATCGGATGCCATGCCTGTTCCACGGCATGCAAGTCCGAAAATCAGGTGCCGCTTGGGGTGTATCGCACATGGGTGAAATACACAGAGACAGGCACCTACCCTGATGTGCGGCGTCGCTTTCAGGTCACGCGTTGTAATCACTGTGCAAATCCACCCTGTGTGCGCATTTGTCCTGTCAGCGCGATGTACCAGCGCAGCGATGGCATTGTTGAATTCGACCCGTCCATTTGTATCGGATGCAAATCCTGCATGCAAGCCTGCCCCTACGATTCAATATATCTTGACCCGGAGACCAATACCGCCGCAAAATGCCACTTCTGTGCCCACCGCGTGGAAGTAGGATTGGAACCGGCGTGCGTTGTCGTTTGCCCCGAGCACGCGATCCTGGCCGGTGATTTGAACGATCCTGCTTCGGAAATCAGCCAGAAGCTGGCAACTGCACAGGCCACCGTTCGCAAGCCCGAGCAGGGCACCGGTCCGAAACTCTTTTATATCAACGGCAACGATTGGTCGCTCCATCCCTCCGCCGCGCAAACGCATGGCTCATACATGTGGGCAGATCAGATCACGGAACAGAACACGACTGTGTATGAACGGAATTCGTTTCAACTGCCTGTGCTGAATGGACATCGCAGGTCAACATCGAAATCGGGTACCGCCATCCATACGCCGCGCGAGCAGGGACGCCCGCTCAACGGTCCGGTTCAAATCGGCGGGCGCGTGGCGGAACATATGGTGCAGGTCGCTTACAACGCCCAGCACCGAATCAACTGGCATTGGGAATTGCCTTCTTATCTGGTTACCAAGAATATTGCCGGTGGCCTCTTTATGCTGCTGAGCCTGGGAGCAGGGCTTGGGATATTCACCTTCGATGCTCTGACGTTCCTGGCGGCTGGCTTTACATCGATGGTCTTCATGCTGCTCACGGTCGTTCTGTTGATCAAAGACCTGGCACAGCCGAAGCGTTTCTTGAATGTGCTTCTGCGCCCGCAATGGAAGTCATGGCTGGCGCGCGGCGCGTACATCATGGTCGCGTTTACGGCGGTGGCGGGATTGTGGTGGCTTCTTGAAGGCGCAGCGTACCTGAACTGGCTTCCGGCTGAGCTTGCCGCAGGCATCCGTCCTTTCGCGGCATGGATCACTTTCCCGCTCGCCCTTGGCGTGGTTACTTATTCGGCTTTTCTGCTCGGTCAGGCCGAAGGACGCGACATGTGGCAGAGCCCGTTGCTTCCTTTCGAACTGCTGGCACAATCCTTTGTGGTATCGAGCGGCATATTCCTTGCAATGAGTCTTTTCGTCTCATTTCCGCCGGGCCTGCAGAGCTTTTTATCGGTATTTTTCCCCGTGAGTCTGGGCATCAATCTGCTGCTCCTGCTGGCGAACAAGTTTGCCATGCCGTTTGCTTCTGAAGTTGCCATGCTTGCCGCGCGTGATATCACTCACGGTCAATATCGTAACCACTTCTGGTGGGGCGGCATTGCGCTGGGGCATATCGTACCCTTTGCCCTGTTCCTCGTTGCCCCGTTCACTATCCCGCTCGCTGCCCTGGCAGCCATGATCGGGTTGTTCTTCTACGAATATGCCTTCGTCATGGCTCCGCAAAGAGTACCGAATTCGTAACACTTCTGTCATTGCGAGCCGCACGATGGGCTCCTCGCAACGATATATTAAAGAGTATTTATGCCTAAAACAAAAAATGTTCCTTCCACCTCCGCCGGCACTTCCGTTCCTCAATTCGCCGCCTCCGACCGCCAGCCTGTTAAGCTGACAGAAGTCGTCCATCCTGATGGACGCGTCAGCCAGTACCCGCCTCCCGAAGTATGGGATGACTGGGTGGAATGGGATGGCAAAGCCTGGCCGCAGCGCGTTGCGCGACGTTATACGCTGGTGCCCACAGTTTGCTTTAACTGTGAATCGGCGTGTGGCTTGCTGGCTTACGTGGATAAAGAGACGTATGAGATTCGCAAATTCGAAGGCAATCCGGTCCACCCCGGCAGCCGCGGACGGAACTGTGCCAAGGGGCCTGCCACACACAATCAAGTCTACGACCCTGAGCGGATTCTGTATCCTCTCAAACGAGCAGGCAAGCGCGGGGAGGGGAAATGGGAACGGATTACCTGGGAGCAGGCTCTCAAAGAAATTGCCGGGAAGATGCGCGAGAGCCGTGCTCGCCGACGCGACGGGATTGTCTATCACGTGGGGCGGCCGGGCGAAGATGGATATACTAACCGGGTGATCCAGGCCTGGGGTGTGGACGGTCATAACAGTCATACCAATATCTGTTCCAGCAGCTCACGGGCTGGCTATAACTTCTGGACAGGACAAGACCGGCCCAGCCCGGATTATGCCAATGCGCGTACCATCCTTTTGATTTCAAGCCATCTAGAGACAGGACATTACTTCAATCCGCATGCCCAGCGCATCATTGAAGCCAGGACCAACGGCGCGAAGTTGATCACCTTCGATCCGCGTCTCAGTAACACTGCTAGCATGAGCGATGCCTGGTTGCCCACCTGGCCGGGAAGTGAAAATACAATCCTGCTGGCCATCGCGAATTTCCTTATTCAAAACGATCGTTATAACAAGGAATTTGTCCGTAAGTGGGTCAACTGGAAAGAGTTCCTCGACTATGTCAAAAACTCAAACTCATCTGAATGGGATTCACTCCGCTCGGTAATCTCCAATTCTCCAATCTCATTTAATACCTTCGACCAAGCCTTGAAGACTCTCTACTCCGAATACACCTTCGAACGCGCCGCGCAGGAATCCGATGTTCCGATCGAGCGTGTTCAGCAGGCGGCTCAATATGTTGCCGACTGTGACGGACGGCTTGCCACGCATGTTTGGCGCAGTGCCAGCGTAGGTAATCTTGGTGGCTGGCAAGTCTCACGCTGTCTTTTCTTCCTGAATGTGTTGACCGGCAGTATTGGAAATTATGGCGGCACCTCGTTGTTGAATTGGAACAAATTCGTGCCAAAACCGTTCAAGAATCCGCCGCCCATCGATGCCTGGAACGAATTGCATTACCCAAACGAATGGCCGCTCTCCCACTACGAAATGTCCTTCCTCCTGCCGCATATGCTCGAAGAGGGTCGCGGCGATCTTGATGTCTACTTTACGCGCGTTTACAACCCGCTGTGGGTCAACCCGGATGGCTTCATGTGGCTGAAAGCGCTGCAAGACGAAACGAAGATCAAATGTTATGTCGCGCTGACACCCACATGGAACGAAACCGCCTGGTTCGCTGATTATGTCCTACCCATGGGGCATGGTCCCGAGCGGCATGACTTGATGAGCCAGGAGACTCACTCGGGTCAATGGATTGCCTTTCGTCAGCCGGTGCGGCGCGTGGCACTGGAACGCGCCGGTACAAAAGTTGACTTCACGTATCAGGCAAATCCAGGAGAGGTCTGGGAGGAGAACGAGTTCTGGATCCAGCTCTCTGCACACTTCGACCCGGACGGCTCGCTCGGCATCCGGCAGTATTTTGAGAGTCCCTATCGCTCCGGCGAGATCATTACCGTGGATGAGTACTATCAATGGATCTTTGAAAACTCCGTGCCGGGCCTTCCCGAAGAGGCCGCAAAAGAGGGCCTGAGTCCGCTCGCCTATATGCGGAAGTATGGCGTGTTCGAGGTTAAGAAGGAAAATTATGTTCCTTTTGAAAAAGTAATTGGTAAGTTGGAAAATGGTAATTTCACGGAGGGTGATTTACCAATTACCAATTACATACTTGACCAACATGACCGTGTTCTAAAAGATGATCAGGTGATTGGTTTAAATGTTGACGGTGAAATAAAGGTTGGTTTTGACACGCCGAGTCGTAAGCTGGAGTTCTTCAGTCTTACGCTGTCGACCTGGGGTTGGGACGAGAAGCAGTATGTCATTCCGTGGTCGCTGAAGAGTCATGTACACCCGGATAATATCGACCGCGACAAGGGTGAGATGATTTTGCTGCCCAATTTCAGGCTGCCAACACTCATTCACACGCGCAGCGCGAACGCAAAATGGCTGTATGAGATCAGTCACAAAAATCCGATCTGGATGAATCCTCTCGATGCAGAGCGGATTGGAGTAGATACAGGCGATCTGACGCGCGTCGATACGGAGATTGGCTATTTTGTCGATAGCGTCTGGGTGACCGAGGGAATCAAGCCGGGCGTGATCGCGATCAGTCATCATCTGGGGCGTTGGAGGTTGCAGGAAGACTCGGGTGTCAATCGCGGCGCTTCGAACCTGGTCAAACTCATTGAGGATGGCAAA
>Ga0073934_10007393_pt1 | contig 15324 bp, 12 predicted proteins | sample LarsenN4metaG_FD_76834 | JGI IMG/M metagenome (GOLD analysis project Ga0073934, IMG submission 76834) | Hot spring sediment bacterial and archeal communities from British Columbia, Canada, to study Microbial Dark Matter (Phase II) - Larsen... ...
GCGCCCGCGTCATCGGCATCATCAAGGACGAACTCACCGCCATCAAGGGCGAGTTCGCCGTGCCGCGCCGGACCGAGATCATCGATATCGAAGGCGAACTCGACGACGAAGACCTCATCCAGCGTGAGGACTGCGTCGTCACCGTCAGCCACAAGGGCTACATCAAGCGGGTGCCGCTCTCGACCTATCGCGCGCAGCGGCGCGGCGGCAAAGGTCGCTCCGCGATGACGACGCGCGACGAGGATTTCGTCACCCAGATCTTCATCGCGTCGACCCACACGCCCGTGCTGTTCTTCTCCTCGCGCGGCATGTGCTACCGCATGAAGGTCTGGCGCCTGCCCGCCGCGACGCCGCAGTCGCTCGGCAAGGCGCTCATCAATCTGCTGCCGTTGCAGGACGGCGAGATCATCACCTCGATCCTTCCGCTGCCGGAGGATCAGTCGGTCTGGAGCCGGCTCGAGCTGATGTTCGCGACGCGGTCCGGCAACGTCCGGCGCAACGCCCTCGCCGACTTCGAGAACATCAATCGCAACGGCAAGATCGCCATGCGCCTCGACGAAGGCGACAGCATCGTCGACGTCGCCATCTGCACGCCCGACGACGACGTGCTGCTGACCACGGCGGGCGGCCAGTGCATCCGCTTCCCGATCCGCGACGAGGTGCGCCTCTTCAAGGGCCGCGACTCGGACGGCGTGCGCGGCATCCGCCTCGCCGACGGCGATCGCATTATCTCCATGGCGATCCTGACCCACGTCGACGCGACCCCGGCCGAGCGTGCGGCCTACCTCAAACAGGCAGCCGCCATGCGCCGCGCACAGGGCATGGAAGACGCCGACGCGGCGAGTGAGGCCGTGCCTGAGCCGGAGGCCGATGCCGAAGCCGTCGAGGGCGTCGCCGAACTGTCGCCGGAGCGCTACGCCGAATTGGGAGCCAAGGAACAGTTCGTCCTGACCGTCTCGGAGCGTGGTTTCGGCAAGCGGTCCTCGTCCTACGAGTTCCGGACCTCGGGCCGCGGCGGCAAGGGCATCGCCGCGATGGTGGTCAACGACCGTAACGGCAAACTCGTCGCGTCCTTCCCGATCGCCGACGCGGATCAGATTATGCTCGTCACCAATGGTGGCCAGCTGATCCGTTGCCCGGTCGACGGCGTGCGCATCGCCGGCCGCAATACGCAGGGCGTGCGCATCTTCCGCACCGATGCCGACGAGAAAGTCGTCTCGGTCGAGCGCGTCACCGACGACGGCGCGAGCGAGAACGGCGAAGGCGGCGAGGCACAGCCGGACGTGTGACCCGGCGGCCTCGTCAGTTCTGGGCCGAAACGAGGCGGCCGCCTCGGTCCGTCGCTTCGAGTGTCGAGGCGAGCGGAGTGGCGGCGCAGAGCGCCTGCCAATCCGGGATCGTCACCTCGCGCCGACCGGACAGCCGGACGAGGCCGGCCTCCCGAATGCGCGTCAGTGTCCGGCTCAAAGTCTCTGAATTTAGAGCGAGATAGCTCGCCATATCAGTCCGCGACATCGGCAGCGTCAGCGTCACCCGGTTGCCCTGGAAGCGGCCGAGGCGAAGGGCGAGACGCACGATCAGCGAGACGACCCGCTGCTGCGCCGGCAGGCTCGCGATCGTCAGCGCCTGCATGGCGGCGGAGGTCCAGAGCTTCTCGACGTGCGTCAGCAGCACGTCGTCGATTGGCCCGTTGTCCTCGTTCAACCGATCCGCAGCGACGTCCGTCGCCAGCATCCGGACGAGTTCGGTCTGTCCGAGCGCGTAGGCTCTGACGCGCGGCAGCGGCGCAACGAGCCGCGTCGCCAGCACGTCGCCCGGGAAGATCAGACCGACGATCTGATCCTGACCGTCCTGCAGCGCGGTGGCGATGGCGACGACCCCGTTCAGAACGAGCAGGTAGGCATCGCGTCCCGTCACCGAGAACGGCTGATGGTGCGAAAGGCGCTGCACCGTCCCCTTGCGGCGGAACACACTGGCGAGACGCCGGTCGACGCCGAGCGTGATCGCTTGCGCGTCGAGAGCAGGAATTCGTCCCGTACCGGGATCGCTGGGCGGGCGTGAATGCATGCCGCTGGCCGTCCGGCCACTCCCCTGGAGCCATGAGAAAGCGACCTACCCTGCGCCCGGACAGACAACCGGACATTGATCAGTCGCAACATGCGAAAACTTCCCAGCAACCAAGCCAGACGGGCGCGGTCGGGGATTACGGCTCATCGTCGGCCAAGGCGAAGCGAAGTGCATTGCACACGCCGAAGGCGGATCGTCGATGCCAAATCGCTGTGATTGCAACCCTCTGAGGTCGCGATCCAGGAACCGCTCGACGTCCGATCGTAATCTCGTCTTAAAGTCCTAGGGACCGTCTGCAGATTGTCGCTGCACGCCGTGTCAGGCGTGCTAAGCCGGTCCGACGTTCAGGAGGACGACGTTCTGTTCGGCTCGCGCAGCAAGCAGCGGATCAAGACGCAGACCGGCACGGACGGTGTCGCTGGTCTCATGTCGTCTTCTGAAGAAATCGCGTCGACGGCGCTTCGGCCGTTTCCAGAGATTCAGCCGAACCTCGATCTCGTCGAGTGGGACAAGTACATCACCAATCCCCTGTTCCGCGGCATCGACGGAAGAGGCGTCGCCATCGTTATTCTCGATACCGGCGTCGATAGCACCCATTGGGCCTTTCAGCGTGACGATGGATCGAACCGTATCGTCTACCAGTACGACTTCGTGAATGGAGACGCCGTCGCCGACGATATCGACGGGCACGGAACTCACGTCGCGAGCATCGCAGCGGGCCGCGACGTCGACTTTCCGGGGATGGCATCAGGCGCCGACATCATCGTGCTGAAGGTGGCAGAAGGCCAGCGGGTCGACGGGGCTCCGATTGATGCCGCCTTGACCTGGATCGCCGAAAACACGGCCAAGTACAACATCGTGGCCGTCAATTTGTCCTTCAGCTCGGGCAACTCCACGAGCACAGAGAACCAGCCCTGGGCCGATCGCTTTGCCGATCTCGCGGCGCGCGGCGTAGCCTCCGTTTCCATCACGGGTAACGGCTACTACGGCGAGCCGGGAGTTGGCTGGCCCGCTGCTGCGCCTGCGGTCTGGGGCATTGGCGCGCTGTCCTCAGCCGGGGATAATCTTGCGCCTTACAGTCAGCGCGATGCGCGATTGATGGATTTCGTTGCCCCAGGAACGGACGTATGGGCGGCGGCGCCGAAAGGGGGTCTGCTCGACCTTCAAGACGGGAGAGCGGACGGCTACGCGAAATTGTCCGGCACGAGCATGGCCGCTCCACACGTCACCGGAGCCATTGCGCTCGCCCAGGATCTAGCTCTCGATAAGTCCGGGCGGTTGCTGGCCGTCGAGCAGCTTCACGCGCTCATGTATCGGACCGCGAAAGTCTCGGTCGACCGTACGGACATTCCGCTCGAATACAACATCCTTGATCTGAATGCCTTCTTGGCGAGTGTGGCCGTCGAAACGGGCGAACGCGGAATCATTCTCGGGCAGCGGACAGCGGACCGATTGGCCGGGACCTTGGCCGCCGACCAGATTTTCGGGCTGCACGGAGATGATCGGCTGACAGGAAGTGCAGGCGCCGACCGCCTGGAGGGCGGTTCCGGAGACGATACGCTCTTCGGCGGCTCTGATGACGATCTGCTGAGCGGCGGAACCGGAGACGATCAACTGACCGGTGGGCAGGGAGCCGACCGATTAGAGGGTGGCGCGGGGAATGACAGCGTCTACGGCGGCTCTGGAGCCGACGTGGCAATCTTCGAAGGGGCGCTCACCAGCTTCGATGTCTGGAGAAGCGGGTCAGCTTATGTCGTCCGCGGGATCGCGACCGGAACCGACGTCATCGCCGGCGACGTCGAGTTCTTTGATCTCGGCAATAGACGCTACACGCCGGGCCAGCTGCTCGCGGGCCTGAGCGAAGCTGCCGGCCGACCGACGACAGGCGCGGACTATCTGGTCGGCAGCGCCACAGGTCAGCGGATCGACGGCCTGGGCGGCCAGGATACGATCTGGGCCCGCGGCGGGGATGATACCGTCGCTTTTCACGGCACTGAGGCCTTCGTAGACGGCGGTGCCGGCAGGGACGTCCTCGTGCTCTCGAGGACATGGACTTCCGAGGTTCGAAGCCATTCGCGGTTCATTTCGATATGACCCGCGAAGGCGATCAATCGGATTTCGACAGCGCCATCGTGCGCGACTTCGAGCACCTCGACGCGCGGGCTATCCTCCAGGGCATCGGTGTCCAGGCGGGCGGAGAGGCCAACAGTCTTCAGACGGGTGCTGGCAGCGACGTGATCGCTGGCGGCGGCGGCCGTGACGTGATCGACAGCGGTGCTGGCGACGACAACGTCGTCATCGACGGCAGCGAACGCTCCGTACGCGGCGGCGTGGGGAACGACGTCCTCTATTTGGCAGGCGAAAGCGTCACGTCGGTCGACCTTTCGCGCGCCGACCAGACGGGAGGCGATGCCGCGAACGTGTCCGGGTTCGAAGCCGTCGACTTTTCGGAGAGCACACGGTCGATCACGCTGCGCGGCGACGCCGGCGCCAATGCTTTCATCGTCAATGATCAGAGCGCGACAATCGACGGCGGCGAGGGCTTCGATACCGTAGATTACACGTTCGTCGACACGCGCGAGGGAATCCGCGTGGCGACTGGCCCCGCTGGATTGACGGTGACATTCAGCGGGCAAACCACGGCTCAATTCCTGACCGGCATCGAAGCCATCATTGGAAGCGAGTTCAACGATCGTTTGGTCGGCAATTCGTCTGCCAACCGATTGGAAGGTGGGGTGGGCGCCGACACGTTGGTTGGAGGTGCGGGTGATATCCTGTCCGGTGGACGAGGAAATGATGTTCTGCTCGGAACTCAGGGCGCCGAAACGTTTCTGTTCGACTTCGAGGACGACGGGCTCATAGGCCAAGATCAGATCGCGGGCATCGGCGCAGGCGACAAGGTCACCATCGATTTCGAAGACGACATGGAGTTGGACTATAGTTTTTCCGAGACCCCGATCGGCTCTTCGACACTCTACGTCATCGATTTCGGATTCGCCGGTCGAATCACGCTCACCGGCACCTTCGACCCCGTTACCCAGCTGACATTTATCTGATCTGCGCCGCCGTGGACCGGATCTGCGGCGGCATTTGTCATCCGTTCCGAGCGAACCAGCCTGCGCGGGCGCCCACGAAGCACCCGTTCAGGTTGCGCAAAGGATTGGACATCTCATAGGTTGTATTCCTTCAGACCTCGCTCATCACGACGTCGGATCGTCTTCCGGCGTCATAACGGGCCTGCTAGCTTCGCCTCGTCAAACTGGAGGACGATGGCATGGCTCGCATAGGCAGCAGGCAAAGGCTCAAGACGCAATCCGATTTGAACGACGTCACGACGCTTCAGTCGCTGGACACGGCGGCCACGCTGGGAACGCCGGCCACGTCGATCTCGCCCAATCTCGATGTCATCGAGTGGGACCGTTATGTCGCAAATCCGCTTTTCCGCGGCATCGACGGGAGAGGAGTGTCGATCGTCGTCCTCGATTCAGGGATCGACACGACGCACCCCGCATTCCTGCGCGCGGATGGATCGAGTCGTATCGTCTATCAGTACGATTTCTTTAATGGAGACGCCGTCGCCGAAGATGGCTACGGTCATGGAACGCATGTCGCCAGCATCGCAGCGGGAGGGACCAGTGGCTTCTCGGGTGTTGCTCCAGGGGCGAACATCATCGCACTCAAGGTGGCCGAAAACGCTGCAAACTATGAAGCTATTGAAGCGGCGCTGGCATGGATCTCTGAAAACACAGAAGAATACAACATCGTTGCCGTGAACATGTCGTTCGGTTTGGGCAAACATACGAGCGAGGACGGCCAACTTCTGTCGAAACAATTTCTCGATCTGGCTTCGCACGGTGTCGCTTTGACGGCTGCAGCGGGACAGTTCTTCTATTATACCGGTCCGGGAGTAAGCTGGCCGGCTGCGGCGCCAGGAGTTTGGGGCGTCGGGGCCTTGGCAGCAACCGGCAAGAAAATGGCCGATTACAGCTATCGCGATCCGGTGCTGATGGACTTTGTCGCTCCCGGAACGAATGTGCGGGCTGCCGCCCCGGTGGGGGAGATGGGCGACATGAACGACGGAGTTGCCGATGGATACGCTGTCGACTCCGGTACCAGTATGGCAGCACCGCATATTGCGGGCGCCATCGCGCTGGCCCAGGACCTCGCGCTCGAACGGTCCGGAAGCCGGCTGGCGGTTGACCAGCTTCACGCATTGATGAAACGCACCGCTGATGTGAACGTCGATGCCATTTCCGGCTTCGAGTACAATGTCCTCGATCTCAACGCCTTCCTTTCAGCCGTTGCGGCGCAGTTGGGCGATAAGACAATCATGCTGGGCGAGAAAGCGGCCGATCGATTGAACGGGACTGCGGGTGGAGACCAGATCTTTGGCTTGTCGGGGCATGATCGCATCGATGCGGGGGCCGGGAATGATCGGCTGGAAGGTGGCTCGGGCGCAGACACGCTGATTGGCGGGACAGGCAACGACCTCGTAAGTGGCGGGGAAGGGAACGATCAGTTGTCCGGCGGCGATGGGGCCGACACACTTGAAGCAGGGACGGGCAACGACATCGTCAATGGGGGAGCGGGAACTGACGTTGCACGCTACGAAGGCACCCTCACCAGCTACGATGTATGGAAAAACGGGCCGTCCTACGTGGTGCGGAGCATCGACGGTGGAGATGACCAAGTCAGCAGTATTGAAACTTTCGAAGTGGGCGGCCGCCGCTACACGCCCGATCAATTAATCGCTGCACTGAGCAAGCTGTCCGATGGATCGAGCCGCGGCGCGGACTATATAGCGGACGGTGGAACCGGCCGGCGGATCGACGGGCTGGGCGGAGACGACACCATTTGGGCGCGCGGAGGAAATGATACTGTCGTCTTCTACGGCACGGAAGAGTTCGTGGATGGCGGCGCTGGACTCGATACGCTGAGACTTTCCGCGGGTTGGCAGCCGTCTAACTACAACTACGCTTTCGAGTTCGATTTCGACCTCGCCAATAAGGTCGATCAATCGGTAGATATCGGAAACTCTTTCGCGACGCGAGACTTTGAAAATTTCGATTCGCGATCCTACGCGCAGGATATCCGCGTTCGAGCGGGCGGTGACGCCAACAGTCTCTCCACCGGAGCTGGGAATGACACGGTCAAGGGCGGTGGCGGCAGGGACGCAATCGCGACCGGCGTCGGCAACGATTACGTCTACATCGATGGCAGCGAGCGCTCTGTGGATGGCGGCACCGGCACTAATACGCTCGTCATCTATGCACGTGGCACGGCCATAACTTTCGATCTGTCCCGCGCCGATCAGACAATTGGCGACACGGCAATTGTTTCCGGCTTCGAAAGGATCGTGATCGACAATCGGGCCGACGATCCTTGGTTGATCTAGCCCCTCTGCCGTTGCCGAGCATCGGCCGATCCTTGCAGATTGTGCAAAGGGAGTTTCTCTCTCCTGGGTTGGGCTCCTTCAGACTTCGCTCGTTACGACGTCGGATCGTCTTCCGGCGTCATAACGGGCCTGCTAGCTTCGCCTCGTCAAACCGGAGGACGATGGCATGTCTCGCATAGGCAGCAGGCAAAGGCTCAAGACGCAAGCCGATTCAAACGACGTCGCGACGCTTCAGTCGCTGGACACGGCGGCCACAATGGAAACGCCGGCCATGTCGATCCCGCCCAATCTCGACGTCATCGAGTGGGACCGATATGTCGCCAATCCGCTTTTCAGAGGTATCGATGGCAGAGGCGTCGCCATCGTGGTCCTCGATACGGGGATCGACTCGTCGCATCCCGCGTTCCTGCGTGCCGACGGGTCGAGCCGCATCGTCTATCAATACGACTTCATCAACGATGACGACATCGCGGAGGACCTCGGCACACACGGCACCCACGTCACCAGTCTTGCTGCGGGCAGCGCTCCAGGCTTTTCAGGTGTCGCGGCAGGCGCCGACATCATCATGCTCGGCGTCGGCCCATTTGGCTACGAGGACCTCGCGGTCGAAAGGGCTTTGTCATGGGTCGCGGAAAACGCAGCAAAGTACAATATCGTTGCTGTCAATATGTCGTTCGGCGTCGGCAACCACTCGAGCGACGAAAATCAGCCGCTGGCTGAACTGTTCGCCGACCTGGCCGCGCGGGGCGTTGTATCCGTCGCCGCAACCGGAAACTCCTATAATGAGCGGGATCAAGGCGTCACATGGCCCGCCGCGGTTCCTGCTGTCTGGGGTATCGGCGCACTGGAGGCCAGCGGAAAAAAGCTGGCTTACTACAGTCAGCGCGATGCCAAGTTGATGGACTTCGTCGCTCCGGGAACTGAAATCCGGGGGGCCGTGCCGTTCGACAGCGAAGCGGACATGATGGATGGTGTGGCAGATGGATACGCCACGTTCTCCGGCACGAGTGCATCCGCCCCGCACGTCGTGGGTGCGATCGCTTTGGCGCAGAATCTCTCTCTGGAAAAGTCCGGAAGGCTGCTGCCGGTCGCAGACCTCCATGCCTTGATGCATCGCACGGCTGATGTGTTCACCGATGGAAACATCTCTGGCGGGATGGATTACAACGTCCTCAATCTCAACGCATTCCTCGCCGGAGTCGCCGCCCAGTTCGGCGAGAGGGGCGTCCTCCTTGGCCAACGGACGGCCGACCGCTTGAATGGGACTTCAGGAGCTGAGCAGATTTTTGGCTTATCCGGAAACGACCGGATCGACGGCAAGGCCGGGGCGGACATCCTGGATGGCGGTGCCGGTTCCGACACGATTCTGGGAGGTTCTGGAAACGATGCGCTGATCGGCGCGGACGGAAACGATCAACTGTTCGGCGGCGACGGCGCGGATAATCTTGAGGCAGGCAGCGGGGACGATACGGTCAACGGTGGCGCCGGGATCGACGTGGCCCGCTACGGCGGTCCGATCACCGCTTTCGACATCTGGAAAAGCGGATCGTCGTTCATGCTCCGCGGCATCGAGACGGGCAATGATCTCATAGCGAGCGATGTAGAGTTCTTGGACGTTGGCGGTAATCGGTACACCGCGAGAGAACTGGCAACGGCGCTGAGCAATCTCTCCGGGCCGCGAAACAGCGACGCGAACTATCTGTTCGATACGGCTACAGGCCGGCGCATCGACGCTCTTGGCGGGCAGGACACGATCTGGGCGCGCGGCGGGGACGACACCGTCGTGTTTTATGGAACGGAAGCGTTCGTCGACGGCGGCGCGGGGCAAGACACGCTGCAAGTGTCCACGAGTTGGCGTGGTCCAACATACATAAGTGGGACCGACCTGAACTTCGATTTCAGGAATGCCGCTGACCAGTCCGTGAACCATGAGGATGCGTTCATCTTCCGCGGTTTCGAGCACCTCGATGCTCGCGCGACCGCTGAGCGCGTGGGAGTGCACGGCAACGCGAGCGCCAACAAACTCCTGACGGGTGCCGGCAACGATTTCGTCAAAGGCGGCGGCGGTCGCGACGTGATCGCCACGGGGGAGGGCTGGGACAACGTCTACATCGACGGCAGTGAGCGCACCGTCGACGGTGGCGGCGGCTACGACCAGCTCATCATTTTCACGGGCGGTCGCCCAACGACGATCAGGTGGGACCTGAATGCAGCAGACCAGACGATCGGCGACAATGCGATCGTAACGGGGTTCGAGTTCATCGGGACCGATCCTAGACCTGATCCCTGGCTGTTCTGAGCCCCCTCTGCCGTTGCCGAGCATGGCCCGATGAGGCTATCGTCGGGCCATGCCGAAAACTTCGCCGCGCATTGGTTTCTATTCCGGTTCCTTCGACCCCGTCACGCTCGGTCATCTCGACGTGATTGCCCGGGCCGCACGCCTCGTCGACCGCCTCGTCATCGGCATCGGCGTCCACCCCGGCAAGGCCCCTCTCTTCTCGCCCGAAGAGAAGGTCGCGATGCTTGACGAGGAGACGCGCGCCATCGCGTCCGCGACCGGCTGCGCGATCTCCTCGGTTTTCTTCGACAAACTCACCGTCGCAGCCGCCGCGACCGCCGGCGCGACGCACATTTTCCGTGGGCTGCGCGACGGCACGGACTTCGATTACGAGATGCAGATGGCCGGGATGAACCTCCGGATGGCACCGGGTATCGAGACGGTATTCCTGCCCGCGAGCCCCGAGGTCCGCCACATCGCCGCGAGCCTCGTCCGTCAGATCGCGCAGATGGGTGGCGACGTCCGGCCGTTCGTCTCTCCCGCCGTCGCCGCGCGTCTGGCGGCGAAGGCCTCCGCCGGCAAGTGACGATGCCGGGCGGCGGGCAAGAGGCGGCACCGTCCGACATCGTAGCGGCGCTCGAACGGCTCGGCCTTGCGCGCCCGGGCGAGCATCCCGCACTCGAGCCTCTGACCGGCGGCGTCTCCTCCGACATCTGGAAAGTCGAAACTGCCAGCGGGACGTGGTGCCTGAAGCGCGCCCTCGCCAAACTCAAAGTGGCACAGGACTGGCGTGCGCCGGTCGCGCGCAGCCGGAACGAATACGATTGGATTCGCACCGCCGCGGCGATCGTGCCGTGGGCCGCACCGGCGCTCGCCGGATATGACGACGCGGCCGGCGTCATCGCGATGCGCTATTATCCGGCGTCGGATTATAAGCTCTGGAAGGCCGAACTCGCCGCCGGCCGTGCCAATCCGGCGATCGCGTCCGCCGTCGGCACGTCACTCGCCCGCATTCATGCCGGTACGGCCGGAAACGCCGACCTCGCCCTGCGCTTCGACACCGGCGACATCTTCTACGCCATCCGCCTCGAGCCCTATCTCGTCGCGACCGGCCGTGCTCACCCCGAACTCGCCGGGCCGCTCGCCCGGCTCGTCGAGACGACGGCGTCCAACAAACTCGCGCTCGTCCACGGCGACGTCAGCCCGAAGAACATCCTGATCGGCGGCGACGGCCCGATGTTCCTCGACGCCGAATGCGCCTGGTACGGCGATCCCGCGTTCGACCTCGCCTTCTGCCTCAATCATATGCTGTTAAAGGGCGTGTGGGTCCCTGGCGCCTTCGACGACTTCCTCGCCTGCTTTGCAGCCCTCGCCGACGCCTATCTCGCCCGCGTCGACTGGGAGCCGCCGGCCGATCTCGAGCGCCGCGCCGCCCATCTGCTCCCCGGCCTCTTCCTCGCCAGGGTCGACGGCAAGTCGCCCGTCGAGTACATCACCGCCGATGCCGACAAGGACCGCGTCCGTCGCGTGGCGATCCCCCTCATCGCCGCGCCGGTCGATCGCCTCTCGGCCGTCGCCGCGGCGTGGCGCGCGTCGCGCGGCGCCTGACCGCCGTCGCGCCGCGGCCCAACGAAAAGAGGCGCCAGATGACGCTCCGGATCGACCGTATCCACGCTCGCCGCGTGTGGGACAGCCGCGGCCGGCCGACCGTCGAAGTCGACGTCGTGGCTGCCGGCGCCCTCGGCCGCGCCATTGCGCCCGCTGGCGCATCCACCGGATCGGGCGAGGCGGTCGACCTCCGCGACGGCGGCGCGGCCTTCGGCGGGCTCGACGTGATGAAGGCGGTCCATGCCGTCGAGACCGAGATCGCGAGCGCCCTCCTCGGCCAGGACGCCGACGACCAGGAAGCCGTCGACCGACGCCTCGTCGCGCTCGACGGCACACTGAACAAGGCTCGTCTCGGCGGCAATGCGATCATCGCCACCTCCATGGCCGTTGCCCACGCGGCTGCCGCCGCCAAGGGCATGCCGCTCTGGCAGCATCTCGCCGGCGGCCGCACCCCCGCCACCTACCGCTTCCCGAGATCCAGATCTTCGGTGGCGGGGCGCATGCCGCCCGCCGCGTCGACGTGCAGGATTTCATGGTCATCGCTGTCGGCGCCGAGGATTACGGTACCGCTCTCGACTGGACGGCCGAAGTGTACCGCGCCGCCGGCAAGCTCCTCGCGGACTCCGGCCGCCTGATGGGCGTCGCCGACGAGGGCGGCTTCTGGCCCGCCTTCGACGGCAACGAGGACGCACTCGACCTCCTCGTCCGCGCCATCGAGCGGGCCGGCTTCACGCCCGGCGAGGATCTGGCGATATCGCTCGACATCGCCGCCAGCCAGTTCCGGGGCGGCGGCAAGTACGCGCTCGCCCGCGATGGTCGCCTCTTGTCGAGCGCCGAGATGTCCGACCTGCTGCTCGGATGGCTGCGTCGCTATCCGATCGTCGCCATCGAGGACCCCCTCGCCGAGGACGACGTCGCCGGGCTTGCCCGGTTCACCGCCGCCGCCGGCCGCGGCGTCGAGGTGGTGGGAGATGACGCTGTGTGCACGGATGCCCGCCGCGTCCGCATGCTGGCCGACGCCGGCGCGTGCAACACGGCCCTCATCAAACCGAACCAGATCGGCACGCTGACCGAGACGCGCGCCGCCGTCGAAGCTGCCCACGCCGTCGGCTGGAACACCATCGTTTCGGCACGCTCCGGCGAAACGGAAGACGTCACCATCGTCCACCTCGCCGTCGGCTGGGGCATCGAGCAGCTGAAGGTCGGCTCCTTCACCCGGTCCGAGCGGATGGCCAAATGGAACGAGGGTCTGCGCCTCGCCGAGGTGCTCCCCTCCGGCGCCGCCCTGCCGCCACGCGACAAGTTCCGCTGGTAGCCCCCCGTCCCGTCCCATCTGCCGCCGGTCAGCGGATGATCTGGCCTTGCGCGATCAATTGCCGGAAGGTCGCCGTGACCGGCAGATGCATGGGAAGCCCGGTATTCGTATGATGCCAAGCCAATGGACGCCGCAGTTCGATCGAGATGTCGGGCCGCGAGTTGATCGCCCCGAACCAGTCGAGCTGCCCGATCACGTCGATGATGTTCGTGAAGGCCTTTGGCATATAGATCGCCGCCGAAACCGTCACGATCGCCGTGTCGGGCGAAATGGACAGCGCGCCCCTACGTCCGCTGACGGCTTCTGCCAGGGCTTCGGCAATAACGAGATTACCTTTCGAGTGGCCGGACAGCAGCGAGAATCGGAAACGATTGTCCGTGAGCAGCTGGGTCGCGACTTGCGTATCCCGGCTGCCGAACCGCACGAGCGACGCCGCACTCTGGGTGGTCGCAGCGCCGGCCTCGCGGGTGGCGATATCGGCCGCGGGCTCCAGGCCCTCGAAGGCGTGACGGAGCCCGTTGAGGGTTCGGAAGAAGAACCATCCCCCGGCCGCCTCTGTCATGAAGTCCGCGAGACCATAGCCGGAAACGACGGCTGCCACCGGCTCGTCGAGTGCATCGGCGACGTTGCGGGCGAAAGCCGCCGAACCGAGTGCCGAGCTGCCGACACCGGCCACCGTCAAAGCACGCACGCCGCGCCCGCCGCCGCTCGCGAACCCGTCGATGGTCTCGAACAGCTGGATTTCGCCCGTTCCGCTCGGCGGGACGATGAGCAGACTGCCTTCGCGCGCCAGCCAAGGGCTGATGATCTGGGCTTCGGAGTCTCGCACCACGCCTATGTCGTAAAAAAAAGCGTCGAGGATGGCGTTGCGCTGGCGAAACGCTTCGAGCGCCGCCTCCGTCACCGGGGCGCGCGACGTCAGCACTTTCGCCGGAACGTCACGCGAGAGCTGGACACGCGCGAGCGTCCGTTGCGAACTCAGCATGATCCCACCACCGCTATCCGACCATCCACAGACAGTGGGTATGCGCCATTGCGGCAACAACTTGATGAGCGGTGATCGATTGCAGCTGGCCCAACCACGCCCGGGTTGCCGCCGATCCAGCCAAGCCGGTTGCCTTGCTGCCCCGGAAAGGCCATAACGCCCGCGTCTTTTCGTGCCCCGTCGCCCGTCTGACGGGCCCAACTCACGAGGCCATCCTTGACGCGTCTTCTCGCCCTGTTCGCGGCCCTCCTCTTCGCGTGGCCGGCGCTCGCCCAGCAACCGCAGTCGAAGGCGCCCGCCGCCGACCCGGCCAATACGCTCGTGCTCGAACTGAAATCCGGCCGGGTGCTCATCGCCATGCGCCCCGACCTGGCGCCGAAGCACGTCGAGCGGGTGAAACAGCTCGCCCGCGAGGGCTTCTACAACGGCATCAAGTGGCACCGCGTGATCGACCGCTTCATGGCGCAGTCGGGTGACCCGACGGGCACCGGCACGGGCGGCTCCAAGTATGGGGATCTGCCGGCGGAATTCAGCAAGGAAGTCTATCAGCGGGGCAGCGTCGGCGCCGCCCGCACCAGCAACCCGAACAGCGCCAACAGCCAGTTCTTCATCTGCTTCGGCGACGGCTGCCGCAGCCTGACCGGCCAGTACACGCTGTGGGGCAACGTCGTCGAAGGGATGGAGCACGTCGACCGCATCACGCGTGGCGAGCCGCCCGCCAATCCGGATATCATTCAGAAGGCCTACATCCTCGCCGACGGGCCGAACGCGCCGGCGCCGAAGAAGAAGTGACCGAACAGAAAGCACGAGGCTCGCGCAGCATGGCTGACATCAAAGACCCCGAGAACACGCTGATCATGGACATGACGCACGGCCGCGTGGTGATCGAGCTTCGGCCCGACCTCGCGCCGAAGCACGTCGAGCGCATCAAGAAGTTGGTTCGCGAGAACTTCTACGACGGCATCGTCTTCCACCGCGTGATCGACGGTTTCATGGCGCAGACCGGCTGCCCGCGCGGCACCGGCACCGGCGGCTCGAGCTACCCGGATCTGCCTGCCGAGTTCAACGCCGAGCCGCACGTCCGCGGCATCTGCTCGATGGCCCGCGCGCAGAGCCCGAACAGCGCCAACAGCCAGTTCTTCATCTGCTTCGACGACGCGACCTTCCTCGACAAGAAGTACACAGTGTGGGGCCGTGTGATCGAAGGGATGGACAACGTCGACAAGATCAAGCGCGGCGAACCCGTCCGCAATCCGGACCGCATCAACACCTTGCGCGTCGCCGCCGACGTCGCCTGATCGGGGAGACGCAGAAGCCGTGCCGCCGGACGGTGGAGAGGAACTGGTCGCCGTACGTTCGATCGGATTTCCGTCGCTCTGGCGCGCGGCCGTGATCGGGCTGGCAGGCATTTACGGCGCGGCGGGCGTCATGCTCGCCGCGACCGCCGCCCATATTCGAGGCGGCCAGTCTCTCGCCACTGCTGCAGACTTCTTGATGGTCCATGCCTCGCTGGTGATCGGCCTCGCCGCGCTCGCCGGCCAGACGAACTACCCGCGCAGTTGGCTGTTTCTCGCCAACATGGTGCTCGTCGGCGTGACGTTCTTCAGCGGCGATATCGCGCTTTCCACGCTCGCCGAGCGACGTCTCTTCCCGATGGCCGCGCCGACCGGCGGCAC